>WNGR01001577.1_pt1 | contig 27083 bp, 12 predicted proteins | sample 5407581 | NCBI WGS metagenome assembly WNGR01 (sample SAMN13153383, study PRJNA577476) | soil metagenome | isolation source: 80 cm soil or saprolite under Garry oak tree replicate 2 | place: USA:California | collected 2016-06-15
TGTCCATGATGGATACACCTGACCATGCGGGACGTATTGACGACGTTCTGAAGAAAATCGAGCGCACGAGGCAGGCGCGCCGCCATAAGTTCTACCTGCGCGACGAGAAGATTACCCTTAGCCATGGCAGTGGCGGCAAAGCTACTCACAACCTGATTGAGGGGGTCTTTGCCCCCGCCTTCTCGAACCCGCTGCTCGATGCTATGGATGATGCGGCGACTTTTAGCATCAATGGGACGGGACAGCGCATGGCTTTTACTACCGATACCTACGTGGTGAGCCCGCTTTTCTTTCCTGGTGGAGACATTGGGAAACTGGCCGTCCACGGCACAATCAACGACCTGGCAATGGCAGGAGCGGAACCTCTCTATCTCTCGGCAGGCTTTATCCTTGAGGAGGGCTTCCCCATCGTTGACCTGCGCCGCATCGTTGCGTCGATGGCGGCAGCGGCGAGAGAAGCGGGCGTCGCCATTGTTACCGGGGACACCAAGGTGGTTCAGCGTGGCAAGGCCGACGGGCTGTTTATTAATACGGCTGGCGTGGGCGTCCTTCGTGCTACCTGGCCACTTGGGCAGACCCAGTTACAGCCGGGAGACAAAGTTTTGCTGAGCGGCCCCATCGGAGACCACGGCATCGCCATTATGCTCGCTCGCGAGGCGCTCGATATCGAAAGTGACGTAGAGAGCGACACCGCGCCGCTCCATTCCCTGGTAGCCGCCATGTTTGCAGCGGTAGGCGATGCTGTCCACTGCCTGAAAGATCCCACACGCGGCGGTGTAGCGACAGCATTGAACGAAATGGCCCTGGGATCGGAGGTTTCGGTGGCGCTCGATGAGCACGCGATCCCTGTGCATGCCGAAGTGCGGGGAGCCTGCGAGATCCTGGGCCTCGATCCCCTGACAATAGCCAACGAGGGCAAGCTCCTGGCAATTGTCGCTCCTGATAAAGCAGAGATCGCATTGGAAGCCATGCGTGCCCACCCACTGGGGCGTGAGGCTCGCATCATCGGCGCGGTTCAGGCCGAACCAGCGGGGTTGGTCTTCTTGCGCACCGATATTGGAGGGATGCGCGTGCTGGATATGCTGGTTGGAGATCCTCTGCCGCGTATTTGTTGAGCGAGAACCTGGAACGGTTGTGTTGCAAAAAGGCTGGTGCTATGGTAAACTCGGCTTCTCTTCAAGAACAACAGAGGAGTTTTTTTCATGAACCAGCCGCACCCGTTCAAATGGCGTCACCAGGTGGCCCAGCCCACGGCTGCGGCCAACCCCGCCACGTCAGTTCCTCGCGTGATCAATGTGGAGAAGAACGCGGCCTATCCCAAGGCCATGGCCGAACTCAAAGCCGCCGGACAGCTTGCTGAGTCCGGCGAACTGAACATTGTCGAACAGGACCATCGCTTTATCAAACGTCTGGTCAAACCAGCGATGGGCTTCTTTTCTTTTGAAACGGCAGGGCGAACGCTTCAAGGATATGGTTATGAATGCCCTGAAACTCTGTCCAAACGTTTCACCTCCCGTACCAGAACAGTGCCTCCTCGCTTTCTCAGCTTCATCTCAGTATTCTCACAGGTCCAACTCAGAGAGCTGAGCTATACTTCTGCGTGGTACATTAAAACAGAGGCGTTGGCAACTGCTTCCTCAAAAGCCCAGAGAAACTGAGAGAAGGAACCTTCCTTCAGGGAGGGAGGGAGGGAGCCTTTTTGAAAGCTTGCACAACTGAAATGAGACAGATCCAGTTTGCGTTTGTGGCCAGAGTAGCGAGCGAAGTCGCTTCTCCGCTGCTACCAGCAACGATCTTCGGCTTGGTAGTCTCATCACTCTTTGTCTCAGTCTAAATGTATTGATGGAGAAAAGGCTCCCTCCCTGTCCTTTCAGCAGGAGCAACAGCTCTCGTCTCATTCTTGTTGTGCGGCAGGAGTTGTTTGCCAAAGATCCTGATTCATTATCTGAGTGCTTCACACGTTACCAACTATAAAGGTCTTCTCTTGAGCGAAAGCATTTTTGATGCAGTCCCTGATCTTTCTTCGTTGGTTGAACTCGTCCGTTGGAGGGCTACTCAACAGCCTGAACGACGAGGCTATACTTTTTTAATTGATGGAGAGGCAGAAGGGGACCATCTCACGTTTGTAGATCTAGATCGGAAAGCCCAGGCTGTTGCTGCGTTGCTCCAAAGATATGTAGAGAAGGGTAAGCGAGTTCTGCTTATCTATCCTTCAGGTTTGGAGTTCATAACCGCCTTTTTTGGCTGCCTCTATGCTGGTGTTATTGCTGTTCCTACCTATCCACCGCGAACACGCACCAAGCGAAACCCCTCCCAGTTACAAGCCATCGCCAATGATGTGCAACCTTCTCTTGCGCTCACTACTTCTTCTCTTCTCTCTACCGTCGAGGAGTTATTTGCCCAGGCTCCAGAATTACAGTTAGTACCTCTAATCACTACAGATAACATCGCTGACAATTTGGTAGAGCTATGGCAGAACCCAGTGGTTGACAAGAATACACTGGCTTTTTTCCAGTACACCTCAGGGTCTACGGGGATGCCGAAAGGAGTCATGCTTACTCACGGTAACCTAATGCATAACTCAGCTCTGATCGCTCGATCTTTTGAGAACAGGCCCAATCCCCAAGGCATAATCTGGCTCCCCCTCTTTCATGATATGGGACTCATTGGGGGAATACTACAGGCTCCTTACTGCGGAGGACATTCTACAATCATGTCACCTGCAGCCTTCCTACAACGTCCCATCTGCTGGTTGCGAGCTATCTCGAGTAGAAGGGCTACCGTCAGCGGTGGACCAAACTTTGCCTATGACCTCTGCGTGCATAAGACCACTGCTGAGCAGCGAGCAACACTCGATCTGAGTAGTTGGGAAGTTGCCTTCAACGGTGCGGAACCCATCCGGCAGGAAACCTTGGAGCGCTTTGTAGCAACCTTTGGTCCCTGCGGCTTCCGCCGGGAAAGCTTCTACCCTTGCTATGGACTCGCTGAGGCAACTCTCATGGTTACTAGAAGTCAGAAAGGGACTCTACCAGTCGTCCGCACATTTCAAAAAACAGCACTTGAACACAACCGTGTGGTCGAGGCATCTCTTAAGAATGAGGACACGAGGTCATTCGTAGGTTGCGGTCAAGTCTTGCCGGGCAATTCAGTCGTAATTGCCGACCCAGAATCCTTCATGCAGTGCCCTCCTGGAAGTGTAGGAGAAATTTGGATATTCAGTCCTAGCGTCGCTCAGGGGTATTGGCAGCGACCAGAGGAGACGGAGCGGACTTTCCGTGCATATCTAGCGGATACTGGGGAAGGCCCCTTCCTGCGCACGGGAGATTTGGGATTCTTCCAAGACGGGGAGTTGTTCGTTACAGGCCGACTCAAAGACTTGATTATCATTCGGGGCCGCAACCATTATCCTCAAGATATTGAACTAACGGTAGAACAGAGCCATCCGGCATTGAAGCCTGGTGCTGGCATAGCGTTTTCAATAGATGTAGCGGGTGAAGAGCGGCTTGTGGTTGTTCAGGAGGTAGAGCGTCAGTATCGGAATGTAGATATAGCCGAGGTGGCTGGCGACATCCTTCAGGCAGCGGCAGAACAACACGAAGTGCAAGTGTATGCAGTGGTCCTCGTCAAGACGGGAAGCATTCCAAAGACAACCAGTGGCAAGGTTCAACGCCGTCTCTGCCGCGAAAAGTTCCTGAACAACAGCTTGGACGTAGTGGAAAAGTGGATCCAGAATCTTGAAGGCAGCAGACCACAGACCGTAGTGAGTACAAGCAATTCCGACGACAGCAGTTTGCAAAAACAGTCTCGGGTTGCTGGACCTAAAACAGCGGGAGCGATTCAAGCATGGTTGGTGTCGCAGATTTCTAAGCGACTGAAGGTTCAGCCTTCTCGTATAGACGTGGGGGAACCACTCGCCCATTACGGGATGGATTCAGTGCAGGCGGTGAGTATAGCCGGGGAGCTGGAAGATTGGCTGGGCCGTAGGCTTCCTCCCACTCTGGTCTATGATTATCCCACTATTTCTGCTCTCGCTCAGCACCTTGCTGAGAAACCGACTGTCGCTGAGTCAATCTCTACGGGAGATACAGGACGAGAGACTCAAACGGATTTAATTGCCATTATTGGTATAGGCTGTCGTTTTCCTGGCGCGAAGAATCCTGAAGCCTTCTGGCAGCTTTTGCGAGACGGTGTTGATGCTATTACTGAGGTTCCAGTAGATCGTTGGAACCTGCATGATTACTACGATCCTAACCAAGGGGTGCCAGGAAAAATGAGTACTCGCTGGGGGGGCTTTCTAGAGGAAGTGGACCAGTTCGATCCGCACTTCTTTAAGATTTCTCCTCGTGAGACTGCTCAGATGGACCCTCAACAACGGCTCTTGCTGGAAGTAGCCTGGGAGGCGCTGGAGCATGCTGGCCAAGTACCTGATAAGCTAGCTGGAAGCCAAACGGGAGTATTTATTGGTATTAGCAGTAATGACTATGCTCGTCTGCAAGCTGGCGGCTCTAGCGACCTCGTGCGTCTAGATGCCTACACTGGAACTGGCAATGCACACAGTATAGCAGCCAACCGCATCTCCTATCTGCTCGATCTGCGAGGGCCGAGCCTCGCTGTGGATACCGCCTGCTCATCTTCACTGGTCTCTGTCCATCTCGCTTGTCAGAGTCTGAGTAATGGAGAATGCAACTTGGCCCTGGCGGGAGGAGTAAATATTATTTTGACTCCTGACCTAACCATCACCTTTTCTCAAGCAAGGATGATGGCGTCCAACGGGCGTTGTAAAACCTTTGATGCCGATGCCGAGGGGTATGTGCGTGCTGAGGGCTGTGGGCTGGTCGTTCTCAAGCCTCTCGCTGATGCTCTTCGAGACGGAGACAATATCCTTGCACTTCTACGCGGCTCGGCGACCAACCAGGATGGTCGCAGCAATGGACTCACAGCACCTAATAGATTGGCGCAGGAGGCTGTTATTCGCCGGGCCATGAAAAATGCCAATGTGGAACCAGGTGAGATCAGTTACATTGAATGTCATGGCTCAAGCACACCTCTAGGAGATCCAATCGAGTTCGAAGCTCTGAAAGCTGTGCTGATGCCGGGCCGTTCGCAGGAGCAACCGTGTCTGATAAGCTCGGTGAAAACAAATATTGGCCATTTGGAAGCTGCCGCTGGCATCGCTGGACTGATCAAAGCAGTGCTCTGTCTTCAAAAAGGGGAGATTCCACCCCACCTGCATCTAAAAAAGCTTAATCCAAATATTTCTCTCGCTGGTACCACATTTTCGATTCCGACTGAGCGACAATCATGGCCTGCGGGTATGCGGCGACTGGTTGGAGTAAGTTCGTTTGGTTTTGGTGGCACTAATGCGCACATGATACTAGAAGCGTCGCCTGCACTTAGCCACAAGACCAACGATATTGAGCGTTCTCTCCATCTCTTTACGCTATCGGCACAGAGCGAGACCGCACTACAGACACTAGCAGGCCGTTATGAGGAGTTTTTGACTGCCAATCCAGAGGTATCAGTTGCAGATATGTGTTTCAGCATCAATACTGGACGCTCTCATTTCGGCCATCGCCTGGCGTTTCCGGTCAGGTCTTCCACACAGTTATACAAACACCTGGCTGATCTGGCTGCTGGACGCACAAGCGAGGGTGTCCATAGTGGGCAAGTCTACGGTAAGCAGCAGTTCAAGCCAGTATTGCTCTTCACTGGTCAGGGGTCTCAGTATCCTGGGATGGGTCGTCAGCTCTACGACACGCAACCGACGTTTCGCAAAGCGCTGGACAAGTGCAACGAGATTCTTCTCTCTTACTTGGAGCAGCCGTTGCTCTCCGTGCTCTATCCAGAGTCAAGAAATTCTTCGCTCTTACAAGAGACCATCTATACCCAGCCTGCTTTATTTGCCTTGGAGTATGCCTTAGCGGAATTATTGCGCTCATGGGGAGTAGAACCAGCGGCAGTTATGGGGCATAGCGTAGGGGAATATGTGGCTGCCTGTGGAGCTGGCGTGTTCAGCCTGGAGGATGGGCTTAAGCTTGTTGCGGAACGTTCTCGACTCATGCAAGCCCTTCCTGAGCGAGGAGCGATGGCAGTCGTGTTTGCCGACTACACTCAAGTTGCCTCCAAACTCGTCCCTTTCCAGGAACAAATTGCAGTGGCCGCCATCAATGGTCCCGAGAATACAGTGATATCAGGTACACGTGAAGCATTACATGCAGCCCTAGAGCGTTTAGAGGCAGAAGGTGTAACAACCCACCCGGTAACCGTTTCCCATGCCTTCCACTCCCAGCTCATGGACCCCATGCTTCCTGAATTTGAGCAGACAGCACGTCAGGTTCATTTTGAAGCTCCACGTATTCCTCTGATTTCTAATCTGACAGGCAAAATGCTGCAGCCCGGGGAAATCCCGAATGCAGACTACTGGCGTCGTCAGACGAGAGAGGCAGTGCAGTTTGCGGCTGGAATGCGTACGCTTGCAGAACAGGGGTACGACGTATTTGTAGAGATAGGTCCAACCAATACTCTATTAAATATGGGAAAGTACTGCCTCCCGCCAGGTGTTGGTACCTGGCTTCCTTCCCTGCTGAAAGGACAGGAGGACTGGCAGGTGCTCTTAAACACCCTGGCCTCCCTCTATGTAAGAGGGGTGAACTTGGATTGGGTTGAATTTGATCGGAACTACGCACGTCGTCGTATATCCCTTCCTACCTATCCTTTTGAACGAGAACGCTGCTGGTTACCAACCTCCAAAGCGGGTGCGAGTTCCAATGGGAAAGCGCCTCGTCAGACCTCGGACAGCGTACAGCAACATCCACTATTAGGCCCACATTTGGAATTAGCACAGCCAGTGGGAAACCACGTCTGGAACAGTGAGCTAGATAGGCGAGACCTTCCCTATCTCAATGATCACCGGATTCAGGGGACCGTCGTAGTACCGGTCTCGGTCTACATTGAGATGGCCCAAGCTGCTACTGTAGAGGCCTTCGGTACAGGGCCCTTTGTGCTGAAAGAGATAGAGTTTAAAAAAGCTCTCTTCTTGCCCGAGAAGGGGTCCCAAATGGTACAGGTCATCCTTTCTCCTCATGGAGATGAAGAAACTTCCTTCAGTGTCTACAGTTCCCCTGGAGAGGTGGTGCAACCGCAAAAATCCTGGATATTGCACGCAATTGGTAAAATCCACCATACATCCGACATGTAGAGGCACCCCTTGCGGGGCCCGGTCTCTTCGACTTCAGCAAGAAAAAGGAATGGTAGAACTATGCAATTTGGTCTCATTTTCTTTTCCAGCAGAGAAGCTACTGACCATACAGATAAGTACCGCTTGTTAATCGAAAGCGCGAAATTTGCTGATCGGCATGGTTTTTCGTCGGTCTGGATTCCGGAACGGCATTTTACCAAAGATGGCTGGCTCTATCCCAATCCGGCAGTGCTACATGCTGCCCTTGCAAGAGAAACTGAGCGCATTTCCTTGCGGGCTGGTAGTGTTGTCATGCCCCTACATGACGCGATTCGGGTAGCTGAAGAGTGGGCTGTCGTCGATAATCTCTCAGATGGAAGAGTAGAAATCTCCTTCGCATCTGGCTGGCATCCCAACGATTTTGTGTTCTTTCCTGAGAAATATACAAATCGTCACGAAGAGATGTATCATGGCATCCAGATCGTACAGAAACTCTGGCAAGGCGAATCGATCTGGAGAAAGGGAGGCGATGGGAAGGAAGTTGAGATAAAGATCTATCCAACCCCCGTACAGCCCGAACTCCCCATCTGGATAACTGCTGCCGGTAACCCGGATACGTTTGTCAAAGCAGGCGAGATTAGTGCCAATCTGCTTACTCACATGTTCAACCAAAGCACTGAAGAGTTAGCACAGAAAATCTCTCTCTATCGTAAGTCCCGAGCAGATCATGGGTATGACGCTCAGAGAGGACGGGTCTCGGTAATGCTTCATACGTTCATTGGGGAGAATGCGAATGCTGTCCTTGAGCAGGCACGAACCTCTTTTTGTGACTATCTCAAATCGGCTTCGTATCTCCTGAACGCTATTGCATATAGTAGAGGCCAGAAAATTGACCTGAATAGTTTAAGTGAGCAGGACATCAATGACTATCTCTACTTCGTCTTCGACCGTCTCATTTCTACACAACGGGTTCTTTTTGGAACACCAGAGACGTGCTTCGAGTTGGTTGGGCAATTAAGAACCGCTGGAGTTGACGAGATTGCCTGTCAAATGGACTTTGGGCTCGATGTTGATCTCATCCTGAACAGCTTGCCATTCCTGAATCAATTGAAAGAACGATGCAATGCAGAGATGTTTGTTCCGCCCTCCCAGTCCTCGACAGCTTCTTATATAAGTGGAATTTCGAGAGGTGATTGCCTCTCAAATGCTCATGCCTCTCCTCAAGAAAACTCCAACTTTTCTCAACCGCATTCTTCACCGTTGCAGCCAGGAACTGGGATGGAAGTCCCCCAGACTTTCCGCCCGCACAGGATTCCTCTACATTTCCAAAATGGAGGGGCACAGGTTGTACCCCCCGGGCTGGCCCTCACCCTGCTACAGGATATTCAGGCGCGTTGCCGAGAAGAGATTCCTGTTGACCAATTCTATAGCAGGCTGAGTGAGCATGGTATCCAGCTTAGTGATGCCTATCAAGGAATCGAGCGTCTCTGGCATGGTGAGAGCGAAGCCTTGGGGCAGGTGCGCATTCTCAAAGCCCTGGAACGAGAAGCCGATTTCTACCAGATTCACCCCGTCTTCTTGGATGCCTGCTTTCAGGTGCTGGTAGCGGCTCTTCCAACTGCTACTCTTCTAGATAATGAAGAATCCCTCTACCTCCCTATAGGCTTGCAAAGCTTCGAGGTTCACAATCAACCAGGCTCACGAGCATGGAGTCATGCCGTTCTCAAGCCACGCGCAGACCAGGGCGAGGGTCTATTTGAGGGAGATGTACACATTCTCGATGAGGAAGGACGGATGATGATACAGGCACGTGGTCTGCAATTGCAGCGAACTGGAATGGCTGTGCGGCACACCTCGCTGGAAGACCTCAGGAATTTGCTCTATGAACTCCAGTGGGAACCAACATCACTAGAGAAGTATGCTCCTGTGGAAGAGGCAGGTACGTGGCTGATATTCATGGACCACAGTGGCGTGGGGCAGAGGATGGTAGAACTTCTGACAGCACGTGGAGCAACCTGTATTGAAGTCTTCTCTGGTGATGGCTATTCTATTTCACAGCAGGGACATTACTGGATTCATCCAGACGATGTACAGCGGCTGATGAGGGATATTCTAGCACCCAATAAAATTCCTTTACGGGGAGCAATTCACTTATGGAGTCTGGATGCAACACCTTCAGAGGAGATCAGTATAGCCTCTTTAGAAGCAGATCAGGCGTTAGGAATTGGCAGCGTACTGAGCATAATTCAGGCCCTGATTAGTAGCGAAGGAACAAAGCCGCCTCGTCTGTGGCTTGTAACTCGCGGAGCTCAGCCAATAGGTGCCGAACCTGGTCCACTAGCAATAGCCCAGTCACCCCTCTGGGGATTAGGGAGAACGTGCGCTGTAGAACATCCGGAACTCTGGGGAGGGCTAATAGATGTAGATCCTCAGGGTACAAGAGATGAAACTGCCAGGCACCTACGCGATATCCTTTTCAGCCAGAAGAAAGAAGAACAAATTGCTTTTCGTCAGGAGCAGGCCTATGTTGCTCGCATGGTACGCAGTCGCAATTGGATGAGGCAGAAGCTAGAACTTCGACCTGATGCCAGCTATCTGATCACGGGTGGACTTTGGGGTCTTGGATTTGAGGTTGCTTGTTGGATGGCGAAAAAAGGTGCTCGGTACCTCGTTCTTTTAGGACGAACCAAACTGCCTCGGCGTGAAAGTTGGAGTCAAGTACAACCTGGCACCCGACTGGCTCGTCAAATCGCCGGAATCCGCGAATTAGAGGAGGGAGGAGTACATGTCTATTACGCAGCGGCCGACGTGGCCAATGAAGCACAACTCACTGCCCTTCTGGAAAATCTTCACCATCGAGAGTATCCGCCAATTCGAGGCGTAGTTCATGCTGCATCCGTATGGCAGGACCAACAAGGCCAGTCATTGGTTCGTCCTCTTGCCCGTCTCAACCGAGCCGCACTGGAAGAGGTTACCCGCCCCAAGATGATGGGAGGCTGGCTCCTTCAAAAGCTGCTGAAAGACACGACGCTCGACTTCTTCGTCTGTTTCTCATCTGCGGCTTCCCTGTTCGGCTCGGCCGGTCAAGGAAATTACGCAGCGGCAGGCGCATTTCTAGATGCGCTGGCACATCACCTACGTGCATCGGGCAAGCCTGCTTTAAGCATCAACTGGGGAGCTGTCTCTGAAACAGGCTTTGGGGCCACTCCCGAAGGTCTAAAAGTACATGAGTACTGGGAATCGCATGGTATTCAGAGAATTACCCCAAAACAGGTCGTAGCAGCACTGGAGCAGCTCATCCCGCAAAACGTCTCCCAGATCGGAGTGATAAAGCTGAATTGGCACCTCTTGCGACAATTTTACTCCCAAATAGCCGATTTGCCACTTGTCACCTACCTGGTTGCTGAGACAGTTGATGATAGTACACGTGTAGGCCCTACAGCGCAAGAAGAGAGTACGATTATCCAAGCACTGCTTAATGTAGCACAGGAAGAGCGCCGACAGTTGCTAGAGGAACATTTTCGCGAACAAGTAGCAGGTGTGCTTCAACTGTCAGCAGCTGAGCTGGATGTCCAGCAATCTCTAACGGCCTTGGGACTCGACTCTTTGATGGCTGTCGAGTTGAAGAACCGGGTCGAACTCGAATTGGGAATCCGTATCCCTATCGTCACATTTCTCCAGGGACCGAGCATAGCCGAATTCACTTCACAGGTGCTCGACCAAGTGGCAGCGGTTTCTTCCGCCTCCACAACGCCAGCATTAACAGCGACGCCGAATCAAGGTCGGCAAGAAAACGATGGAACTCCTAAAGCCATAGAGGGAAATGCAGAACAATTGTTGGCAGAACTGAATCAACTGTCAAATGAAGAAGTAGATTCGCTGCTCAGCCGTATGTTGCAAGAGGAGAATGCTCATATCAGTGCAACTGGTAAGAGAAGTCAGCAAGCTACTGAACAAATGCTGGTAGAACCAGATCAACTTTCGGATTCGGAAGCAGACTCATCGCTCAGCAATATTTTACAAAAGGAGCGCGATCAGTGAACGATATTTCCAGAATACTTGCGAATCTTTCACCGGATGACAAGCGAGAGCTCCTTGCACAGCTCCTTCGTAAAAAAGCAAATGAGTCTAAAGATTGGTCTCCCCTTTCTCATGGCCAGCGGTCTTTATGGTTCTTGTACCAATTAGCACCAGAGAGCGCGGCGTACAATCTCATGTATTCAGCACGCATTCGCTCTACTATAGACATTCCAACATTGGAACGTTCGGCTCAAGCACTTCTGAATCGTCATCCCATCTTGACAGCTACATATACGACGCAGAACGGTGAGCCTATTCAACGGTTTCACATGCACCAAAAAGTTCATTTTGAAGTGATAGATGCATTGGCCTGGAGCGAGGAACAGCTGAAGCACCGTCTCTTTGAAGAAGGTGAGCGCCCATTCGATCTGGAACAAGGACCCGTAGTAAAAATAAAGTTGTTTACGCGGTCGGCGCAGGGTTACATTCTTTTGTTGACCGTCCACCATATCGCAGTAGACTTCCTGGCACTTGATTTGCTTCTCGATGAACTCTGCGTATTCTATGCAGCGGAGAGAGTAGGCGTACCGGCTCCGCTTCCACCACCCAGCCCGCAGTACGCAGCCCATATCCGCTCGCAAGCTGATATGTTAGCGGGGCCTGAAGGTAAGCGACTCTGGGCATACTGGCAACAAGAACTCGCTGGAGAGTTGCCTCTACTGAATCTTCCGACTGATAGACCTCGGCCACCAGTCCAGACGTATCGAGGCGCTTCACACAGCTTCACGTTGAGCGAGGAAGTATCCAGAAGGCTCAAAGCGCTCGCAAACACTGAGAAAGCGACCCTTTACATGATCCTGCTGGCAGCATTTCAAACCTTGCTTTTTCGCTATACGAGTCAAGAAGATATCCTGGTAGGAACTCCCACCCTCGGACGAAGCCAGGCCGACTTGCAAAGAGTCATAGGCCATCTTGTGAACCCTGTCGTTTTGCGAGCAGATTTCTCGGGCAATCCGACCTTCAAGGAGTTGCTGAGCCAGGTACGCCGCATAGTAATAGGAGCGCTTGAACATCAAGACTTTCCCTTTCCTCTCCTTGTAGAGCGGCTTCAACCGAAGCGGGATGCTAGCTACTCGCCGTTATTCCAAGCTATGTTTATTTGGGATAAACCACGCAAAGCCGAAAATGTAGGGGAGGCGCATCCGGGGGATGATAAAGCCCCCCTCGCGGGTACCCAAACATCTCGCTTTGGGCAAGGTGACATTGCGGCAAGGATAGCTCAGGAAAGGCTGAGGCTGGAGCCATTCATTTTAGGACAACAAGGGGCGCCTTTTGACCTGACACTTACAGTGTTCGAGGTAGCTGGATCACTCTCTGCTGATTTTCGCTACAACGTGGATCTGTTTGATGCCACTACCATTGCTCGGATGGAGAAACATCTTCAGACCTTACTCGAAGGCATTGTCGCTCATCCTGAACAGCGAGTTCTGGACTTACCGTTGCTGACAGAGGCGGAACAGCACAAACTGTTGGTTGAATGGAACGCTACGCAGAGCGACTTCCCAGAGCATATGTGTATCCATCGGTTGATCGAGTTGCAGGTGCAACAGACACCAGAGGCTGTGGCGGTAGTGTTTGAAGGTGAGAAGCTTACCTACAGCGAATTAAACCGCCAAGCCAATGAGCTAGCTCATGTGCTACAAGCATTAGGAGTAGGGCCGGATGTACTGGTCGGCATTTGCATGGAACGCTCTTTGGAGATGGTTGTAGCTCTTCTTGGTGTCCTTAAAGCAGGTGGAGCTTACGTTCCATTAGACCCTGCGTATCCTCGAGAGCGGCTGAACTACATGGTACAAGATGCTCGTGTGCCTGTTCTGTTCACGCAGAAGCGGCTCCTAGGCTGTCTGCCGCCACGTGAAGGTATGGAGGTCATCTGTCTGGATACCGACTGGAAAACCAGCGATGCCGTAGGGGCCTTACGGTCTCTGGGGGAGACCTCAACCCTTGCGGGCGGGAAGTCCTCCGGACTTCCATCCGACAAGAACCGCATCAGTAATGTTCAGCCAGACAATCTCGTGTACATGATCTACACTTCCGGCTCAACGGGTAGACCTAAAGGGGTAATGAATATCCATAGAGGTCTATGTAATCGCCTGCATTGGATGCAGCAATCGTATCAGTTGACGCCAGCAGATCGCGTTTTGCAGAAAACCCCCTTCAGTTTCGACGTCTCGGTCTGGGAGTTCTTCTGGCCCTTGTTCACAGGAGCCTGTCTCGTTGTGGCGGGACCCGGAGGCCATCAAGACCCTGGCTACCTGGTCTCCCTGATTGCCGAACAGAAGATCACTACGCTTCACTTTGTCCCTTCAATGCTGCAAGTGTTCTTGATGGCACAGGGACTTGAGCGGTGCGAAAGCCTGAAACGTGTTATTTGCAGCGGCGAGGCTCTCTCTGTTGAGCTTCAAGAACGCTTCTTCTCTCGCCTCGATGCCGAGTTACACAATCTCTATGGTCCGACAGAAGCCTCTATAGATGTGACGTATTGGAAATGCCAACGCCAAAGCCATCAATGGGTAATTCCTATTGGTCGTCCAATCGCAAACACACAAATTTATATCTTAGATCAGGCATTGCATCCTGTGTCTATTGGCGTGCCTGGCGAATTGTACATAGGCGGTGTCGGTGTAGCTCGTGGCTACTTCAATCGTCCTGAGCTGACTGCCGAAAAGTTTGTGCCCGACCCCTTCAGTAGAGAGGCGGGAGCCCGGCTGTTTAAGACAGGAGATCTGGCGCGATACCGACCGGATGGGGCTATCGAATTTCTTGGTCGGATCGACTACCAGGTAAAGCTTCGAGGGTTTCGTATCGAGCTTGGCGAGATTGAGACAGTGTTAGGCCAGCATCCGGGTATCAAAGAAGTTGTGGTAGTAGCTCGTGAGGATATTCCCAGTGAGAAGCGTCTCGTAGCTTATCTTGTTTCTGAAACCGATCTTTCTATCGAGCAATTACGCACATTTTTGAGTGAAAAGCTCCCCTCCTACATGGTTCCAGCTGCCTTTGTTTTCTTGAATGCCCTGCCATTAACGCCGAACGGGAAAGTAGATCGTAAGGTACTGCCTGCTCCTGAGGTGACGCGACCCAAACTGGTAGAAGGCTTTATCCCGCCTCGTAACGCCACAGAAGAACTCTTGGCCAAGATTTGGGCTCAGGTTCTTGGCATTGACAGGATCGGTATTCACGATAACTATTTCGATTTAGGCGGTGCCTCGATTCAAAGTCTGCAAATCATGACAAAAGCGAATGAGGCCGGACTTCAGCTCACCCCTGAAATGCTTTTTGAGCACCAGACGGTTGCAGAACTAGCAGCAGTAGCTACCACAGGCCGATCGGCACATCCTGATTCAAACAGTATAGTAGGGGCGACCCTTGCGATCGCCCCGCCAGAGCAGACCATTCAAACTGACGTAGGAAACACGATCATTGAAAGCATTGGCGTCTACCTTCCTCCGAAGGTCGTCTCTACTCAAGAGATTTTGCAGAATTGCACTACTCCAATTCGCTTTCCACTAGAGCAGCTTACTGGCATCAGTACCAGGCGCATGGCTGGCGAAACAGAATTCTCTTTCGACTTGGCAAAGAAAGCAGTCGCAAACTGCCTTGCCAATTCCAAGTCCTCTCCAGAGGATATAGACCTTCTGATTTGCGGCAATATCTCACGCTACGATGGTCCCAATGCCCACTGTACATTTGAACCCAGTACGGCCATACGATTACAACAGCACTTTGGCTTTGCGAACGCTCTCGTCTTCGACATCTCCAACGCCTGCACGGGCCTATTTACTGCCGTCAATATCGTCGACGCCTTTCTCAAAGCTGGACTCATCCGACGGGGTATGGTAATCAGCGGGGAATATATTACTCACCTCACGCAAACGGCGCAAAAAGAGATTGAGAGCTATATGGACTCGCGGCTTGCCTGCTTAACGGTAGGTGATGCTGGAGCAGCGATGATCCTGGAGCAAGCACCAGGTAAGAAAGTCGGCTTTCATGAGCTTGAACTGTACACGGTAAGTCGCTACTATGATCTCTGCATCGCCAGGGCAACAGATAAGCAGCATGGTGGTGCCATCATGTTCACGGACGCAGTTCGAGTCTCCGCGGTCAATATGCAGCAGGCGGTTCCGTTTGCAGCCACTATGCTCAAACGTTTTGGATGGTCGCAGGACACGGTCCAACACGTTATTATGCATCAAACCTCTAAAAGGACCATCAACGATGCGGCACGCGAAATCAATAGCTACTTTGGAAAAGAAGTGTGTCATAACGGCAATGTAATCAATAACATTGCTGAGCGTGGTAACACTGCGACAACGACTCAAATCGTGGCCCTCGCGGATTCCATTCTCTCAAACAACATTCAGTCAGGAGACAATATCGTCTTTGGTATAACCGGTTCTGGAGCTACTATTGGCGCGGCCCTTTACACCCTTGATGATTTGCCTGACCGTCTGCGCCGCATAGCATCTGGCACATGGAAACCCGACAAAGTGAAGTCCAACCAGAGAAAGCCCGTTTCTCTTTTACCTTCTACACAGCGAGTGCGAGTAGAAAGTATTGGAACGCTTCCAAAGGATGTGCAGGTGAAGAGAGAAACCCTGGAACTTGCGCGGGTTGCCTCCGAGAACTGTCTCGAAGCCTCGTCATATCGCCGAAACGATATTGATCTGCTCGTCTACTCCGGTGTGTATCGGGATAACTTTATCTGTGAACCAGCAATCGCTTCAATGGTGGCAGGTGTGCTCAAGATCAATGATACTATTGAGTCACTACAGGAGAAGAAAACGCTAGCTTTTGACCTCTTCAATGGCGTTGTTGGTTTTCTCAATGCCTGTTATGCTTCTATAGGGATGATTCAGGCGAAAAAAGTGAAAAACGCTATGGTTGTTGCTTCGGAAATTGAAAACAACCGTGACGTTCTCCCAGAAGAACTGCGTGGTGTTGAGGAGACAGGCTCAGCCGTAATTTTAGATGAGAGTCCTGATGGTAAGATAGGCTTCGGCAACTTTGTCTTTAAGTACTTTACCGACTACATCGAAGCATGCGCAGCTTATACGGTACATCGAAGTGGAAAAGCATGGATGCGCTTCGAAAAAGACCCTCACATTGAAAGCTATTACCTACAGTGTATTCCCGCTGCCGTCCACGAGCTACTCAGCATCGAGCGGCTGGACATTTCTCAGATCAAAGTAATACTTCCACCGCAAATCTCTTCAAACTTTATTGCTGAATTGAGCGACAAAATGAATCTTAGCAAAGACAAGTTCGTGGACGTAACTCATGGGAGAAGTGATCTCTTTACTTCCTCAGTGCCCTATGCATTCCAGTATGTTCGTGAGCAACAGTTGGTGAAACTGGGTGATATTGGACTGATTATTAGTGCTGGTTCAGGAATACAGGTAGGCTGCGCTACCTACTACTTCTAAAGCTGCAACGTGCTGAATGGCATTACGAGAGGGACTAACGCGCTTGAATATGCAAGGCAGGGTTGCGATCATTACTGGTGCGTCAAGCGGCATCGGTGCCGCTACTGCCCGTGAGTTAGCGCGACAGGGAGCAAAGGTTGTGCTGGCTGCACGTCGTAAAGATCACCTCAACATGCTGGTCGAGGAAATCGTGCGTGAAGGTGGATGTGCCCTGGCCGTGCCGACCGATGTGCGCGAGCGCGGCAACATTGATCGTCTGGTGCAGACAGCGGCCGAAACGTTCGGGCGTATAGACCTGCTCATCAATAATGCTGGTGTCGGCGGGGGCAGTTCCATTTCCGATAGAGATGAGACGATGCAGCAACTCGTGGCCGTTAATCTGCTTGCCCCGGCACACCTCGTCCAGGCGGCTCTTCCCTGCATGCGTCGGCAGGGGAGTGGGATGATCATCAACATTGGATCGGTAGTAGGTGAGATCGGAATGGGCGGGATGTACTCGGCAACCAAGTTCGGGCTGCGTGGCCTCAGTGAGGCGATGCGGCGTGAGCTGCGGCAAGACAATATCGCTGTCGTGTTGATCGAGTTGGGCTTTATTCGTACATCGATGTCAACCGACTTCAAGGGGCCAATGCCCGGACCGGAAGTCGTGGCCCGAACTATCGCCAAAGCAATTCAGCATCCTCGGCGTACAATCATTGTGCCATGGCCCTACAAGCTACTGATCTATGGAGTGAAGCTGTTTCCAGGGGTCACCGACCGGCTTCTTGGCAGTGCGATAATGCGACGGCGCGTGAACACATTTGGAAGTAACAAACAATATTGATCATGCTGGGCTAGAGACCTATCCTCGACCACTATCCCGTTCGCAAAACGGAGTTGTCATTCGCTTACTGGCTTTCCTTCCTGCACTTCCCTCTTATAGAGGATAAAACTTCGATATTCGAGAGCTCCAGTTCTAAGGTCTTCATAGAGACCTGTGCCTCGTATGCCGGCAAATTCTTGAAAGGGTTTCATCAATAGCTTCGGGACCTTTTGCTGAATGAGTCTCAGCTTGCGCTCATTGTCAAGATCTAAGGCCTTAAGCACATTTGCGTTTATCTTCTCTTCTTTCAGTAATGCTAAATCGGAGTTTGTTACCTGTCTGCGTAGTATCTCGACTCCCTCCTTGCTACGGTGGTCTGCGAATAGGAAGTAACCGTTTGGGCGAAGGATTCTATACACCTCACCCAAGAAGCGTGGTATGGATCCGTAACATTGAGAAGATTCTATATTGACGATGACATCAAAGGTGTTATCTTCGAATGGAAGAGACTCTGCATCTCCATAACGGAAGGAGAGCCCTTCAACAGTATGATATCGCTTGCAAAATGCAATCGCTTTTTCAGCAATATCGACTCCCGTCATAGATTTGGGCTTCAGATAGCGCATGATGTAGGATGCTCCTCCTCCTCGTCCGCATCCCACCTCTAAGACGTCCAGCCCTTTCGGGTCGAAAGAGCCAGCAACATGATGATACATTTGAATACAATACCGGTTCTTCTCATCTCCATCTCTCAGCTCAATCTCTTTGGCATCAGGATTGAGGTCGACATAGCCAAAGTTCATGTAGACCAGGAGTTCTTCTTTATCCAAAGCTGACATCAACTCATACCATATTCTCACGAGTGATCGTTTCAGTCTTGGTGAGATACGAAGAGCCAGGTCGAGAGTTTTATTGAGTATGCTTTTTCGTCTGACCATATTGTTCCTCCTGTCCACTCTTCTCGTTGTAGCGACCTGCAGTCAGTAGTATAACACTATTTCCTTACAGCTTCCGTACGCTCAATGTTAGGAACTTCTAAAAGATATTCATAGCGAGTAGCAGGATACCCTGGTTTCTGAAGAAGACGTTGGTATCTCACTGTTAGACCTACCTGTGCAAAGAGAGATTTCCACTCTGAATCCGTTTTTACAGAAGCACCGGATAGGTTAGCAATGCCACGAAAGCTATAAACATGGAAAGTGAACATGAGCTTCTCGAAGCGGTTCTTGTATGTGTCTTCATGGATGAGAATTTTATCTCGACTCACCCGGGATGCTTCCATCAGCAAATCTTTAGGCTGGTCTGTATGGTGAAGGACATAAAACATTGTCACCGTATCGAAGGACTTATCGGGAAAAGGGAGGGAACTCCCATTTGCCAAAACAAAAGGAGCCCGACCCAGGTGCTGATCCTGAATGTCTGAACATAGAATACAGCCAGGTATCAAGCCATACAGTGATTCTGCAAAGTCACCTGTACCGCTCCCTACGTCAAGAATAAATTGATCTTCGTGCAGAAGATGTACGAGCCGCTGAGCCTCTCCACGGAAATATGCCTTTTTCGCTAAGTGTGCCAAAGTTAGACGGTTTGACCAGGCTACTAGCAGGAGGAGGACTGAGCTAAGTAATGAGAGAAGCAGTTTAACAACTAGATGCACTTTGTAATCTCCTTGTACTGTTCCTGAACCTGCATCGCTTTTACGTCAATCCCATGTACCGTTCTTGCAGGGGGGGCTGTTTTTAGTCCACATATTGCTCACTTCCCAGTTGAAAGGATAGTTTAGAGTGTACCCCACTGTCAAGGTAGAGAGACATCTGCTAACCAGCCGGACAGTAATCTCTCAGGTAAAGATAGTGCTTCTCGCTTTTTTTACACAATCTGAGTATAATTTCACAGAATCAGAGGAAGCTGTATTGAGAGGAAATGAAGATGCATGTTACCTTAGTCACGATTGGTTCGCGTGGTGACGTACAGCCGTATATCGCTCTAGGAGGAGGATTGCAGGCAGCAGGTTATCACGTCCGATTGGCAACCCATACTGACTTTGAGCCTATGATTCGCAGGCGCGGCTTGGATTTCTCACCCATTGGGAGCAATATCCGTGAGATGATGCAATCTGAAGCGGCCCATAGCGTACTGGATACTGGCAATAATCGATTGCTTTACTTGCGCCGTCTGATCCACGCTGCCGAGGCAATGGCATCTCAAGCGTTTACCGAGTGTTTGAATGCCTGTCAAGATGCAGATGCTCTTTTGCTTTCGATGCCCGGGTTCTACGTTGGGTACCACGTTGCCGAAAAACTGGGCCGACCATTCTACCTTGCGTATCTGCAACCCATCACTCCCACCCGCGCTTTTACTCATAGATTGTTTCCCGCATTACCCAATTGGTTCCCTTTGCGCGGTTTCTACAACCAACTGACCCATATTGTAAGTGAGCAAGCTATATGGCAGCTTGTTCGACCCTTATGCAATCGGGCACGATGCGATATCTTGAACTTGCCACCAATGCCTATATGGAAACCTTTCGAGCAGGTACGAAAGGGACGCATCCCCATTCTATACGGTTACAGTCCCGCCGTCCTTCCAAGGCCATCTGATTGGGGAGATCATGTATATGTCGCGGGCAACTGGTTTTTAGATTCCCCGCCAGATTGGCAGCCTTCACCTGATCTCCTTGATTTTTTAGAGTCTGGTTCCCCCCCGATTTATGTAGGCTTCGGTAGTATGAGTAACCGTCATCCAGCAGCGATAACAGAACTGGTAGTCAAGGCCTTATCGCTTTCTGGACAGCGAGGCCTCCTCTTGACAGGCTGGGGTGGTCTGAGCAAAGCCGGCCTGCCAAACAATACGATTTTTCAGGTCGGTTCCATCCCGCATGATTGGCTTTTCCCACGTATGGCAGCGCTGGTGCATCACGGTGGTGCAGGCACCACTGCTGCAGGATTACGAGCAGGTAAGCCCTCCGTCATTGTTCCCTTTGGTCCACCCGATCAGACATTCTGGGGACGGCGCGTCTTCGACCTAGGTGTTGGACCACAACCCATTCCTCAGAAACAGCTCACAGTGGAACGGCTAGCAGAGGCTATCTATCTTGCAGTGAGCAATGAAGCGATGGCTTCGCGGGCGGCAGCTTTAGGAAAACATCTTCAGAGCGAGGACGGAGTGGCAAATGCAGTTGAGGCTTTCCACAAGATTACAAGGGAAACGTCCACTGCTGGAGCAATATCTTTTTAGCCTTGACAAATACCAATTTATTGAGCATAATCGAAGCTGAAGAAGAAGAGTCTTATATATTGATGTAGGGGCTGGTCTTGCACCCGTCCGTCAAAAAAGTAGTACGAGACGGAGTGAAATATATACTGAAATCTAGCTCCTATTTTTCATCTCTTTCATAAAATGTAGAAGCGGGTCTTCCCACCCTGTCTCCCGGAGAGCGTCCCGCCCAATCTTAGATGGGCTTCCGCAAGAGGTACCCAAACTTCGCTTCGCTTTCCTTATTAGAGAAAGCACGAGGAGTGCGGCATCTGTAGAGGATGGTCTTGCATCTGCCCGCAACAAGTGAGCATAGGCTGTTGCAGACCGACCATCACTATTTGGTCGGACCTCTCTCAACAAGCTGCACAGCAACGGACCTTCCAAGTTTTGACTATACATCTGTGGCGCAATTGAGAGTCTTGCACCGATTGTTTTTCTCGACTGCCCGAAAGGACAATGAAATCGTATGCGTGAATCGCAGGAAAAGCTCGACAAACTCGAGGCAGATACCCCCTCTCACTTTGACGGTGTCGATAGGAATACGTTAGATGAAGAAGAGTTCCCGAAGCCAGCGCGTCCCCAGCGACGACAACGGCACTGGATCATATTGATCCCAGCTCTCCTAATCGTGCTTATTCTCGCAGGTGCAACCTTCGTAGCACTTCGCAACCGTGGCACCAGTCCGACCTATCACTACCAAAAAGTCACTTTGGGCAATCTCTCCCTCTCGGTGAGTGCAACTGGCCCTTTGCAAGGAAATACCTATAATGCCGATTTTGCGGTCAATGGCACTCTCTCTGAAATCCACGTCAAGGTGGGCCAGCACGTGGATAAGGACCAAGTACTTGCCAAGCTCAATCCAAACTCAATTGTAAGCCCACCAGCCTTAAACAAGGATGACTATTCAGTCCTCAAAGCGCCACATGCAGGCATTGTCACAGCGATCAATGGTGCTGTTGGTGGCAGGCCTGGTGTTGGTGATATTGCAAGTGGCAACAGTACCTTCATCCAAATCGAGGATTTATCCTCTCTTCGTATCCAAGCGAACGTCAACGAGAGCGATATTGGAAAAGTGGCGCAAGAAGACAAGGTACAATTCACTGTAAGTGCTTATGGTGATCAAATATTTCACGGAGCCGTGAGTGCGATCTCGCCGATGGGGCAATCGGTTTCAGGCGTCGTAACCTACTCTACAACCATCAATGTTGATATGAAACAACTCAAGGGTCTCAAAGATGTAAGTCTGCTACCAGGTATGACAGCCAGTGTGATCATCATTACAATGGAGCGCTCCAATGTCCTGCTCGTACCTACGGATGCTGTGAACTTCGCGCAGGCGAAAGCGAATCAAACTAGCTCCGACTCTATTACTCCTGACCAGGTGCATTCGGCCTTGACCCAGGCACACCAGATGCTCCTTGACCTTCAGCAAAAAAAGAAAAACCTCTCGGAGGATGATCCAACAGCAGCCTATGTGCTTGAGCGAACAAAAGACCAGTGGGTTGTCAAGCCCGTCGTGCTCGGGCTTACCGATGATACATCCTACGAAGTGCTCGCGGGCCTTTCAGAAAATGAACCTATCGTGGTAGGTATGCAAGGAAATTCGACCGCCTTCTCTAGCAAGGAGAATGCCTCGTGAAGAATTCGGCCCATGCATCAGCATCTCTGACAGCGCCTTCATCAAACAGGCCCTCTACAGCAAATGCACCTCAGCAACAATATCAACCCACCTATAGACAAGGGATGACTGTTCCGAATGTGAGTAGCGCATTGGAGGCACTCTGGGCCAATCGCATGCGTTCGCTTCTGACAACGCTCGGTGTGGTTATTGGCGTAATGGCCGTCATCGCCGCTGTCACTATTACACAAGGAGCAAGCTCATTCATCAATACGACCATAGCAGGTCTGGGCACCACCACGCTCATTATCAATTCTGGTACGGCAATCAATGGGGGAGCCTTTGCCGCTGTGGGCTCGGATCAATCTCTCACATTAGCTGATGCACGGGCACTAACAAAGGTCAAGCATGTAGTGAATGTCACTCCCTTACTCAGTGTGAATGCGCAGGTGATCTATGGCAACCATAACTGGAATACCCGCGTTCATGGCATCTACCCCAACTTCCTGCGTATACAGAACTGGCAGCTTGCCAGCGGTGTTTCGTTTACTTCACGCGACGAAATGAGAAGTAATCCCGTTGCGGTGATCGGTCAGGTTGTAGCAAGTAACCTCTTCGATAAAACGAAGACCAACCCCATTGGTCACACTATCTTGATTCGCGGCCAAACCTTTCGTGTGATTGGTGTGCTCCAATCGAAAGGAGCTATCGGTGGTGTTAGCCAGGATGACATCATTTTTATTCCCTTCGGGGCTGCACTCACCCGTTTGAAGAATTCAAACTACGTTGATCAAATTCAGGTGCAGGTGGGTAATCTGGACTATGTTGATTCAGTGCAGGCGGAGATCACCACTCTTTTGAAGAAACAGCATCACCTGGCAGCTAGTAGTCTCCCTGATTTTCAAATTCGTAGCCCGAAGCAACTGTTGCAGATATCGCAGCAATTCGCACAGGCACTCACATACCTCCTGGTGGGAATTGCAGCAATCTCTCTGACCGTCGGCGGTATCGGCATCATGAATATTATGCTCGTCTCTGTCACAGAACGCAGGCGAGAGATTGGCATTCGTATGGCCGTTGGAGCCCAGCGAAGCGATATCCGTAACCAATTTCTGATTGAGGCAGTCACCCTGAGTGCCGTTGGCGGATTACTCGGCATTCTTTTGGGTCTAGGTGTTGGACTGGTACTCACCCTCGTTTTCCAACTCCCATTTGCACTCAATCCCATCTCCGTTCTGCTCGCATTCGGTGTTTCAACGGCGGTAGGCGTCACCTTTGGCCTCTATCCAGCGGTGCGTGCATCGCATCTCGATCCAATCGTCGCTTTGCGCATGGAGTAACCTGGAAGAGATCATTCGCTTTGAGAAGGAGTTGTTACATGAATTCCCGTCCCGATATCGTGCTGCTCGTACTCGACACCCATCGCGTTGATCGGCTCTCGTGCTACGGTTATCCACGAGAAACCTCTCCCTACCTGGACGCCTTTGCCGCTGACTCCACACTCTTTCGTCATGCCGTTTCCGCTGCGCAATGGACGATTCCTTCTCACTCCTCAATGTTCACGGGACTGTATCCTTCAAGTCATAACATGGGAGAGCACTCTTCAGTGCTCTCACCCATACTGCCCACTCTCGCCGAGCGTTTGCGCAAAGCAGGTTACTTCACCTCTGGCTTCAGCAATAATCTGACGGTTGGGGTGCTCAATAATGGTCTTCGGCGAGGCTTCCAACGCTTTGTGAATTACAATGGCTTCCTGTCTTCACAATCCAGACAGGCACGAATCAATCCCAAAGCGTTCGCTCCTTACCTCAAGTTGTTCAAGCGACAGTTGAATACTAACGCCAGGTCATTGCAGGATACCCTTGCCCACTCGGAAGGCTTACAGAACCTCTCATTCCCTCTCTATGCACGGCTAGGTCCACTTTTGGAGAAGGTGTTGAAAACCAAGGGCAATACAACGAAAGCGCTTACCGATGCCGCTCAACTGCTTATTGAGCGCAAAGAAGTGGATGAGGGTCAGCCTATCTTCACCTTTATCAATTTGATGGGGACGCATCTCCCCTATCATCCACCACTGCACTTCCTGAAGCGCTACGCTTCAGATGTACTGCGCGATAAAGCTGCCCGGCGCTACCTGAATCATCTCAATACTCATCTCCAGAGCTGGATGGCCCCTCTGACGACCGATCTTGATGAGCAAAGCAAAGCGATCCTTGATGGGACATACGATGCTGAAGTGGCCAGCCAGGATGAGCAGGTCGGTGCGTTCCTGGAGAAGCTCCGCTCAGGGGGAGCCCTGAATCGAACACTCGTGATTGTCTGCGCTGATCATGGTGAACATCTGGGTGAGAAGCAACTGATGGGCCATGCCTTCTCGATCTACAACGAATTAACCTGGGTTCCGTTGCTCATCCGTGACCCTGGCGGGGACCTGCCTGCTGGAGTGCAGATCGAGCAATTTGTCTCCACACGGCGCATATTTCATACCGTGTTGGCTGCAGCGGGGCAGGCCGACCCACTTGAAGAAAGCCTTTCGCTGGCTCAGACCAGCAGTGCCGAGAGTGACCCTGATCATGGCGTAGTATTTTCCGAAGCGTTCCCCTTGGGAAATCTTCTCCATATACTGCAACAACGGGAGCCACAACTGGTGCAGGAGCATCGATGCGATCAGATGCGCCGTGCCGTCTGGAAAGGTGAGCATAAACTGATTCAGGTTGGTGACGACCATTGGGAACTCTACAACGTTTTCGAGGATCCCAATGAGAAGAAGAATTTATATGAAGCGCTACCCGAACAGGTTAGAGCCATGCAGGAGCACTTACAGACGTTTGTGAGTCATGCGGGTGTCGGGGCTCCCACAACTGATTACACCATCGAATACGAGGACCCAGTGGTACTCTCTCACCTGCGTAACTTAGGCTACCTGGAATAGTATCAGAAAAGAGGCTGATTTACCTGCAATGAACAAGGAACCGACTACACCCGGAATGGCGCTTGAAAGCCAAGAAAAACATGCTTCGGGTTCCGGAACTATTCCGGTTCTGGCGGTACGCAATCTGACAAAGATCTACCTTGTTGGTCAAACCGAAGTCCGTGCTCTGCGTGGCGTCTCTCTGGATGTGTATCGTAACGAGTTCGTTGCTATCATGGGAGCGTCAGGGTCAGGTAAATCCACTTTTATGAATCTGATTGGATGTCTCGACCAGCCAACCAGTGGTGAATACAAGCTCCTGGGGACATCCGTCAGTCATATGACAGCGAAAGAACTCGCTACCATACGCAATAAATATCTCGGTTTCGTTTTTCAAGGATTTCACCTGCTGCCTCGTGCGACAGCACTGAACAACATCGCGCTACCACTTTTGTATTCGGGTGTTCCCAAAGAAGAGCGAGACCGTCGGGCACCTAAGGCTCTAGAGATGGTCGGCTTAGGTACACGCCTTAATCATACTCCATCCCAGCTCTCTGGTGGTCAACAGCAACGGGTGGCGATTGCACGCGCCCTGGTGAATAATCCTTTACTCTTGCTGGCTGATGAACCAACAGGTAATCTGGACAGCCGCACGAGTGTAGAAATCATGACGCTGCTACAAGACTTGAACCGGCAAGGACTGACGATTGTTCTGGTTACCCATGAACATGACATTGCTGCCTATGCAATGCGGCGAGTAACGTTTCGTGACGGTCGTATCGTCTCTGATGAGCCGATAGCTACCTCGCGTTCGGTAGAAGTGAACTCGTCACCAGTTCAGAGTGAAGAAATCCGAGACGTGGAGCCCCAGTTCGGGGCTTCGGCTGAGGAAACCGCCATACTCACTACCGATCGGATGATTCCGCAGCCAGCAAAGCCCCTTGTTTCTAAGGAAACAGGTCAAAGACCTGTAACTGCCCCTTTGCAAAAAGAGCCACTTCGCGCCGCAAGTCCAGCGAACTCTTCCCAGCAGCCCTCGCAAGTTCACCGTGTGAAGATATCTGTTCTGCCGCTCCTCATCCTCCTTGCGCTATTGGTTACACTACTTAGGGTAGCGCTACGTAAGTTTTTTAACCATTGTACATGATTGGGTTGTGTTGCAAAAATTCCGGGAGGAACGCCATGGAGAAGGCTCCCCGTTCTTGCTCAGCTTAGGCTGCCACTCCAAACAGACTGGTGATGAAGAAGACCTGCCCGCTGATGTCTCCTTTGCCCACCCCTCTGACCTGTCCCTTGCGAATCATGTGCATCACCTCATATCCTTGAAGCGTTCGCCCTGCCGTTTCAAAAGAAAAGAAGCCCATCGCTGGTTTGACCAGACGTTTGATAAAGCGATGGTCCTGTTCGACAATGTTGTTTAAGTATTTGACCTGCCTCAGTTCGCCGGACTCAGCGGCGGGGTTGGCCGCAGCCGTGGGCTGGGCCACCTGTTCCTCGACCGCAGGGACGTGAGGAGCTGAACAAGCCGTGGAGTGCAGCGCTTTCACAAAGAAGCGTTTGGCGGCCTCAGCATCGCGAGTCGGGCTCAAGAGAAATTCGAGCGTGTTCCCGTCGGAGTCGACAGCTCGGTAGAGGTACGTCCACGTTCCGTTGATTTTGATAGAGGTTTCATCCAGCGCCAGGAGTCAGTAGTGGCTTTGAGGTGCGGCCTGCAGCGCTTCTCCAGTGCGGATCTCTCGGGAGCTGATTTGAGCGAAGCCGACCTGAGGGAAGCGGATCTCTCGGGAGCGAACTTGAGCGGAGCGAGACTCGTG
>WNGR01003779.1_pt1 | contig 27080 bp, 27 predicted proteins | sample 5407581 | NCBI WGS metagenome assembly WNGR01 (sample SAMN13153383, study PRJNA577476) | soil metagenome | isolation source: 80 cm soil or saprolite under Garry oak tree replicate 2 | place: USA:California | collected 2016-06-15
CCTGATCGATAACAGGCCGCCGCCCAGATCTTCGCCACCGGAGACTCCGCCGCTCGCGCCGCCGCCGCTCGGGTTGGCACCGCCGCTCGGATTGCCATTGCCCCCAAGGCTGGCGCCCCCAGTTCCGGACAGGTGTGTGCCAGACCCGGAATCGATCGGCGCTCCGGGAGCGGCGACCCGACCACCCGACCCACCGACCGGCGCATTCACAGCGGCCTGCCCACCACCAGGCACGAACCGAGTTCCACCACCAGAGACACCACCGGAAGTCCCACCGTGTACCGAACCACTCAGCTGGTTGTCGCTGGCGGAACCGGCGAAGTTAGGTGTCGGCCCAAGCGCCGGCATCTGCTGACTGGCCTGATTCAGCGACACGTCATACTGCTGAACAACATGAGCAATCTGCTGATGATTGGCCTGAGCCTGCCGGAACTTGTCCTGAATCGCACCGACACCGAATGGATTGGCGGCGAAATCCGCAAGCGCCTGTGACATCCCATAATTGACCGGCTTCGGCATGGAATACTTTGCGGTAGCAGCAGCATCCGACTGCGAGGACACATTACCTCCCGCCTCATACGAGGCCTGCGTAGCCACAGCAGTCCACTGCGCAACCTGCGTGTGAAAACCGAGGGCCTTCTCAGCCGCCGCACCGGTCCACCCGTTGGCACCCGCCGCCGCACCGGTGGACAACACCTGATTGACCGTCTCCAGAGCACTGCCGATGTTGGTCCACGACTGGGCAACGTTACCGACTTGACCAGGATCAGCGGCCTGCACCTGGGTGTAGACGGTGTTGGGATCCTGGCCGGCGAAATTTGTGTTGTCGGGCGGCGGAGCGTCCCGACGGCCGACCGAACCCGAGTCGGCGTATTGTCCTGAGCTGAGATCATTCCCCGGTGTGCTCATCGCGCTACACCTCAACCATTTCCGCTCGGTAATATCTTCTCCACCGACGGTGCGACCGTCGTGGCAACCGCGCACGCCCGATCCTGCTGCCCGCCGTAGTCGATACCGACAACATCGACTCGGGAGGTGTTGGTGATCCCGATGGACACCGAGCAGCCGCCGCCCGCCGTGTCTTTGGACATGCGGCCGGGGTGGTGGCCTACGGGATAGTTGGTCACGGTGAAACCGGCGGTGGAGAGTTGGTCCAAGCCGGCTTGGTCATAGATGTTGACGGCGATGTTGTAGCCGATACCATTGACGGCGGAACCGGTATCCCAGCGGCAGTAACGGTCGCCTGGTCCGATTCCGGACTTGTTGGGCTGCAACTGGTTCTGACTGATGACCACTGGGCCGAGCAGACTGCATGGATCGACTCCAGCCAACGGATCGGCTGCGGTGGCGGAACTGGTGACCTGGGCGGATCGGGTGGTGCCACCGGCGGTGCCCGGCGTTGTGCTGGTGCATCCGGCCACGGCGAGTCCGGCGAGAACCACTAATGCGATTAGTGGCGTCGGATGGTTCACGACTCTCCTACTCGGCCCGGATGGAACCGTGCTGCGGGGCTGGGGAATTCTCCTGTTGCATTTCGTGTGCCAACTCGTCGGCTATCTGTTGCTCGACGGCCTGATAATTCGCGACGGCCTTCTGATATGCCTGCCGCATCTGCGATATGGTGCCCTGCAGTCCGTGGACGGCGGCGACGATGCTTGCTGATCGCCGGCGACCAGTTGGGTGAACGACGAAACGGACAGCGCGCCCTTCGTTCCGCCCAGTCTAGGCGTTTCCCGAACGGCAATCAGGTCCTGTCCGAGGCCGGCGAGAACTCTCAGCGACTCGTCGCATGAGGCGATCAGGGCGGTGGCGGCTTCGGGGGTCAAGTGGAAGCCGGTGCCGGCCGCGGCTACGAGGTTGGTTGCACTGCCGGTCATGACCGTTGCTTGGTCGGCCATGGTGCCGTTGCCGGAATGCAAGTTCGCGAGTGCTTGGTTGATGTCGGGCACCGAAGATGGCGGGGAAGTGCCGCCACCAGGGCTTATTTCCACAGCTCTTGTCCTCCCGGAGTGGGCTGTGCAAGTTGCGGGGCAAGTCACATTCAGGGTATCGCGGGTCACCGTGCGAAGTCGCCTACTTCGCTTATCTCGTAGGCAGCAAGGCCCGAATCTGCTGTCCGATCCGGGAGGTGTCGGCCGGGGTGCAAGTTGCCCACGGCTGACCGTCCGGGCCGGGACGACGGTGTGCGGAGTACCGGCCCTCAGTCGTGTCGAACCAGATCAGCGGGGGTGCGGAAACCTCGTGTCCGGTGCGGTCGCGGGTCAGCACGGTGAACCAGCCGGACCGGGTTCGTGGCTTGGCGAGGATGTGCTGGGCGAATCGTCGTTGAGTGCCGTAGTTGCCGGCCGGTGGGCGAACCTGGCGCAGGATGCCGGTTTCCGGTGCGGGGTCGACATCGGGGTAGCTGACCGAGTGGCCGGGGCCGGGCCTTCTGTTGCCGATCAGCCTTGACACGGCCGACACGAGTCCGTCCGGGCGGCACGGCGTAATTCGGATCTTCTGGTCTCGCTTGACCGCCAGCACCGCGGTCCGCCCGTTGGTCGCCGCGCGGAAGATGACGAGCGGCTCGGTCACCACGCCCTCGATGGCGTGCTCGAATCGGACCAGTGTCGTCAGCGCGGTGGCCACGCCGTCGGGAACAATCAGGTCGTCGCGGAGTCGGGCGCGTTCCTCGAGCGTTGAACCGACGCTCGGTATCTCGAACAGCGCCGGTGGCGTGCCGAGTTGGAGTTGCTCGAACAACAGGTCGGTCGCGGCCGGCGACAGTTCGATTGCCACGTGCGCAATAGATACCGGTCAACAGCGGAGCGTGTCCGATCGATGACTGAAACATGTCAACGCAAGTTGGTCTAGACCAATTCGACACAATAGTGTAACCTACTGCACATAGCCACTGATTCGATAAAGAGGCCCGCTGCCTGACCCCTGACCAGGGTGAAGCCGAGGGATCACCAGGGGCTAGAGTGCGCTCGTCGGCAGCGTCGCCGTCGAACCCCAGGCCAGGCGCACGGCCGCGACAACAGCGCACCCCGGAAGGGTCCGGGGGATCTGCTCAAGAGGAGACGCATCGTGACGGTTCGCGTAGGTGTCAACGGTTTCGGTCGGATCGGTCGCAACTTCTGGCGGGCCGTTCGGTCCAGCGGCCACGACATCGAGATCGTGGCCTTCAACGACCTCGGCGACGTGGCGATGATGGCCCACCTGCTGAAGTACGACAGCATCCAGGGTGTCCTGCCGGCCGAGGTGCGGGCCACCGACGAAGGCATCGACGTCGACGGCAAGACCATCAAGGCGTTCGCCGAGCGCGACCCGGGCAAGCTGCCCTGGGCGGACCTCGGTGTCGACGTCGTGATCGAGTCGACCGGGTTCTTCACCAACGCCAAGGACGCCCGCAAGCACGTGGACGAGGGCGGCGCCAAGAAGGTCATCATCTCCGCGCCCGCCAAGGGCGACGACCTGACCGTCGTGCTCGGCGTGAACGACAACGCCTACGACGGCTCGCAGACCATCATCTCCAACGCCTCCTGCACCACCAACTGCTTGGCGCCGTTGGCGAAGGTCATCCACGAGGCGTTCACCATCGAGCGTGGCCTGATGACCACCATCCACGAATAAACCCAGGACAAAAACCTGCAGGACGCCCCGCACAAGGACCTGCGCCGCGCCCGCGCCGCCGCGCTGAACGTGGTGCCGACCTCCACCGGCGCCGCCAAGGCGATCGGCCTGGTGCTGCCGGAACTGAACGGCAAGCTCGACGGCTACTCCCTGCGCGTCCCCGTGCCGACCGGCTCGATCACCGACCTGACCGTCGACGTGTCTCGCGACACCAGCGTCGACGAGGTCAACGCCGCGGTCAAGGCCGCGGCAGACGGCCCGCTCAAGGGCATCCTGCGCTACAGCGTGGCGCCGATCGTCTCGTCGGACATCGTCAACGACCCGGCGTCGTGCATCTTCGACGCCCCGCTCACCAAGGTCATCGACAACCAGGTGAAGGTCTTCGGCTGGTACGACAACGAGTGGGGCTACTCCAACCGCCTCGCCGACCTGACCGCCCTCGTCGGCACCAAACTGGCCTGAACTCGGACAGGAAAACCAACACGATGAAGACGCTCGACGACCTGATCGCCGAGGGTGTCAAGGGTCGGCGCGTGCTGCTGCGCGCCGACCTCAACGTCCCGCTCGACGGCGACCGCATCACCGACGACGGCCGGGTCCGCGCGTCCGTGCCGACCATCACGGCGCTGACCGAGGCCGGCGCCCGCGTCGTCGTCGCCGCGCACCTCGGCCGCCCCAAGGGCGCGCCCGAGGACAAATACTCACTGCGACCGGTGGCCACCCGGCTGGGCGAACTGCTCGGCGCCGAGGTGGCGCTGGCCGCCGACGTCGTCGGTGACTCCGCGAAGTCCGTGGTTGCCGCACTGGCCAACGGCCAGGTGGCGCTGCTGGAGAACATCCGGTTCGACCCGCGCGAGACCAGCAAGGACGAGGCCGAGCGGGCCGCACTGGCCCGCGAACTGGCCGATCTGGTCGGCGCGGACGGTGCGTTCGTGTCGGACGGTTTCGGTGTGGTGCACCGCAAGCAGGCCTCCGTCTACGACGTGGCCGCGCTGCTGCCGCACTACGCCGGCAAGCTCGTGCTGGCCGAGGTCGAGGTGCTGCACCGGCTGATCACCAACCCGGAGCGGCCCTACGTCGTGATCCTGGGCGGCGCCAAGGTCTCCGACAAGCTCGCCGTGATCGCCAACCTGCTGACCAAGGTCGACCGGCTGCTCATCGGCGGCGGCATGGCCTACACGTTCCTCAAGGCACAGGGCCACGAGGTGGGCGGCTCCTTGTTGCAGGAGGATCAGCTCGACCGGGTTCGCCGGTTCCTGGCCGAGGCCGCCGAGCGCGGTGTCCAGCTGGTGCTGCCGGTGGATGTGTTGACCACCAAGGAGTTCGCGGCCGACGCGGAGATCCAGATCGTGGCCGCCGACGCCATCCCGGCCGACCGGCAGGGCCTGGACATCGGCCCGCGCACCCGGGAGCTGTTCGCGGGCGAACTGTTCGACGCCAAGACCGTGTTCTGGAACGGTCCGTTGGGCGTGTTCGAGTTCGACGCGTTCTCGGGCGGCACGCGGGCGATCGGCCAGGCGTTGGCCGAGTCGGACGCGTTCAGCGTCGTCGGCGGCGGCGACGTGGTGGCCGCGGTGCGGGCGCTGGGCCTGCCCGACGAGGACTTCTCGCACATCTCCACCGGCGGCGGCGCGTCGCTGGAGTTCCTTGAGGGCAAGGAACTCCCGGGCCTCGCGGCACTGGAGGACTGAGGCGTGTCACGACGGACTCTCATCGCCGGCAACTGGAAGATGAACCTGACGCACCTCGAGGCGATCGGGCTCGTCCAGCGGATCGCCTTCGCCCTCCCGGAGAAGTACCTGGAGAAGGTCGAGGTCACGGTCCTGCCGCCGTTCACCCACATCCGCAGCGTGCAGACGCTGATCGACGGTGACCGGCTGCTGCTCAAGCACGGCGCGCAGGACCTGTGGCCGGCCGAGAACGGCGCCTACACCGGCGACGTGTCCGGCGCGATGCTGGCCAAGCTCGGCTGCTCCTTCGTCGTCGTCGGCCACTCCGAGCGCCGTGAGCACCACAATGAGGACGACGAGCTGATCAACCGCAAGGTCAAGGCCGCCGTCAAGCACGGCTTGACGCCGATCCTGTGCGTCGGCGAGCGGCTGGACGTGCGGGAGGCGGGCAACCACGTCAGCCACTGCACCACGCAGCTCGTCGCCGACCTGAAGGGCCTCAAGGCCGAGCAGGTCAAGGACGTCGTGGTGGCCTACGAGCCGGTCTGGGCGATCGGCACCGGCCGGGTCGCCACCCCGGCGGACGCCCAGGAGGTCTGCGGGGCCATCCGCGCGCAGCTCACCGAGAAGTACGGCGACGAGGTCGGCTCGGTGGTCCGGGTGCTCTACGGCGGTTCGGTCAAGTCCGGCAACATCGCCGAGCTGGTCGCCCAGGACGACATCGACGGCGCGCTCGTCGGCGGTGCCAGCCTCGATCCGGACGAGTTCGCCAAGTTGTGTGCGATGGCGGCCGGTGGTCCGCTACCGTAATCGTTCGGCTGCGCTGCGATCGCGGGGCGGTGTTACGACCAAGCCGGTCGAACAGGTAATCTGTGACGCCGACGGCCCTTACGGCGAGGATGACATGAAGCTAGCCCTGCAGATCGGTTTGGCGGTAACCAGCATCGTGCTGGTCCTGTTGGTCCTGCTGCACCGTGGCCGAGGCGGCGGGCTGTCCTCGCTGTTCGGCGGCGGCATGCAGTCCAGCCTGTCCGGCTCCAGCGTGGCCGAGAAGAATCTGGACCGCATCACACTGTTCGTCGGTGCGCTCTGGCTGATCTGCATCGTCGGCATCGGATTGCTGCTCAAGGTCGGTTGATCCGCCTGACGTGCCGGACGCGCAACGCGACGGCACGTCTTTTGTCTGCCCTGATGGGGGTGTGAGGATCTATGTCGGGTGGCAACGCGATCCGCGGTACGCGTGTCGGTGCCGGGCCGATGGGAGAGTCCGAGCGTGGCGAGTCCGCGCCACGGCAGCGCGTCGGCTATTGGTGCGCCAACGGCCACGAGTCGAGGCCGTCGTTCGCCATGGAAGCCGAGGTGCCGGACAGCTGGGACTGCCCACGCTGTGGGTTGCCCGGCGGTCGGGACCAGGAGCGCCCGCCCGCGCCGCCACGCAACGAGCCGTACAAGACGCACCTCGCCTACGTGAAGGAGCGCCGCTCGGACGCAGACGGCGAGGCGATCCTGGCCGAGGCACTGGCCAAACTCCGCGCCCAACGCGAACTCCCCTGACCGCGCCGCGGCCGGCCTGGCACCCCGGCCGCTGCGGTGTTCTCCAGAACCCTGCACATCGGTTGCTGGCGCTGCCCGTTCAACTACCTCGGGCGAGGTTCCGGCGCTTGTCAAGCCGCTCGCCCATATGTGGACAGGGTTTTCAGTTGTCCACATATTGCCGGCAGACCCCCCCTTTGGGGCTTGACACGCATAGGGTGGAAAAGGGCCGTAGCCCCCAGGGTTGGGCGGGGGTCTGCCTGTGTGGTCGGCGAAATCGCGGTTTGTCGGAGGCTTGGTGTGCCGGGTGTCGACTTTCCTTGGGCGGCTTCGGTTACTGGCCTGTTGCCAGTGGGAAACTGGCGCGGACCGTGAAGCCGCCCAGTTCGGTTGGCTCGGCGTGGAACGTGCCGCCCAACAGTGCGGCCCGTTCCCGTAGGCCGATCAGGCCGTGCCCGCCGGACGGCAGATCCGCGCCGTTCGTGGGCGGGTGGCCGTTCAGCGGTGGCTCGTTGTCCACGCACACGCGCAGTTCCCCGTCCTCAACCGCGATTCGCACGGTGGCCGGGGCGTCCGACGCGTGCTTGCGCACGTTGGTCAGCGCCTCCTGGACGGTCCGGTAGGCCGCGCTCACGGTCGGGCCGGTCGGCTTGTGGCCGCGCAGGTCCATGTCTAGCTTGACGTCCATCGTGCTGTCCCGCACCAGGTCCAGCAGGGTGTCCAGGTCCGGCTCGTCGGCGCCGTCGGTTGCCGTGCGCAGCGCGCCGACCAACTCACGCAGCTCGTCCAGGGTGCGGGTGCTCAGCGCCCGGATGGTCATCGCGGTCTGGCGGGACAGCTCGTCGGTTGTGGTCATCTGCAACGCGCCGGCCTGCATGGCGATCAGACTCACCTGGTGGGAGACCACGTCGTGCATCTCCCTGGCGATCTTGGCGCGCTCGTCGGCCCGGATCGCGATGGACAGCAGTCGCTGCTCCCGACTGCGGCTCGCGGCCAGTTCCACCAGTCGCGCGGACAGCGCATGGCGCGCGGTGACCAGCAGCCCGATCGCGATCGGCATGGCCACCACGAAACACGCGTAGATGCCGTCGCTGACGTGCCGGCGCCAGCCCTCCGCGGCGAAGTCGTGCAGTGGTGACGCCGGTGGTGCGGACCAGATCAGGAACCGGCACAGCCACACGCCGACCGCGGCCACGATCGTCTTGGCCTTCCAGCCACGTTTCCAGGCCAACGTGCCCAACGCGATCATCGCGCCCAGTTCCGACCAGCCGGCCAGGAAACCGGGCATGGCGACCAGGGTCGCGGCGAACGGGAACCTGCGGCGGAACACCAGCGCGCACACGGAGATCGCGGACAACACGAGGGTGTAGTTGACCGCACCGTCCGGCATTGCCATGGCGACGTCCAACGATGCGACCCCGATGGCGAGGATGTCGACCAGGACCGCGCGGTTGCGGGACATCAGCCGCAGCAGGCCGCCGCTAGTCGCGCGTGCAGCGGCGCCCCTCGTGGGGACGCTGGTGCTGACCGCGGTGGGGGACTGGACAGCCAGGGTGGGACCTCCGGTGACACGGACGGCGCTGTTCGTACCGTACTGCCGTTGTGGACGTTTCCGGTTCGCGTTCGTGACGGTGGCACTGCTGTGCCGGACGCCGTGTCCGACCCGGTCGCGCGGCCGTGGCACCACCGGAACCGATTCGGTGGTCCCGCCGGCTTCCGGTGGATGTGTCGCTCGTCTGCGCACTGGCACCCTCATCCCGGCCGTGGTGAGCCCACCATCTGATACTGATACTGAGTGCCGAAAGTATTCGAAGGGACGCGTGGCGTGGCAGAAATGTGCTAACGCATACATGCCTGTGACAATGCTGGTCTACTCGGCGGGCGCCCCAGCGGCCCATTGGTCGGGCGCGAATCGGGCGATTGCCGCCGCGACCGGCGCGCCGTCCGCAACGGACGGCAGCCGGAACGCGAATCGCATCGCCGGCAGCCCCGGCGCCGCCGGCTCGCCACCGGTGACCCAGTCGGTGAGCGCCGGATACCCCCGAATGGTCTGGACATCCTTTGGACACAGCTCCACCGCGGGCGTGCGCGGCGTACTGGTGCGTACGCCGCGAACCCGGGCCGGCGGCGTGACCAACCGGGCGAGGGCGATGTCCGACCACGGCAGCCGCACCAGCGTCCGGTCCGCGCGCCACCACACCCCGCCGGGATCGAATGCGAGCCCCTGCCGCCCCCGAACCGCCTTGACCGCGACCGTGCCCAGCACGACCACGATCAGCAGGAAGATCCCGCCCACCACAGCGGCCACCGAGTGGAGCGCGTGCGGCGCGACCCGCGGCCCCGGCCGGCCGAACACGGCGTAACTGAGCGCGGCCAGCGCCAGCGCGGCCAGAAACAACGTGGTCAACCCGAAACAGCCGAGCGCGGCCCTGCTCGGCCGGCCCAACTCCACCACGACGGCATCGACCGCAGGCCCGTCCGGCTGGCCAACGAGATCAGCAAACAGCGAGGGACGGGCCATCAACAGAGCCTAGCGATCCACACGGTGAGGCCGAACGGAGTATTGAAAGCGCTCTCAGTAAGCGCTTACAGTAAGCCCCGAACCACCACCTATGACCCGAGTCACAACCAAACCGCGCGCAGACCCCCGCCCAACCCTGGGGGCTACGGCCCTTTTCAAGACTATGCCTGTCAAGCCCCAAATGGGTGGTTCGCCGGGAATCTGTGGACAACCGGCGAACTTGTGCACATGTTCGCCGGTCGCTTGACAGCGGCCAGGCGGTGTTCGGCCGGGCGGTGTTGTTCAGCCGGGCCGTGCGACCGCAACACAGTTTAGGCCGGTGTCACCGGGGCACCGGATGCGATGTCCTCAGGGAGCCATGCCGGCCTGCCCTGGATCAGCCCATGGGCGTGGTCCGGTTGGCCAGCGGGGCCGACAGCGTGATCGAGGTGCTCATGATCTTCCTTGATTCGGCGTATCCCGTGTTGAGCTGCGTACTCGGGTACGCGGCCCTGGCCAAGCTCGGCCGGTTCGGCGAGTTCGCCGGCCAGATCGAAGCTTACCGGCTGCTGCCGGCTCGTCTGTCCCGGCCGGTGGCCGTGCTGGTCGTCGGCGTCGAACTGGGTGTGGCCGGACTGTTGCTGCCGTCGTCGAGCCGAACGGTTGGCGCGGTCGTGGCCGTGATCCTGTTCGGCGTGTTCCTGGTCGCGCAAGCCGGTGCGGTGGCCAGGGGGCTGCGGATCGACTGCGGTTGCTTCAGCGCGAGCGGCGAGGCAACCGCGGTCGGCCCAGTCAGCCTGGTGCGCACGGCACTGCTGCTGGGTCTGGCCCTGGCGGCGGTCGCGGCCGGGGGAGCGGCGTTCCAACCGATACAGCTCCTGGTCGCGCCGCTGCTGGCCGCACTGGTCGGACTCGTACCCGAGCTGGTCCGACTGATGCGCCGGCCGGCCGAGACGGCCGCACACCGGCCGGTTGAGACGATGCTGGGCCGGTCGAGCGAGGCGGTGGCGCGATGACCGGGCTGTGGGCGGTGACCGTGCTGCTGGCCGTGGTCGTGGTGGTCGACTCGGTCGCCATCATGGCGTTGGCGCGGCAGGTCGGCGTGCTGCACCTGCGGCTCACACCGTTGCCGGGCACCGCTGTCCGGTACGGGCCGACCATCGGCGAACCGATCGTGCTCGACCGACTGGCCGAGTTGATCACGCCGGGCACCGAGCGCGTGATGCTCGCGTTCGTCGCCCCGCACTGTGGCACCTGCACCGCGTTGCTGCCGGCCTTCCGTGCCCTGGCCGGCCACCTGCCCGACACCGAGCGCCTTGTCTTCGCGGGCGATGTCGACGAGGCCGATCTGCTGGCCTACCTGAGCGGCTACGGCGTGCCGGTGCGTACGGACCCCAATGCGTTGCGCGGCAACAATATCCCCGGCACCCCGTTCGTCGCGATCGTCGACAGTGGCCGAAAGGTGCTGACCGCGGGCGTGGTGCACAACCTGGAACAGATCGAGTTCCTGCTCGACCAGGGGCGGCACGAGCACCGGGCGCAGCGGCGCCTCATCGACATCGAACCGATCGAGAAGGCAAAGGCAGGAGCGTGACATGTCCTTCGACCAGTTGACCGAGACCGTGACCCGCAGGCTCGCCACCGGCACCACCCGCCGGACCTTCCTGGGCCGGATGGGCGCGGCTGTGGCGGCCATCGGCGCGGCCGGACTCGGCGGCGGCACAGCGGCGGCCGCCGGTACCCGTACCTTCACGTTCGTCAACAGCAGTGGGCAGAACATCCTGGTCGGCTCGTTCGGTCCCAACGGCACCTCACCGCTGGGCGGCGGCTGGGCGATGACACCCGGCCAGACCAGGGTGGTTACCGTGCCGGACACGTTCAGCGGCCGATTCTGGGGCCGCACCCTGTGCACGTCCAACGGCTTGTGCGAGACCGGTGACTGCGGCGCCGTCGCCTGCAACGGCGGGACCGGCGTGCCACCGGCCACGCTGGCCGAGGTGACCCTCGGGCCCGGCGTCGGTGTGACGTTCGACGACTACGACGTGAGCCTCGTCGACGGCTACAACCTGCCGATCACCATGGTCCCGGTGAACGGCACCGGGCAGTGCACGCCGGCCGGCTGCACGACCGACTTCAACGCCACCTGCCCGCCCGCCCTCCAGAAGGTCGACAACGCAGGCCACGTGATCGGCTGCATGAGCGCCTGCATCGCGTTCCGCACCGACCAGTTCTGCTGCTCCGGCGCGTTCGGCACCCCGCAGACCTGCATCCCCACCCAGTGGCCGGTGAACTACGCCGCCTTCTTCAAGTCCAGTTGCCCCAACGCCTACAGCTATCCCTACGACGACCCGACCAGCAACTTCACCTGCACGGCCAACGCCTACACGATCACGTTCTGGCCGTTCATCAACCCGCAGGCCAGTGGTGGGGCAGGGCCGATCCGCGCCAGCGGCTTCGCGGCTCAGTTCGGCACCACGAAGGAGACCACGTCCGACACCGGTGGCGGGCAGGACGTGACGTCGATCGTCAACGGCAGTTGGCTCCAGTACAACAACATCGACTTCGGCACGACCGCAGCGACCCAGTTCCTGGTTCGGGTCGCGTCCGGGGCGCCGGCCGGGGTCAGCGGGCTGGTCGAGATGCGGCTGGACTCGCGGACCAACCCGGCGCTGGCCAGCCTCGCGGTGGCCAACACGGGTGGCTGGCAGTCCTGGACGACCCTGGCGATCAACATGAGCCCGGTCACCGGCACACACACCGTGTTCCTCACATTCAGCAGTGGGCAGCCGGCGCATTTCGTCAATGTCAACTGGTTTGAGTTCGGGCACTAGTCTAGGGCTGAATGGGCTAACCAATGATTTCTTCAGGAAATTCAGAAATCTTGGCCGATCTGTCGTGAATGTCGCCGGGCAAATGTTGAAACTTGTCCAACGTCGCATCGCTCCCCATAATTTCGGTGCTTTGCCGTGGTCCCAACGTAATGGGGAGCTGAAATGAGTATTGTCAGACGTGTCGCGGTGCCGCTCGCCGCCCTGTTCGCGGCCGTGGCGCTGGCTGGTACGGCGAACGCCGTGATCGACCCGGCGCCGATCGGGCCGAACAGTTTCTTCACCGGTGACGTCAACGGTGCCAGCCAGAACGGCACCATCAAGACCGGCTGCGCCGGCCCGGTTCAGCCCGGGCAGAAGGGGCACCCGGTGGGTGGCCAGTTCGTCGCGGTCATTCCGGGGGCGTCGTCCGGTGCGAACGTCAGTGTCGGTTTCACGGGTAGTGTCGGAAATGAGGTGACCGTCTATCTGGAGACGCCGACCAGCACCGGCCCGATCGGCATCGCGCTGATCGGCACCTTGCACGACTATGTGGTGCACCTGACGATACCCACGGGTATCTTCGTGCCCTGTAATGGCCCTGCCGATGTCGTATTCGTGCCGGGACCGCCCAGTGCGACCGCGAAATCGGCCGTTGTGCACGTGTCGCTGATCAGTATCGGCGTCTGACCGCCGTCGCGGTGTGGGCCGAATCGCGACGGCCCACACCCGTCAGGCGCTCGGCGGGGCGAACCGGTCGGGCACCTTCGTCGCGGCGGCCCGGTCCAGCAGCCACAGCGTGCGCCACCGGCCCCGCGCGCCGGCGGCCGGCACCTGTACCTCGCCGGCTTCGTCCAGCGCCATCGCTATGGCGGCGGCTTTGCCGGCGCCGGTGGTGATCAGCCACACCTCGGCCGACCGACGGATCGCCGGCAGCGTCAGCGTCACCCTGGTCGGCGGCGGTTTCGGACAGCCGCGCACGGCCACCACGGTCGGCTCGGTCTCGTGGACGGCGGGCGACTCGGGGAACACCGACGCCACATGTCCTTCCTCGCCGACACCGAGCAGGCACACGTCGAACGTGGGCACCGACGCGTGATCCTCGGGTTGGGCAGCGGCCGCGAGCAGTACGGCGTAGGCATCGGCCGCCGCGTCCGGGTCGTCGCCGAACCGGCCGTCGGACGGCTCGATCGGGTGCACCCGATCCGGTGAGATCGGAATGTGGTCCAGCAGCGCGGCCCTGGCCTGGGTCTCGTTGCGTTCCGGGTCACCGGAGGGCAGGAACCGTTCGTCGCCCCAGTACAGGTCGATCCGGTGCCAGTCGATCGCGTCCCGCGCCGGGCTCGCGTTGACGTGCTCCAGCACGGCCGTGCCGGTCCGGCCGCCGGTCAGCACGACCGACGCCCAGCCGCGCGCGGACTGGGTGTCGACCACCTTGGTGATCAGCCGGGCCGCTGCCGCGGCCGCGAGCACGACCGGGTCGGCGTGGATCACGACCTCGGGCGAACTCATGCCTTCGGCTCCGCGGCCGCCTTCGTTCGGCGGGCCGCCCTCGGCTTCGTGGCGGTTTTCGCCGGCGCCGCCGACTTGGTGGCGGCAGCGGCCGTTGCGCCGTTCACCGTGGTGTCGGGCGGCTTCGGCCGGGCGCCACGGCGGGTGGTGCGCACCGGCGTCGCGGCCCTGCCACGGACCACTTTGGACAGTCCCTTCAACGTCTCGGCGTAGATCTCGTCCGGATCGAGGCGCCGCAGTTCCTCGGACAGGCAGTCGCGGACCGGCCTGCGCTGTAGCGCGATCTTCCGGTCCGGCTGGCCTGCCTGGGTGAGCGTGCCGACCTTGCCGTCCGGCCGGACGAGTTCGACGTTGCCCGACCGACGTTCCAGCACCACCCGCACGATGCCCTCGCCGGACGTGGCCTTCAGCCGGGACACCGGGATCTTCAGGCGCACCGCGAGCCACGCGGCCAGCAGATCCGTGGAGGGCGAGTCGGCCTCGCCGGTCACCGCGGCGGCCGTGATCTTCTCGTGCGGCGGCAGGTCCAGCGCTGCCGCGAGCATCGCGCGCCAGTTGGTCAGCCGCGTCCACGCCAGGTCGGTGTCGCCGTCGGCGTAGGTGGCGGTGCGGTGGTCCAGCGCCCGGATCGGGTTGCGCTCATTGGCCGCGTCGGTGATCCGGCGGTTCGCCAGTTCCCCGATCGGGTCCGTCGCCGGCCGGGCGGGCGCCTCGAACGGCCACCACGCCACCACCGGGGTGTCCGGCAGCAGCAGCGGGATCACGCAGCTCGCGCCCTCGTCGGCCAGCGGGCCGTAGAGCCGCAGCACCACGACCTCGCTCGCCCCCGCGTCGCCGCCGACGCGGATCTGGGCGTCCAGCCGGGCCGCGGCCTTCTTCGCGCCCCTGGCCACCACGATCACCCGGCACGGGTGCTCCCGGCTGGCGTCGTTGGCGGCCTCGATGGCCTCTTCGGTTTTCGAGCCGTCGTCGGTGACGATCACCAGGGTCAGCACGCGGCCCAGCGTGACCGCGCCGCCGTCCTGGCGCATCTGGACGAGCTTCGCGTTGACCTGTGACGTGGTCGTGGACGGCAGGTCGATGATCACGGGCGCCTCCACTTGCGGCCGGTACGGTCCATCATCTTGTCCGCGGACCCCGGACCCCAGGTGCCGGCGCGGTACGGGTCGGGCTTCTTGCCGCTGCTCGCCCACGACCGCAACACCGGGTCGAGGATCTGCCAGGACAGCTCGACCTCTTCGTTCACCGGGAACAGCGACGGCTCGCCGAGCAGCACGTCCAGGATCAGCCGCTCGTACGCCTCCGGCGATGACTCGGTGAACGCGTGGCCGTAGCCGAAGTCCATGTTGACGTCCCGGACTTCCATGTTGTTGCCCGGCACCTTCGAGCCGAACCGCAACGAAACGCCCTCGTCCGGCTGGATCCGCACCACGAGCGCGTTCTGGCCCAGCTCGTCGGTCTGGGTCGAGTCGAACGGCAGGTGCGGCGCCCGCTTGAACACCACGGCCACCTCGGTCACCCGCCGGCCCAGCCGCTTGCCGGTACGCAGGAAGAACGGCACGCCGGCCCACCGCCGGGTGTCCACGCCCAGCGTGATCGCGGCGTAGGTCTCGGTCGTCGAGTTCTTGCTGAAGCCGCCTTCTTCGAGCAGGCCAGGCACTTTCTGGCCGCCCTGCCAGCCGCCGGTGTACTGGCCGCGGGCGGTGGTTTCGCCGTAGGGCTGGAGTGCCTTCGTCGCGGAGAGCACCTTGATCTTCTCCGCGCGCAGGTCGCGCGGGTGGAACGACAGCGGTTCCTCCATCGCGGTCAGCGCGAGCAGTTGCATCAGGTGGTTCTGGATCACGTCCCGCGCCGCACCGATGCCGTCGTAGTAACCGGCCCGGCCGCCCAGCCCGATGTCCTCGGCCATGGTGATCTGGATGTGGTCCACGAAGTTGGCGTTCCAGATCGGCTCGAACAGCTGGTTGGCGAAGCGCAGCGCCAGGATGTTCTGCACCGTCTCCTTGCCGAGGTAGTGGTCGATGCGGAACACCGATTCCTCGGGGAAGACCTCGTTGACGATCCCGTTGAGCTGCTTGGCGCTGGCCAGGTCGTGCCCGAACGGCTTCTCGATGACCACCCGCCGCCACTGGTCACCGTCCTGTGCGGACAGTCCGGAGCGGGACAACTGCTTGAGTACCACGGGAAACGCGCCCGGCGGGATGGACAGGTAGAACGCGTGGTTGCCGCCGGTGCCCCGGACGCGGTCCAGGTCGGACACCGTGGCGGCCAGCGCGTCGAACGCGTTGTCGTCGTCGAAGGAGCCCGGCACGAACCGGATGCCCTCGGCGAGGTTGCGCCACACGGCCTCGCGGAACTGCGTGCGGGCGTGCTCGCGGACCGCCTGGTGCACGATCTCGCCGAAGTCCTCGTCCGCCCAGTCCCGCCGCGCGAACCCGACCAGCGCGAAACCTGGTGGCAGCAGCCCCCGGTTGGCCAGGTCGTAGATGGCGGGCATCAGCTTCTTGCGGGACAGGTCACCGGTGACACCGAAGATCACCACGCCGCACGGCCCGGCGATCCTGGGCAGCCGCTTGTCCCGCTCGTCGCGCAGCGGGTTACGCACCACCGCCCTCGTCACCTGTTTACCTCCACCAGTGCCTTGACCAGTTCGGCCAGCCCGGCCACCCGGTCGGTCAGATGCAGGCGCAGCACCGGCCGGCCGTGGTCGGCGAGCACCGATCCGTCGCCCAGCGCTTGGGCGTGCTGCAACACGCCCAGTGTGTAGGGCCGGCCGGGCACCTGGATGTCTTCCTCGACCGCGCCGGTGACCTGGAGGAACACGCCGTTCTGGTGGCCGCAGTGCAGGAACCGGGGGCCCCAGCCGAACGTGGTCTGCAGGCCGGTGCGGCGGGCCAGTTCGGGCCGCAGCAGCGCGGCCGACGCGTCGTCCAGCCGGTCCAGGTAGGCCTGCACCGAGATGTAGCCGAGATCCGGGGCCGCCGCGACCAACGCGTTGACCGCCGCCGCCACCGAGTCGACACCGTCGGGCAGCCAACCGCCCGACGCGTGCACCTCGATCGGGCCTTGGGTCAGCATCGGCGCGGCTTCGTCGCCACCGGTGGGCTTGTCGAGCAGGGCGCGGGCCGCGATCTTGGCCGCCTCGACGTCCGGCTGGTCGAACGGGTTGATGCCCAGCAGGCGCCCGGCCACCGCGACCGCGTACTCCCACAGCAGGATCTGCCCGCCGAGCGGACCGTCCGTGTTGATCAGCGCGCCGCCGACGGCCGGTCCGATCGCGACCGGGGTGGCGTCCGGGCCCGCGTCGGCGAACCCCGGCGCGGCAACACCTTCCACCGCGACCGGCAGCAGGCCGGTGCCGTTCTTGCCGGTGGACTCGGCGATCAACTGCTCGGCCCAGTCCGGGAAACCCTTGATGCCGGAACCGGAATCGGCCAGCACCACCTTTTCCGCGCCGGTCGAGTGCCGGGTGGCCAGCGCCGCGGCCAGTACCAGGCCCGGGTTCGTCGCCAGGTCCTCGACCAGCCGCTCGGCCGCGTCGGCCGCGTCCTCCAGCAGGCCGTTGACGTCCACACCGGCCAACCCCGACGGCACCAGGCCGAACGCGGTCAGCGCCGAGTAGCGGCCGCCGACGTGCGGGTCGGCCAGGAACAACGCGCGATAGCCCTCGTCCTCGGCGAGCTTCGCCAGCGGCGAGCCGGGATCCGTGACGACCACGATCCGGCTGGCCGCGTTGATGCCCTCCGCCGTGAAGGCGTCGATGAAGATCCGCCGGTGGCTGTCGGTCTCCACGGTGGAACCCGACTTCGACGACACCACGAGCACGGTCCTGGTGAGGTCGCCGGCGAGCGCGTCGGCCACCTGAGCCGGGTCCGTGGTGTCCAGCACGACCAGCGCCGCACCCGCTGTGTTCGTGATCACCTCGGGCGCGAGTGACGAGCCGCCCATCCCGGCCAGCACGACCCGGTCGATGCCATCGCCGCGCAGTTCCGCGGTCAGCGCCTCGATCGTGCCGACCAGTTGCCGTGAGCTCTGGTGCAGCGACACCCACGACAGCCGGATGCTCGCCTCGGACTCGGCGTCCGGCCCCCACAGCGTCGGGTCCTGCGCGGTGAGCTTGGACGCCACCGCGTCACCGGCCAGCTGGGCCGCGACCGCGCGGGCCTCGTCGGCCAGCTTCTCGTCGAGTACCTGTACCGAAATCTGTTCAGTCACCGAGGTTTCAGCCCTTCGCCTTACCCAGTTGGTCCTCGACCGACTTCAGCAGGTCGGTCCATGACGCGTCGAACTTCTCGACACCTTCACGTTCCAGCGTGACGAAGACGTCGTCGACGTCGACGCCGACACCGGACAGCAGTTCGAACGTCTCGGCCGACTGCTCGCCGTAACCGGTCACCGTGTCGTGGCTGATCTTGCCGTGGTCGGCGACCGCGTCCATGGTCTTCTCCGGCATGGTGTTCACCACGCCGTGCACGATGAGCTCGTCCACGTAGCGGGTGTCCGAGTAGGCCGGGTCCTTGGTGCCGGTGGACGCCCACAGCGGCCGCTGTCGGCGGGCGCCGTCCTTGGCAAGGCTCAGCCAACCGGGCCCGGCGATGACCTCCTCGAACGTGGCGTACGCGAGCTTCGTGTTGGCGATGGCCGCCTTGCCCTTGAGCGCCAGTGCTTCCGGGGTGCCGATGGCCGCGAGTCGCTTGTCCACCTCGGTGTCCACACGGGACACGAAGAACGACGCAACGGACGAGATCGTCGACAGGTCGTGGCCGTTGGACCTGGCCTGCCGCAAGCCGTCCAGGAAGGCGCGCATCACTTCGCGGTACCGCTGCACCGAGAAGATCAGCGTCACGTTCACGCTGATGCCCTCGGCCAGCACCCGGGTGATCGCGGGCAGGCCTTCGACCGTGGCCGGGATCTTCACCATCAGGTTCGGCCGGTCCACCGTCTTCCACAGGTCCAGCGCCTCGGCCACGGTCCGGTCCGTGTCGTGCGCCAGGCGCGGGTCGACCTCGATGGACACCCGGCCGTCGAGCTTCTTCGTGCGGTCGTAGGTGTCGCGGAACAGGTCGCACGCGTCGCGCACGTCCGTGGTGGTGATCTCGCGCACCGCGGCCTCCACCGAGGCGCCACGCGCGGCCAGTTCGCGGACCTGCTCGTCGTAGGCAGCGCCGTGGGTCAGCGCGCCGGCGAAGATCGTCGGGTTCCAGCCGCTCCCTGGACAGGTCGTCCAGCCAGATCGAGACGCCGGCCGCGGACAGCTCGGCGAGCCTGTCGGTGTTCGTCATGCCTCTAGTCCTTCCATGTCTCAGGCCAGCCGGGCGCGGGAGCGTCGGGCCGCGTCGGCCACCTTCTCCGGGGTGAAGCCGAACTCGCGGAACAAGGTCTTGTAGTCGGCGGACGCGCCGTAGTGCTCGATGGACACGATCTCGCCCGCGTCGCCGACGAACCGGTACCACGGCTGCGCGATGCCGGCCTCGACCGCGACCCGCGCCTTCACCGAAGGCGGCAGCACACCCTCCCGGTAGTCCTGGTCCTGTGCGTCGAACCACTCGACGCACGGCATCGACACCACCCGGGTCGGCACGCCGTCGGCCTGCAGGATGTCCCTGGCCGCGACGGCGAGTTGCACTTCCGACCCCGTGCCGATCAGCACCACTTCCGGGGTTCCCCCGTCCGCGTCGGCCAATACATAGCCGCCGCGCGCCACACCCTCGGTGGCCAGCGCCGCCGAGTTCTCGTGGGTGGGCAGGTTCTGCCTGGTCAGGATGAGGCCGACCGGACCGTCGTGCCGGGACAGCGTCGCCCGCCACGCGGCGGCCGCCTCGTTCGCGTCACCCGGCCGCAGAATGGCCAGCCCTGGGATCGCGCGCAGCGCGGCGAGATGCTCGATCGGCTGGTGCGTCGGGCCGTCCTCGCCGAGGCCGATCGAGTCGTGCGTCCACACGTAGATCGTGGGCAGCTGCATCAGCGCGGCCAGCCGGACCGCGGGACGCATGTAGTCGCTGAACGTCAGGAACGTGCCGCCGTACGGGCGGGTCGGGCCGTGCAGCGTGATGCCGTTGAGGATGGCACCCATGGCGTGCTCGCGGATGCCGAAGTGCAGCGTGCGGCCGTACGGCTCGGCCTGCCACTCCTTCGTGGAGATCTCCGGCGGCCCGAACGAGTCGGCGCCTGCCATCGTGGTGTTGTTGCTCTCGGCCAGGTCCGCCGAGCCGCCCCACAGTTCGGGCAGCACGTCGGCCAGCTTGCCCAGCACCTCGCCGGACGCCTTGCGGGTCGCGATGCCCTTGTCGTCCTGGGGCCAGGTCGGCAGGTGATCGGTCCAGCCGGCCGGCAGTTCGCGGGCGAACAACCGGTCGAACAGCGCCTTGCGCTCCGGGTTGGCCGCGGCCCACTTGTCGAACACGTCGGTCCACTCGGCGTGCGCCAGCTTGCCCCGGTCCAGCACCTCGCGGGCGTGCGCCAGGACGTCGTCCTCGACCGCGAACGTGACGTCCGGGTCGAAGCCCAGGATGCGCTTCACCGCAGCGACTTCCTCGTCGCCCAGCGCCGAGCCGTGCGCCTTGCCGGTGTTCATCTTGGTGGGCGCGGGGAAGCCGATGATGGTGCGCAGCACGATGATCGAGGGCCGGTCCGTCTCCGCCTTCGCCGCTTCGATCGCGGCGAGGATGCCGGTGACGTTCTCGCCGCCGTCGACGTGCTGCACGTGCCAGCCGTAGGCCTCGTAGCGCCTGCCGGTGTCCTCGGACAGCGCGATGTCGGTGTCGTCCTCGATGGAGATCTGGTTCTTGTCGTAGATCAGCACCAGATTGCCCAGCTGTTGCGTCCCGGCCAGCGACGACGCCTCCGACGTGACACCTTCCTCGATGTCACCGTCGGACGCGAACACGTAGATGTGGTGGTCGAACGGGCTGGTGCCGGGCGCGGCGTCCGGATCGAACAGGCCGCGCTCACGCCGCGACGCCATCGCCATGCCGACCGCGGAGGCGAGGCCCTGGCCCAACGGACCCGTGGTCATCTCGACACCGGCCGTGTGCCGGTACTCGGGGTGGCCCGGCGTCAACGAGCCCCAGGTGCGCAGTGCCTCGATGTCGGACAGCTCGAGGCCGTAGCCGGACAGGTACAGCTGTAGGTAGAGGGTCAGGCTGCTGTGCCCGCAGGACAGCACGAACCGGTCGCGGCCCACCCAGTGCGGGTCGGTCGGGTCGTGCCGCATCACCCGCTGGAACAGCGCGTACGCGAGCGGCGCCAGGCTCATCGCGGTGCCGGGATGCCCGTTGCCCACCTTCTGCACCGCGTCCGCGGCCAGCACCCGGATCGTGTCGACCGCGCGCCGGTCGGTGTCGGTCCAGTCGTCCGGTAGGTGGGGGGTGGTCAGCCGGGTGAGATCGTCGGTGTCGGACACGGACCTGAACTCCCACTCTCACATTGGCGCGGACCACTGGAACGGTGTCGGTCGCCCGGAACTCAATCGATCCCGACGAACTGGTCCCGGCCCGGACCCGCGAATCTCCCTCGTCGGCCTCGAGCCTAGTCCCGGCGGTGCGCGCGTGTGATCTGGAACCGCCACGACCGCCCCACGCGGGGGAATCCGACGTGCGGTGATTACGATGCGGTGAGTCCGGTACCAACCCGTGTGGTGTTCTTGTTGAGGAGCCTGATGTCGCTGCGAAGCGCCGTGCGTGGGGTCGACACGGCGACCCCGGCGACGTCCCCACGGGACGTCGTGCGGGCCTACGTGGCGTTGATCAAGCCGCGGGTCATCGAGTTGCTGCTGGTCACGGCGATCCCGGCGATGTTCCTGGCCGAGCGTGGCTTTCCGCCGCTGTGGACGGTGTTCGCGGTGCTGGTCGGCGGCACCATGGCCGCGGGCAGCGCCAACGCGCTGAACTGCGTGATCGACGCGGACATCGACGCGGTGATGAAGCGCACCAGTTCCCGCCCGCTGGTCCGGCACACCGTCACGCCGCGCAACGCGTTGGTCTTCGGGCTGGTGCTCGGCGTGGGCTCGTTCGTCCTGCTGCTGTTGATGACCAACTGGCTGGCTGCGGTGCTCGCCGTGGCGGCCATCCTGTTCTACGTCCTCGTCTACACGATGCTGCTGAAGCGACGGACGTCACAGAACATCGTGTGGGGCGGCGCGGCCGGCTGCATGCCGGTCGTGATCAGCTGGGCAGCGGTCACCGGCACGGTGGGGTGGCCGGCGCTGGTGATGTTCGGCGTGGTGTTCTGCTGGACCCCGCCGCACTTCTGGGCGCTGGCGATGAAGTTCAAGGACGACTACGCGCGGGCCGGCGTGCCGATGCTGCCGGTGGTCGCCACGCAGGAGCGGGTGTCCCGGCAGATCATCGTCTACTCGTGGGTCACGGTCGCGTGCACGCTGCTGCTCGTGCCGGCGACCGGCTGGTTGTACGCGATGTGCACGATCGCCTTCGGCGCCTGGTTCCTGATCACCGCGCACCGCCTGCACAGCGGCATCAAGCGCGGCACGAAGACCAACCCGATGACGCTGTTCCACGTGTCCAACACGTACCTGATGCTGGTCTTCGTAGCACTGGCCGTTGACTCGGCGTTGCACCTGCCGGTGATCGGCCTGTGACATTGGCTCGCTCCGCTGGCGGCAGCGCCTAGATCGCCGCGAGCAGTTCGTTGACCGACGGATCTTCCAGCGCCTCGACGACGCACTGCCACAGCTCCAGGTTCGCCGACGCCCAGTGGGAGTACGCGGCGGCCGCCGCCCGGCTGTAGAAGTAGAAGCCGGCATCGTGCACGCCGCGCTGCTCGCCGACGATCTTGGTGGCCAGTTCGCGCAGGCTGACGCCGTTCTCGGCCAGGTAGCGGTGCGCCAGCATCACCGGGGTGACCGGCAGCGCCTTGAACAGCGTGTCCGCGTCGGACAGCGCCTGCGCCTCCAGGCTGATGTGCCGGTGCCGGGTGGCCATCTCGGCCTCCACGACGACCTCGTCCACCCACCGTGCCGCCGCGACCCTGATGCCGGACGCGGCCAGGATCTCCAGCCGCAGCGTGCGGCCGGCCGACGCGGCCGAGTTGCGTCGGACCAGGTAGTTCAGGTCGTGCACCAGGGCCGCCGTCGCCACGACGGACACGTCCGCGCCGTTGGCCGCGGCGAACCGCGCGCCCTTGTCGCGTACGAAACTCACGTGGTGCCAGCCGTGGAACGGCAGGTCACCGCCTGCCCGTTCGCACAGTTCACGTACCCGTCCGGCCACCGCCGCGGTGGCCGAAGCCGGAACGGTCGTACTGCCAGTCCGCTGCTCGCGCATCGGAGCCTCCGATCGCCGTGACTTGCGCAGCGATCGTAGGTCCGATCCGGGGAGTGGACGGCCGTTTCGGCCTGGATGACTCCTTTCCTACAACCTGCCGGGCAGGTCGGCGAGGCGGCTGTGCATCGGGATGTGCCGTTGGGACAGGCCGGTGCCCGGGTCGTACGACAGGCTCCACGGCGCCACCATCCTGGACTTCACCAGGAACGTCAGGGTGCCGTCCTCGACCTCGGGGATGCGGTGGAACTCGTGCGAGAGCAGGTAGCCGCTGACCCCCTCGCGGCAGGTCGTGGCGCGCTGCCGGGTCACCGCCCGGATCTCCGTCGCCTGGTCGTCCAGTTCCGCCACGAACCGTTCGTGCAGGTAGGCGCCGGACAGCAGGGTGGTGCAGAAGTGGTACCGGTGGTTGTGCACCGAGTTGGCGTAGCCGGGCAGCCAGTCCCGGCACGGCTTGTACTCGTGCAGCCAGAGCGAGAACCCGTCCTCCGGCCGGTCGAACAGGCACCACGCGAAGTGCGTCGTCGCCTCCTTCGATCTGGCCACGACATCGGCCGACTCGGCGGCGGGCAGCGAGCTCAGGTGGGACCGCAGTTCGGCGCGCCGACCCGGCGTGTCGGCCCAGTCCTGGAAGATCTGGTGTACCGAGTACCAGTGGTCGGCGGTGGGGACGGGAACACCGTTGATCGCATCAGCCAACTCGGTCAGCGTGGACGCCCTCGGGCGCACGACGATCAGCTCCTCAGTTCGGCGGTGGTGGAGAAAGCGCGCTGAAACTCCCGGAACTTGTCCTCGAGGGCGCGAAAGCCGTCCTCGGTCAGCGGTGTTCCGGTGATCTTCTGGAACAGGACGAGAAACTCCGCCCTGCTGGTGTCGGGAGTGATCGCGAAATGATGCGTGGTCCGCGAATTGCAGACGTGCAGGAACTCGGTCCGCTCCATGCCGTAGATGAACGAGCCTTCTGAGAATCGCAGCGTTCGCGGATACAGTGTCGTCATCCCGGACGACGCGCTGAACAACGTGATCCACACGCTGTCGTCGAACATTTCCAGCCGGTCGAGCTGCGGGTCCGCGACGACCGTGATGTCCACCTTGCTGCACCGGCTGCGGGACTGGAACAGACTGACCAGCCCGATCCGGATCTCGTCGTGCAACTGCTCCTTGACGGCGTCGTAGTCGGCCTCGGAACCCTGCTGCCGCAACAGGTAGCGGGCCCGGCCGCTGATCGCGCTGTCGCACCTCGGGTCGGCGACCATGACCCGCAGCTCCCACTCCGCATGGGAGAGCAGCAGTCGCGCGGCCGCGTGCCGGCCGGAGAAGCCGCGGAAGAAATACTCCCGGGTGGCGCGCAGGTCCTGCATCATGAGCCGGTTGAACGCCGGGTCCGGCGCGGTGGTCGGCTCGAACACGTGCGTGGGGAAGTATTCCTGGTTCAGCGCCCGGTACTCGGCGGACAGCGCCTGCAGCGCCCGCCTGCTCTCCTCGACCAGTGGTGCGACCAATGCGCGCTGCGACGCGTTCGCCGTCACCAGTGTCTGGCCGAAGGTGACCACGGCGGAGATCAGCGTGCCGGTGGCCAGGGACACCACCAGCGTGTGCAGCGTCCCGGCGCCGATGATGCTGGAAACCCCGAAGGACGCGGCGGAGACCAACAGCAATAGGGCCAAGAGCAATCCGGTCCTGGTCCAGAAAATGTCCTGAATCAGGCTATTGCGGAGCCCCTGGGCTTCCGCGGTCACGGGTTCACCTCCTTGGCGGGCACCCGATCGGACGAATGCTTTCCGTGGTCGGTCAGGTGCGCGGAGTCACTTTACGCGCGAACGACCCGCCCTGGAAGCATCATTCGGAGAATATTTGACCAATGGTCAAAAACGATATCCGCGCAGGTACCCGGCACTGTTGTCGACCTAGCCACGGCGGATCGTGATCGAATTCAGGACGCGCTCACCGACGCCGCCGATGGCGTGATGATGCCCTTGCGCCACTGTCCTATCTGCCATGGCAAGTGCAATGAGGCGACCAGGCCCCTGCGGCGCAGCCACGGCAGCCAGCCCAGCACGCCGATGTAGAGCGACAGCACGTGCCCGACCACGGTCACCACGGCATCCGTGCTGGTCGGATCCATGCCGAGATAGATCGCGACGATGCTGACGTTGAGCAGCGCGAGCACCCACCACCGGGCCGGCGTCGGCAGCAGGATCAGCAGCACGCCGGCGACCGCGAAGAAGCCGTAGCTCACGCCGACGTCGATCAGGCGCGCGTCCACGATGGGCAGCAGGTGGGTCCGCACCGCGACCAGCACGGGAAGTTCCGTGGCCAATGAGGCCAGCACGTGCCCGCTGGCGAAGATCAGGATCGTCCATCTGGTGCCGACGCGGCGTTCCAGCGGTGCGATCACGGCGGTGAAGATGACCGCGTAGATGAGCCAGTGCGCGTCCTGCAACCACAGCGCGGACAGCAGCAGCGCCTGGATCGGGTGGCGTTGCAGGTTCACCGCGTCGGTGCTGGACAACCTGAGCAGCCGGTGTACCACGGTTGGCTTGCCGTAGTGCAGTAGCAGCGTGGTCAGCGCCAGCACACCCAGGTAGTAGAACGTGAACGGCGTGCTGCGCGGCGATGGCAGCAGCCGCAGGACGCCATGGGCGGCAACACCGATCCGGGCCGGCACCGACCGACGGGCAGGCACCAGCGTGGCCGCCACCTCGGTGCCCTCCCCGTTCATGGCATCAGCATGAACGGTTTTCCTGAGAATGGTCTGAAAGGCCGGCGTGTCGGTCGTGTCCTGAGTTGCGGACACGATAACTTCAGTGGCGACCGAAGTACGCCGACTGTGGAGAGAACCGTGGTCGCCACCCAGAACCAACTGAGCGCCTGGATCGAACGCGTGGCGGCCCAGCTCGTCCCGGAGGGCATCCCGCTGATCGGCGGCCGCATCCTGGGCTACCTGCTGGTGTGTGACCCGGAGGAACGCACCGCGGCCGAGCTGTCCGAGGAACTGGAGGCCAGCACGGGTTCGGTCAGCACGAACCTGAAACTGCTGGTCAACCACGGTCTGGTGGTCCGGTCGACGCGCCGGGGCCGGCAGGCCGCGCTGTACCGGGCGGACGCGCCGGCGTGGGCGAGCCTGGTGCGCCGACGGCTGGAGGCGCTGGCGGAACTGCGTGGCCTGTCCGCGTCGGGTCTGCGGTTGCTGTCCGGCGATCCGCAGCGCGCGTTGCGCCTGCGTACGGTGGACGAGTTCCAGGGCTGGTTCGCCGGTGAGATCCCGTCGCTGTGGGAACGTCGCCCGGCACCACCGAAATAGTCAGTTCGCTGCCACGACACGCGCCGGCTCCGGCGTATCCGTGGGCGCTGTTGGGCTTGGGCCGCGGTCGCGGGATTCGCACCACAGCGCGGCCATCGCGGCGACCACGAGGGTGGCGCCGAGGACGTGGAAGATCACCATCACGTCCGGCACGCCGAGCCAGTACTGGATCATGCCCAGCGCGCCCTGGGCCAACAGAACGGCGGCCAGTACCCAGAAGCGGCGCCACAGTCGAGGGTGCCCGCCGGTGATGCGCAGCGCGAAGCCGAGTGCCACCAACATGCCCATGAAGACGAACACGACGTCCGAGTGCCCCTGGGCCAGGTCGGCGACGGGCACGTCCAGGCGTGGCGTGCGCGGGTCGCCTGCGTGGGGACCGGCGCCGGTCACCAGGGTGCCCGCGACCACCACCAGGGCCAGCACCGCGGTCATCAGGACTTCCAGGGCGCGCAGCGGCCGGGGGATCAGCGGCCGGGCCGGTTCGTCGCCCTCGTTGATCGCGCGCACGAGCAGCACGGCCAACCACACCAGGGCGGGCGATGGCAGGAAGTGCAGGCTGACGGTCCACCACGTCAACTGGGTCCGTACGGTCAGCCCGCCGATCACGGCCTGGAGCACCACCCCGAGCGGCATGGTCAGCGCGAGCTGGATGTGCCGCCTGCGGCGCGGCCGGGCCAGCAGCGCACCGAGCAGCACCAGCGCGCTGAGCACGCCGACGGCACCGCCGAGCAGCCGGTTGCCGAACTCGATCCACTGGTGGACCTGCCCGGACGTCGGATCGGCGATCGGCACCAGGCTGCCGGGTGCGCACTCGGGCCAGGTCGGGCAGCCGAGGCCGGACTGGGTGACCCGGACGATCGA
>WNGR01001391.1_pt1 | contig 27061 bp, 27 predicted proteins | sample 5407581 | NCBI WGS metagenome assembly WNGR01 (sample SAMN13153383, study PRJNA577476) | soil metagenome | isolation source: 80 cm soil or saprolite under Garry oak tree replicate 2 | place: USA:California | collected 2016-06-15
AATCCCGGGTCGTCTACGTGGACAACGACCCGATCGTGCTCGCCCACGCCCGCGCGCTGCTGACCAGCTCGCCGGAAGGCACCACCGCCTACATCGACGCCGACCTGCGCAATACCGGCGCGATCCTGGCGCGGGCCGCGCAAACACTGGACTTCTCCCGCCCGGTCGCGGTCATGCTCATCGCCATCCTGCACGTGATCGGCGATGACGATCACCCGGACCGGATCGTGGCCAAACTGATCGACGCGGTGCCGCCGGGCAGCTACCTGGCCCTGTCCCACGTGGCCTCCGATATCGAACCCGAGCAAATGGCCGAGACCAGAAAACGCCTCAACCGGCTCATGTATCAAAAAGTGACGCCCCGCAGCCACGCCGAGGTAACGCGCTTCTTTGACGGCCTGGACGTTGTCGAGCCGGGGGTGGTGCCGGTTCCGCAGTGGCGGCCCGACTCCGAAATCGAAGCCAACCGCCGATCGGTCATGTGGGGCGGAGTGGGCCGCAAGGCCCACACGCAATAGTCACTGGAGAGCCGGATGCCCGGAAACGGGCATGTCCAGTCCGGGCCGGAGGTCGCCGGAAAAGGACCCGCCTAGCGGGCACCTCGTCGGCGGCCTAACCCAACGGAACACGCGCCAAGCGCTGGGAATTGAACGACACGCGAGACCACCGTGCACGGACCGCCGCCGCCAGCGGCCGCCGCGCCCACATAGCCAGGCCTGTGCGCGGCACGCAGTTCCTGCAGTTCTTTGCGTCCGCTGCCACCTGATCGGCTCGCTCGCGGCTGCCCGGTGCGGTTTGGCTTGGCCGGGTGCCTGGCCACGTGCTGGCGGCCGCAGCGACCTTGTGCCCTCTGATGGTGGCCGCTATCATGCTTCCACTAAGTGATTAGTGGAAGCATGATTTATGATCGAATTCAACCTGGATGGCCGTTCGGGGGTGCCCACGTATCTGCAGCTGGTGCAGCAGGTTCATGACGCCCTGCGGCTGGGCCTGCTGGAGCCGGGCGAGCAGTTGCCGATGGCCCAGCAGGTGGTCGCCAAGCTGGCGATCAACCCGAACACGGTCCTCAGGGCCTACCGGGACCTGGAACGGGAGGGCCTGGTGCGGGCCCGCCCCGGGCAGGGGACGTTCGTCGTCGGGTCGCTGCCGGGCACCGACCGGGCCGTGCAGGCACGGTTTCTTGCTGCCATCACCGACTGGCTGCGCTCAGCGCGGTCGGCGGGCCTTGGCCCGGAGGACATTGAGGCGATCTATCGCACCGCCTTCCGCAACTGTTTCGCCGAGGGGGTGGCATGACCGCTGTCCTGGCGGCCGGCGGGCTCGGCAAGAGGTACGGACGCCACTGGGCGCTGCGCGACTGCAATTTGGCGGTCCCTGAGGGCCGGGTCGTCGGGCTGGTCGGCCCGAATGGGGCGGGCAAGACCACTTTCCTGCATCTGGCGGTGGGGCTGCTCGCGCCGACGGCCGGGACGGTCACGGTCTTGGACCGGCGTCCCGGCGACAGCCCTGCGGCTCTGGCGCGGCGGTTTCGTCGCACAGGACACGCCGGTGTACACGAGGCTGACTGTTGCGAAGCACCTTCGGATGGGCCTGGCTCACCCGGGCTGGGACGGCGAGCTAGCCGCCCAGCGGATCGGGCAGCTCGGCCTTGACCTGGTCAGCGTCATCATGTCCTCGCACCTGGTGACCGACCTGGAGCGGGTCTGCGACTACCTGATCGTGCTCATCGCCTCCCGGGTGCAGGTCGCCGGGGACGTCAATGAGTTGCCGGCTGACTGGGCCCCGCCGCGACCCCGCCACGCTGCCGGCCAGCCAGGAAATTATCCAGGCCAGCCACACCGACAAGCAGACCACGCTGCTGATGCGTGCGACGGCCGCCGCGGTCCGCTCGCTGGTGACCACCCCCGCAACGCGATTGCCACCGCTCGGGATGATCAAGGGTGGGGGCCTCCGGCCGAAATACCCTGCCGACTATTTGCTGAGCCAATGTCTCGCATCGAGGCGCTGGTGCCCGCACAGATCATCCTGTTCGGTGAAGCCTTCGGGAGGGTGAGCGACCTCTGGGGCAGAACTGTTGACGCAACCGATCGATTGCCATAAAGTAGCAGCCGATCGGTTGCTACTCGCTGGAGGCTGTCATGGGATTCCCCGATCGCATCGAGCGGACCGTGGAGGTCGCCCACCCGCCGGGCAAAGTGTGGGCGGCGCTCACCACGGCCGAGGGGCTGGGCGCCTGGTTCGGCAACCAGGCGACGATCGACCTGCGCCCGGGCGGGCCGGCCCGGATGAGGTGGACCGGCGGCCACACCGCCGACATGCGGGTCGAACGGGTGGAGGAGCCGGCGGTGTTCGGGTTCACCTGGCCCATCTACGGGCTGCCCGAGGACGATCCGCGCCGCACCTATGTCGAGTTCACGCTCGAGCCGGCCGGTGCGGGCACGCGGCTGAGGGTGGTCGAGACCGGTTTCGCCCAGCTGCCACAGGACGCCTACCGCAAGGCCTACGACGCCCACACCCAGGGCTGGGCGCGCGAGCTGGGCGAACTGGCCGGCTACCTCGATGCCGCCTGACATCGAGGCGATCGCCGAGCAGGTCTTCACCGCCCTGGCCGACCCGACCCGGCGCGCCATCCTGGCCGCGCTGGCCTCAGCGGGCCCGGCCACAGCCACCGACCTGGCCGGGCGGCTGCCGATCACCCGGCAGGCGATCGCCAAGCACCTGGCCCTGCTGGCCGCGGCCGGGCTGGTGACGGCCGAACCGGGGGAGCGGCGCCGGGTGCGGTACCGGCTGCGCTCCGCCCCGATGCAGGTGGCGCAGCAGTTCCTGGCCGCGCTGGCCCGCGACTGGGACGGCCCGCTCGGCGCGTTGAAGGACCACCTCGACCGGTCTGCTCGCGGTCCCACCACCACCCCACCCCGCGGATCCCGGGGACATCATGGCTGATCACGGATTCACCACCACCTTCGCGACCGGTAGGACGGCTGCGATGGCAGCCGCGCTGACGGCCACGCTCGGGCTCGCCGCAGCATCCTGGGGCATCGCGGTCTGGCAGATGCACGGGATGGACATGGGGGTAGCGACCAGGCTCGGTTCGTTCGCGTTCTTCATCGCCGTGTGGGTGGTGATGATGGCGGCGATGATGCTGCCGGGCGCGGCCCCGGCGGTGCTGAGACGCGCTCAGGCCAGCGGCGGAGTGCGCACCGTGCCGCTGTTCTTCGGGTCCTACCTGGTCGTCTGGGCATTGGTGGGCGCCGCGGTGTACGCGCTGTACCGGCCGCACGGGCCTGTTGCCGCCGCAGTCGTGGTGATCGCGGCCGGTGTCTACGAGTTCACGCCGCTCAAGCGGCACTTCCGCCGCCGCTGCCGCGACAGCGTCCGCTCCGGATTCGGGTTCGGGCTGTGCTGCGCCGGCTCGAGCATCGGGCTGATGGCCATGCTGGTGGCGCTGGGCGTCATGAGCGTCACCTGGATGTCGGTGACCGCCATCCTCGTCCTCGCCCAAAAGTCACTGGTGCCCTCGGGGACGCCGTGGCGGCATGAAAATCCGGTGCGGGGCTGCGGGTCCGCGCCGGGCGGGTTTCGCCGTCGGCAGGGCCGGGCGGGCGTGTGCGGTTTCGGGCCTCGCGGGGCGGGTGCGGGGTGGAGGATACGGTGGTGCGGCCGTCCGCTGACGTCGTTGCTCTTTGGCGGGACCGACCCCGTCCAAAAGTCTGACGCCGGGAGCTGCCCTGAGGGCTGTGAATTGGTGCTTCGAGCCCGCGGACCAGATTTCCGCTTGCCCCTGGCTCCTGCGGGCGGCCGCGACCGTAACCGCATCCTCATGGTAGGAGATCGTGATGCAAGAGGTCGAGGACGAGCCGCTGTTCTGCGAGCGGGCCGCCGGGATCGACATCGGCAAGGCCGAGGTCATGGTGACGATCCGGGTGCCCAGCGAGGCCCGCAAGGGCGGCCGGCAGCAGGAGACCCGGAAGTTCGGCACCACGCGCCGGGAGCTGCTGGCGCTGGCGGACTGGCTGCGCTGCTGGCAGGTGGAGAGAGCGGGCATGGAGTCCACCAGCGATTACTGGAAGCCGGTGTTCTTCCTGCTGGAGCGGGAGGGCTTCGACTGCCTGCTGTACCAGGCCTCGCAGGTCAAGGCGCTGCCCGGGCGGCCGAAGACCGACAAGCTGGACTCGGCGTGGCTGGCCAGGATCACCGAGCAGGGGTCGCTGGCGGGCAGCTTCGTGCCCCCGGAGGAGATCCGGCGGCTGCGTACCCATACCCGCTACCGCAGGCGGCTGATCCAGGCCCGCACCGCGGAGAAGGAACGCTGCGAGAAGCTGCTGGAGGACGCGCACCTGAAGCTGTCGTCGGTGATCAGCGACATCCACGGGGTCTCCGGCCGGGCCATGCTGCGCGCCATCATCGCCGGCGAGCGCCGCCCGAAAGTGCTGGCGGAGATGGCCCGGGGCGTGATGCGCCGCAAGATCGCCCGGCTGGAAGAGGCCCTGGACTGCTCGTTCTTCACCCCCGAGCACGCCTTCATCTTGCAGATGATGCTCGGGAATATCGACCATCTCACCGCCCAGGTCGCGGTGCTGGACGAGAAGATCGCCGCCCTGTGCGAGCCCTATGAGCGGCAGGTCGCCCAGCTGGACGGCATCCCCGGCTTCGGGGTCACCGCCGCCCAGGACCTGATCGCCGAGATCGGGGTGGACATGAGCGCCTTCCCGACCGCCGGGCACCTGGCCTCCTGGGCCCGGCAGGCCCCCCGCGTCAGCGAGTCCGCCGGCAAGCGCAAGGGAAAGAACGCCACCGGCCGCGGCAACCCCTATATCGGCGGCACGCTCGGCGAGACCGCCGCCAGCGCCGGCCGCACCCAGACCTTCCTGGGCGCCAAACTCCGGCGCCTGTGCAAGCACATGCCCAAGAAGAAAGCCCAGGGCGCCATCATGAGGGCCCAGCTCGTCATCGCCCACGCCCTCCTGTCCGACCCCGGGGCCGAGTACCGCGACCTCGGCACCGGCTACTACGAGCAGAGGGCCGGCATCCGCCGCCAGGCCCGCAGCCACGTCCGCGGCCTGGAACGCCTCGGCTACAAGGTCACCATCGAGCCCCTCGCCCCCGAGGTCGACCCCGAAACCGGCGAGCTGATCACCCGCACCGCCAGCTAACTAACCGCACACCCCACCCGCCCGGCGCTGCGCGCCGGGAAGCCGGCGGCACAAACCGCCGCCGGCAGCTGCCGCCTGCCCGGCTAAGGTCGGATTTTCGGACCAGCTGAGCTGGGACCCGACCGGGGTCAGCCAGGCGGGGGTGGCCATCGCATCGCTGGCCATCGTCGTGCTCGGGGTACTGTGCATCAGCTCCGAGTACTCGTCCGGGATGATCCGCACCAGCCTGATCGCCGTCCCGAAGCGAGGCCGGGTACTGGCAGCCAAGTCGCTGGTCTTCGCTGGGGTGACCTTCGTCGTGGGCGAGGTCACCTGCTTCGTGGCGTTCTTCGCGGGCCAGGCCCTCATCAGCGGCCATGCCCCCCACGCGGCGCTCGGCGATCCCGGGGTAGCCCGGGCGGTAGTGGGAGGAGGGCTGTACCTGGCCGCCCTGGCGGTGCTCAGCGTCGCGGCGGGGGCCTTGCTCCGGCACCCGGCCGCCGCCATCGCTTGCATGATGGCCGTCGTGCTCGTCCTCCCCGCGATCGCCCAGGCGCTGCCGGACTCGTGGCGGAACCCGGTCACCGAGTTCTGGCCGACCCAGGCCGGAATGCAGATCACTAACGTCTACCACTCCGCCCACACCCTCCAGCCCTGGCCCGGCTTCGGCGTGATGTGCCTGTTCGTCGCCATCGTGTACGCCATCGCCTGGACGCTCCTGGACCGCCGGGACGCATGATGGCGGTCAGGGCGCGTCGCCGTACCCAGGACCCCGGCCCGCTGCAGGCAGTGACCAATTGAGGCTGGCGCGACCTGCAGGATCCGCCCCCGGCCCTGACGTGCTCCCTTGGGTATGGTGGCCTTGATAGGAGCAGAAGGGGCGTGGGCGTGTCGACGAAGGTAGAAGGCTTCGATCGCCTGGTCGAACCGTTCCGCTCGGAGTTGCTGGCGTACTGCTACCGGATGCTCGGCTCGGCTCACGACGCCGAGGACTTGGTCCAGGACACGTACCTGAGAGCGTGGCGGGCGCGGGATCAGTACGACGAGACTCGCAGCTCACTGCGCACCTGGCTCTACCGGATCGCGACGAACGCCTGCCTGACCGCCTTGGCGGCCCGCGGCCGCCGGCCGCTGCCGTCGGGGCTGGTGGCCGCGTCGGACCCGCTCGGGCCGCTCGTCCGGGGAGAGAACGTCGCCTGGCTCCAGCCTTTGCCGGACTCGTTGCTGGACGCGGGCGATCCGACTAGAGCCGTGATCGACCGCAGCAGCCTGCGCTTGGCGTTCGCCGCCGCCCTGCAGCACCTGTCGGCGCGTCAGCGTGGCGCGCTGATCCTGCGTGACGTGCTCAGCTTCTCCGCGTCCGAGGCGGCGGAAATCCTCGGCACTACCGTCGTATCGGTGAACAGTTCCCTGCAGCGTGCGCGTACCCGGGTGAAGGAAGCCGGGGTCCGGCAGGAGGGCCTCAGCGAGCCGTCCGCGGCCGAGCAGCGCGCCTGGGTCGATCGCTACATGAAGGCGTTCGAGCGCGCCGACGTCGAGGGTCTCAAGCGGCTGCTCACCGAGGACGTGCTCATGGAGATGCCGCCGATGCTCAATTGGTTCGTCGGCCGCGGCAACTACGGCCTGTTCATGGAGTGGGTCTTCGGGCAGGCCGGAACGGACTGGTATCTGAAGGCGGTCACGGCCAACGGCCAGCCCGGTTTCGCCGCCTATCGGCGCGTCGGTGGCGGATACGAGCTGCACACGCTCCAGATCTTCACCGTCACCGCCGAGGGCATCAGCCGGAATTCGGTGTTCCAGGATTCCGAGGTCTTCGCGTCTTTCGGTCTGGCGGCCGGACTCGACGCCCAGGGACTTGTCACCGTCGGGTCTTGTGTTTAGCCAGGGTGCGGCCGGGTTGGTGGCTGGTCACGGGCCCGGCGTGGGTGGACGATGCGGGTGTCTGTCCGGCTGGACGCCGTCCCGTCTGGAGTGCTTGTGAGCTTGTAGGTCAGCATGGGCGCCGGAGGGCGCCACGGGAACCGTGGTTCGTTGCCCCGGCGACCTCTCTTTGTCGAGCACGCCTCAACACCTCTTTACCGCGGGCGCGATGAGTTCCGACCCCACCGCCGGTATGTACTGACGAGTTCGCCGGAATACGCCGGGCGAACCGATCACGAGGGAGAATCCGATGTCAGACATTCATGCGGAAGACGAGGCCGCCATCCAGGCCGTACTGGTTGACTCCTACAAGGCGTGGGAGGCTGGCGACGCCGACGGCATGGTCGCCAACTACAGCCCGGACGCGACCGCCATCATGACCGGCTCGCTCCGCGACAGCCGTGACGTCATCCGCGAGAACATGGCCGTGGCCTTCGAGGGGCCACTCAAGGGCAGTTCAACCTACAACAAGCAGCTCAGCCTCCGCTTCGTCGGCAGGGACGCCGCGATCGTCGTCTGCGAATCCGGCATCCTGTTCGCCGGCGAGACCGAGGTTCCGGACACGGCTAAGGTGAACGCGACCTGGGTTTTCGAGAAGCGGAACGGCCAGTGGCTGATCGCCGCCTATCACAACAGCCCGGTGCTGGCGCCTGGGCAGTGAACCTTCCCTGTAACCGGGGCGACCGTGTGTAGTGGCGCGGGGGTCTGACGTCGCTACCCCGATCTCCAGCCCTGCCGTCGAACGGCGTGAAGCCCCTGGTAGAAGAAGGTCTTGACTAGAGATCAACTTCATAGGGGGCTTCACGTGGACACCATCGTGATATACACCGCCGTGCTCGACGCCCGAGAGGGCACGGTGTTCTTCGTGGCCCGGCTGTTGTGGCTGCGCCCCCGCAAGCTGGGCTCCCGCCGTGGGCGGCGCGCTCTGGCTGCTACCGGCAGGCGGTGCCGGTGATCCGCTGATACCTAGATGGCGTTGATGCCGGGATCTTTGTAGTGCAATGCGCGTGCAATGCGTTCGTGGGCGTCCTGGCTGAGCTGGACGCTGATGAACTCATCCAGCCGCTCGGGGTCTGGTTCGAAGCCGCGTTCGGGGTTCTTGAGTTCGGCGGGCAGCGCAGTTGCGCGGGGGCACCGCTGCCTGGGATCGACCGTGACTTGCCGACCGGGCCAGGCAGGAGGGTCTTCACCCCGGTCCCGGGGTCGGCTCTGGCCGCCGGTTAACCGGGGAGCGAGCCGATGGCTGCGGCGAATGCCGCCGGGTCATCGACCCACGGAAAGTGCGCTGCATGAGGCTGGACGACGACGGTGGCGTCGTTGAACAGCGGCGCCGCTTCCCGTACCACGGCGGGTGTAGCGATCGGGTCAAGGTCTCCCGCGTACAGCAGAACAGGCGCCGTAAGTTCCTTCAGGGCAGCCCTGGTCGATGGCGCGTCGAAGGGTGCTCCGGCGAAGAATCCCTTCCGCGCGGCCGCGTGGCGCTGGGCGACCCCGACCGTCGCGTGCGCCTGGGACGCGTTGTCCCAGCGGGCGTAGAAGAACGGCCTGGATGCCCCGAAGGTCTCGGTCGACAGATCGCCGGCGATGAACTTCTCCATCGCGGCGAGGGCCACCGGGTACCAGCGCTCGGCCGCCCGCCGCCCGATAGCGGTGCGGACCTGTTCCTCGGTGGCCCCGACGCCAACCGCAGCCAGGCCCGGCGTGACCAGAATCAGCCTGGAAAGGCGCTCAGGATATGCCGCCGCGTACAGCGTCGCGAGGACGGCCCCGGCCGAGTGAGCCAAGAGATCGATGCGCTCCAGGCCCAGATGGCCCCGGAGCGCATCGACATCGCGGACGAGCAGGTCAACGCGGAGTGTGGCGGGGTCCGCCGGATCGGCGGACAGCCCGACGCCGCGGGGATCAAGCAGGATCAGCTGGCGTGATGCGCTGACGCCGCCGAGGTCACCCAGGTACTCGGCTGCCCGGCCTGGGCCGCCCGGCAGACACACCAGCGGCGGACCGTCGCCGAGGACGCGGTAGCCAATCTCAGTTCCGTCATAGGACGCGAATACCGGCATGAACCACCCTAACCGGCCAGCGCCGTCGGTCACGCCGGCCGACCGCAGCGCCCGGCCCGGGATCGGGGATCGGGTAGCCGAACGGCCTTGTGCGCATTCTCCTGTCCTTCCCCATCACTCAGTGTCAAGCTCCCGATCGACAAAGCCACAGGAGGCTGCGCCGGCCGTGGTCAAGCGGTCCAGTTCACGATGCTCCCCAGCAAACATGCTTGACTTTGCTTGTGGCTAACCCGACCGGCGAGATCGGCCAGCTCCGCGAGGAAGAACTGCCCGTCGTCCGGGTGATCGTCCCGCCCGACCCGAGCGGCCGGGTGTTCGAGGATGACCTGGATCCCGGCGACCTGGTATTCGACGGCAACCTGACGCCGATGCTCGTCTGGCACGAGCGCTACCCGGTCGGCCGCGGCTGGCGATCCGGCTGGGTGCTCAGTTATGACACCGACGGCAAAGGGAACCCAGAGGACTACATCGTCGGCCTCGGCCTGTCCGATGTCGATGCCGCCGTGGCGCAGGCTCGCGAGTACTTGCGCTCAGTCGGCTACCCCGCCGCTGGCTAGCCGTCGTCATGACCACCGCAGCAGGCCGCTCCACGCTCCGGCCGGCCACCACGGCGACGGCAACCAGGGCCGCCAGCCGCCACAGCGCGGCACGCTGAGCCGCCCCGCGCAGCGCGCCGTCCTCCCGGGGCCTTCCCTCTCGGCAGGCCTTCACGATCACATAACGACGCCACGTACTTTAGGTCTTCAGGACGGGCGCTCAGTCCCACCAGAAGGTCCAGACTGGCGAGTTCATCAGGCTCGCAGTCATGCCGGAGACGTCGTGCAGGCCGGTGCCGCCGAATTCGTTGCAGAACGCCCACTGCTCTGCGGCCACGTGCTGGGCTGACTCCAGGGCGCGCGGTGGCCGCCGCGCCAGGACGCTGAACTCGGCGAGCCCGACCCGCAGGAGCCGGGCGCCGAAGCGGTCCTCCCAGGAGCGCAGCACGGCGGCTTTAGGCACCGCGGTGACTAGCGCGTCGTTCCAGCCGAGCATCGGCAGCGCGTCAGCGGGCCGGCCGGCCGGCACCAGGCCGACACGGGCCGGGCCCTGGCATGGCCCTTCGCCGGGAATTCCCCGCTAACACTGCACGCCACCGTATTCCAGCCGGGACCTGAACGTCGGGCCCTGCCCTGGACCCGGCGCCGCGTATTTCAGGGCGTGTTCGCTTCGGTGAGGTTGTGACCTGGGATTTCACGGCGGGACGGTCATGGCGGCGGGCCCCGCTCCGGCGTCAAGAGGGCGCTGGGCGGCTCCTTCCGCCAGCCGGGTATCTGCTGGCGGAGAGCCGGGCCAGGCGTGGGGCCGTTGTAACTTCTGGGCGGTCAGATCGTGAGCCCGAGGCCGCCGTCCACCACGAGGGTCTGGCCGGTGGCGTAGCGGGTGGTGGCGATCGCTACGCATGCCTCGGCAATGTCCTCAGGGGTGGCGACCCGGTGCAGCGGCGCGATCTGCTCCACGCCCGCTTTGCGCTCGTGCCACTGCTCGGTCCAGGGAGTGGCGACCAGGCCGGGGGCGACGGCGTTGATGCGGACACCGCCTTCAGCGTGCTTGGCCATGATCGCGGTGAGGTGATTCAGAGCGGCCTTGGACACGGCGTACGGCAGGGAGCTGCCCGTCTGCCGGATCCCGGCGAGCGAGGTGATGTTGATGATCCACCCGTCGCCGGCCTGCCGCAGGAGCGGGAGCGCAGCCTGGCTGACCAGGAAGGTCCCGACCACGTTGGTGCGCAGGACCTTGTCCCAGTGAGCGGCCGTCACCGCGGCGATGTCCGGCAGCGGCACGTCCACGGTGACCCCGGCGTTGTTGACCAGGCCGTCAAGGCGCCCCCACCGCTGCCCTGCCGCTGAGACCAGGGCGGCAGCCGTGGCCGGATCACCGATATCCCCCTGGACGTAGACCGCATCGCCCAGTTCCGCAGCGATGCGGCGGCCCGCCTCGGCCGAGGACGCCGAGTTGACCACGATCCCGGCACCGAGGCCGGAAAGACGCCGGGCGATCGCCGCGCCGATCCCGCTCGATGAGCCCGTGACGATGACGGCCTTACCCGCGAGGTTCATCCCGGTTCCCTTCAGCTAGCCCGGCTGCGGCCCGGCCGACAGCCTAGCCGCAGGCTCAGGCCAAGCCGCCAGCACCGCCAGGCGGCACGGCACCATCCAGCCAGACAGGGGCACCACCACCGCAGTCCCCGCCCGGCACCCCGCGCACGCTCATATCGCCAAGCTGAAGCCAGGGAGACGGGTATAGATCTCTATGCTCACCAGAGCAACCGCACCGAAGGCAACAGGCGACATTGCGCTGACCGTACGACGCGACGCGCGGAACTTCTCAGCAGGCCACGGATCGCTTAAGGTGCGCGAGTGGTGGCTGGAGATCGCAACGCATGTTACCCCGGCGGGCTGGGCTGGTGTTATGCAGCAGGCCGGCCGCGAAGGCGATCGCGGCCGGCCTGCTGCTGAGCGTGGTTACGCTTGGGTGGTCAGGCGGCGTTGCCTGCTGCGGGCCAGCCCGATGCCGCCCGTCACGACGAGCAGCAGCCCGGCGCCGATGGCCGCTAGCCACGGGATCGGTGACCCCGGGCCGTGCGGCGCGGTGCCGCCGAATCCCGTGTTCACGCCGCCCGCGGGCGGCCGGTCGGCCCCGGCGGCATCGGTCAGGTTGAGGATTTCCAGGCCGTTGGAGCCGTCGAGGACGACCTCCGTGTGGACGGTGTTCCCGGCTAGCCTGACGGGCAGGGCCGCCTGCCCGCTGGACCCGGTCGCGGACATGGTCCAGGTACCAGCCGGGATGGCCGCGTAGGAACTCACCGAACCAGGCGGCGCCTTGGACACGATGTCCCCCGCCGCGCCCGGTGCGCAACTGCAGTGGAACTTCACGGCATCCTGCTTGCCGGAGGCCTGGATCACCCGGACCAGGGACTTGCCCGCGGGCGTGGTCAGCTGGTCATCGAGGATCTTCAGCTGTGCCGCCTGGCCCTTCGCGCTGAGAACGGCCGCCGTGTACGCCTTGCCGCCCTGGACCGTGACACCGGCGGACAGGGCTGGCCGGCTCGACGCGGCAGACCCGGCTGCCCGCATCTTAATGCTGTAGTGTCCGGCGCTGACGGACTTATACGCCGATACCGTTCCGTAGGCAACATCGTGGACAACGAACCGGGGACTGGAATCGCCGGGCGAATATACGTAGATGTCCACGGCGGACGTGGTCGCCGATAGGTTGCCGAGCCTGATCCAGCCGGTACTCGCGGCGGCATTCGACGCCGGAGCGGTAAGGGGAATGCCAAGCAGCATGGCCAAAAAGGCGAGCAGCACTGCCGCTCGCCGGCGCGTCATCCGGAATTTCACCTTAGTTCCCTCTCTGACCTGCGGGACTATTTGTCCGGCTCCCCGGCTCCCCGGCCCACCGGCCCATGAGGCGCCGCATTACGCGCTGACCGTCGGCTGGCCGTTCACGACCGCCGCGATGCGGGCCAGGAAGCTCTCGATCACGTACACAAGACCTGCGTTCCCCCTGTCCGAGAACCTGCCGCCATGCCGACACGCCGACGGACCGCCGTGAATACCTATAAGACCCCGCCATGTCAGGCTCCGGCCGGCCGCCGTCCCTGTGCCCACAATTAAGAACAGCGCTGGAGCGGCACTGGAGCGGCGCTGAAACCAGCTGGCCGCGTCCGCCCCGGTGAACACGACGGCCTGCTCACGGCCATGCGGGCGCGGCGGCGGTGAGGACGAGCACGATGTCCGCGATGAAGCAGACCCGGAAGGATGCCGCGAGCTCGCCGGCGTCCTCTCATCTGGATCCTCCGGTCCCGACCGGATCCTGGCCGGTCAGCGGCTGCCACGCCCACCCCATAGCCGGGATTGCTGGTGCCGTCACAAGGCCATGGCGTTGCACATCCAGCCGCTGAGTAGGTGGAAACCTTGCCCTCGGGCGGCGTGCGGCCCGGCGCCGCCGTACGTCGGCATCGAGCCTCTCGGTTTGCCGGGCGATCTGGGCCCATCCCACGCGGGCGTGTTGGCATTGGCACTGCGCCTGCAGGCCAGCTCGGAAGCCATTTGGAGCTGTTGGCAGGTGACCGTGTACCGCCTCGCGGTCCACGTGAAAGGGAATGCCAGCGCGAGGCAGTGGACAAGGTTTCGATGGCGGTGTATCTCGGAACTACCTATTGGGCTCCCTCGTAAGTCGCGCAGGCGTGCCGCGAGTGCGGGACCGCTGTGACCAGGGATGTGGAATGACGTGAGCGACGCAGCCAAGCCACCATCGGGGACCGCGGAGGCACGGCACGATATGCGCGGCATCTCCGGGTCGGCGATCACCAAGGCTGAGCAGTCATCGGGCATTGAGGAACCGTCTGATCTTCGCCATGACGTGTTCATCTCGTACTCGCATCAGGATCGTGAATTCGCGCTGAGGCTGCGCACCGCGCTTCAAGAGCGCGGGAAGGACGTGTGGCTGGACGAATCCGGAATTCACCCGGCGGAACGATGGAAGTCGGCGCTTCAGCGGGCAATCGAGGGCTCAGATACCTTCATCTTCGTGATAAGTGCTTATTCGGCCGCCTCGCGAGAGTGTCGTACGGAACTCGATCATGCAGTTAGCCTCAATAAGCGGGTCATCCCGGTCGTTGCCAGCTCGGTTGATCGCAATACGCTCCCTCCGGGGCTGGCGGTTTTCCAGTTCGTCCCTCCACGCGGTAGGTTTGAGGAGAATTTCGAGGCTTCGTCGGATCTTCTCGTCTCGGCCATAGACACCGATCTGGAATGGGTCCGCGAGCACACCCAGTGGGGCCTGAAGGCGATCGAGTGGGACAATCATGGGCGTGACGCCAGCTTCCTGCTGGCGGGCAGCGAGCTTGAGGCGGCCGAGCAGTGGCTGGCACGCCAGTCCGGAAAGCGGCCCGAGCCGACCGCACTGGATAACGGGTTCGTACTCGTCAGCCGCCGCCACGTGGTCCGCCGGCTGCGCCGGACACGCGCAATTACCGCGGCGGCGCTGGCTATCGTGAGCGCGCTTGCGGTCACCGCGTTCGTGCTCCGGAACCAGGCGGTCAACCAGAGCCACATCGCGACCTCGCGCCAGCTGGCGGCCGAGGCAGCTCTCGACACAGCGAGTAACCCGACATTGGCCATGCAGTTGAGCGTGGCCGCGTTCGAGACCGCTTCGACGGCTGAGGCCCGCAGTGCCTTGCTCAGCGCATCAGCCAGTCCCTCGGGTACCCGGCTACTCGGGTATCCCGGACCTGTATACGCCCTGGCGTATAACGCGCCCAACGGGACCCTTGCGGTAGCGACAGCAAATGACACGATCCTGCTGTTCACACTCCGTGGAACAGCCACCCTTACCGATCACACTGGCGCCGTGACTGCTGTGGCTTTCAGCCCAGACGGGCGCTTGCTGGCCAGCGCCAGCGACGACCGCACCGCCCGGCTATGGGATGTCAGCAACCCGGCTCACCCGGTCAGCGTCGCGGTCCTGACTGGCCACACCGATTCCCTGACCTCAGTGGCCTTCAGCCACGACGGCCGGATGCTGGCCACCGGGAGCGCGGACCATACCGTCCGGTTGTGGGATATCAGCAACCCCCGGCATCCGGTCACCATCGCAACGCTCACCGGCCACACCCGTGCGGTTGAGACTCTCGCGTTCAGCCCTGTCCGGCCGCTATTGGCCACCGGTAGCGACGATCACACTGCCATCTTGTGGGATGTCTCCCGCCCGCAGCACCCGGTGATCATGGCCCGCCTGACTGCGCACAATCAGCCCGTCTACGCGGTCGCTTTCGGCCCTCATGGTAGGGGGCTTGCCACCGGTAGCTTCGACCACACGATCCGGCTATGGGATGTCACCAATCCGCGACGGCCTGTCAATGCGGCCGTACTGACCGGCCATACGAACGCCGTCTGGTCGCTGGCCATCAGCCCGGACGGACGGCGGCTGGTGTCCGGCTCAGCTGATGACACCGCGCGGATCTGGGACGTCTCCAACATCTACAGGCCCCGCCCCATCGCTACTCTCACAGGGCACACTGATACCGTCTATGCAGTCCTGTTCACTCCTAGCGGGAATGTCATCACCGGCAGCGCCGACACGACACTTCGGATATGGAATATAGCTAACCCTCGCCACCCGGCAAGCACAAAATTCTCTCCCAGCGCCTCCAGCATCGTTTACACCGTCGCGGCAAGCCCAGCCGCGCCACTGGTCGCTGCCGGGTACGCCGACGGAACCATATCCATCTGGGACACAAACGACCCTTACCACCTCGCTGCGATCGCGCAACCGATAGGCCCCGCAAATGAGGTGCGCGGGCTGGCCTTTTCCCCGAGCGGACACTACCTGGCCGCCGCAAACGAGGATGGCACCGTTGAACTGTGGGATATCACCGACCCGTACCATCCCGGAAAGCCGGTTATTCTCCGCGGGCATACCGACGCAGTGAACGGAGTTGCATTCAGCCCTGACGGGCGCACGCTAGCCTCCGCCAGCGACGACCACACCGTCATCTTGTGGGACGTCAGCGCCCCCCGGCACCCGGTCAAGCTGGCCGCACTGATAGGACACAGTCAGTCGGTCAACAGCGTCGCATTCAGCCCTGACGGGCGCACGCTAGCCTCTGGCAGCGACGACCACACCGTCATCTTGTGGGACGTCAGCGCCCCCCGACACCCGGTCAAGCTGGCCACGCTGAAAGGCCACACCGACGTGGTCAATGCGGTGGCCATCAGCCCCGACGGGCGCGCGCTGGCTACAGCCAGCGACGATTCCACAGCACGCCTATGGGACATCACCAACCCAGGGAAGCCTACCGGCCTCACAGTTCTTCAGGGAAGCTCTGCCATGGAGTCGGTTGCGTTCAGCCATGACGGGCGGACACTTGCCACCGGCAACGCCGACAACACTGCATGGCTATGGGATGTCAGCGACCTACAGCGCCCCGCCCACGTGGCAACACTGACGGGGAACCAGAACACCGTGCGGTCTGTCACATTCACCCGAACAGGGGGCACGGTCGTCACCGGCAGCGATGACGATACGGTCCGCCTCTGGGATACCGACCCCGCCACGGCCAAAAAGGACATCTGCTCCTTGATCGTCACACCGATCACCGCAGCCGAATGGACAAAATACGTCCCGGGAATCACCTACCGGAACCCGTGCACCTGAACTTCCCCGCGGGAAGGCGTCATCCGCGGCCTGCCACGATCGCGCTCACCGGCTCGACCGGGCACCATTCAGCTCGCTGGCCAGGTTGGGTATGCGCGCATATCACCCGGGTATGAGCGCTGCGGTCAGCCATGCCAGACGGCTGGAAACTGCGCCAACTAGGCGGTTCCGGGCGTTGGCGTATCGGGCTTGGGCGGCGGGATACGGGATCCAGGTTCCCTGCCTGCTGCAGGTGAGCGGCGACGGTGACCCATGTGGCTGCGCGTTGTCAGCGGCGTGTGCCACGAGCTCAGGCAGATGTCAGCTGACCGGCCCGTCGCCCTGGTGCCGCATAGCAGCTTGGGCCTGTTCATCCCGGTGATCCGCTCAGGCCCGCCCGCGTCGTACGCTGCCCGGGGAGGTTGGGGGGCGTTGAACCATCAATGCCTGCCTCGCCGCGAACTCATAGGCCCCGACCAGAAGGATTGCTGCCATGCGTCCCTTCCGCTTTCTCGCGACGGTCGATGACTACCCCGGCTTCGCCGAGCTGACCTCCCTCGCCCGCAAGGCCGAGGCCATCGGCTGCTCCACGTTCGTATTGCCCGACCATCTCATCGGGCAGTACGGCGCGATGCCGCTGCTGGCCGTGGTTGCGGCGGCGAGCGAGCGGCTGCGGTGGGCACCTTCGTGCTCAATGTCTGCCTGCGCCATCCGGCCGTACTGGCCCAGGACCTCGCTACGCTCGACGTGCTGTCCGGCGGCCGTCTGGAGATCGGCCTGGGCGCGGGCTGGAACAAGCCCGAGCACGACGCCATCGGCATTCCCTTCGAGCCGGTCGGTGTCCGGATCAAGCGCCTGACCGAGGCGATCACGATCCTCAAGGGCTGCTTTGCCGAAGGGCCATTCTCCTTCTCGGGCGAGCACTACATCATCACCGGCCACGACGGCGCGCCCAAGCCGGCGCAACGCCCGCACCCGCCGATCTTCCTAGGCGGCGGCGGCAAGCGCCTGCTGACCCTGGCCGCACGCGAAGCCCAGATCATCGGCCTGGCGCCGCGGCTGGTACAGGGCGACGCGCCCCGCGTCGACGCCCGGAGCCTGACGGCCGCGGCAACCGAGGAGAAAATCAGGTGGATCCGCGAGGCCGCTGGTGACCGCTTCGGCGAACTGGAGCTCAACACCTACCCCACCGGCGGGCCGACGGTCGTCACCGACGATCCGCGCGCCGAGGCGCGCCGCCGCGCCGACCGCATCCGTGAACAGACGGGCGTCGAGTTGACCGTCGAGGAGATCCTGGACTCGCCGCATGTGTTCATCGGCAGCATCAAAGACCTGGCGCGCAAGTTCGCGGACCTGCGCGAGCGCTTCGGCATCAGCTCATTCCTCATCGACGACCTGGACGCGCTGGCGCCAGTGGTGGAGGAGCTCGCCGGACAGTGAAGCCCGCCTCCGACGGCCCCTTCCGGCATCAGCCGCCCGGCCGCATCAGACGCACCGGCGGTGCAGGGCCAGTTGATGCCCGGGCTTCATTCCGGGACTCGCATCGGGTTTCACCCGCATCCGCCAGCAACCCGGAAGCAGAACGTCCGGAACCTGACCTAGCATGCTGAACACGGCGCGGCACGAGCGAGCGTCCCTTGACCGGGTCGATCCTTCTCGAATGAGGTGCAGGGTGCAATCTCGGAAGCAGGGCATGTGGTGGGGAACCGCCATCGAGGCGCCGGACCCCAGCGCACTGGCGAGGTTCTACTCCGGGCTGCTCGGCTGGCCTATCGGGCACGAGGAACCAGGTACGGCCATCCTCGCCGCGCCCCCGGGATCCATCTACATCGTGTTCCAGCAGGCGACCAGCTACCAAACCCCCGTATGGCCGCCAGCCGACGGGGAGCAGCGTCCGATGATGCACTTCGACTTCCAGGTCGGCGACCTCGACTCCGCGGTCGCCGAGGCCGTTGCCCTCGGAGCAACGGTGGCTGCGCACCAACCGCAGGAGAACGTCCGAGTGCTCCTCGACCCAGCCGGTCACCCCTTCTGCCTCTGCCGAGACGACGGCTAGCCCGCGCCCGCTGATCAAGCGGTGCACTTTAGTGATTACAGTGCGTGACCGCAATGGAGTGGCTTCATCCGCCGGGTCGCCGGGTCGTGTCCTGTAGGTGTGACTGACGAGTATCTGCAGCGCTGATGAGTACAGCCGTCTGACTAGCACCCAGGTGGCATCCCGGTCCAGCACGGGTGCGGAGGCCAGGACCGGCTGGACCTCCCGCTCCGCATATACCAGCATCCAATCCCTGGCACCCATCGGCTTCCTCCACGGCAGGCCGGGCGCGGGCATCGCGGCGAAGTCGGGAGCAGGCAGCGGTCTAGGTCAGGGTAGCTCGCGGCGGACGAGCCAGCGGGGCTTGCCGCCGCGCCGGCCGGAGGTCTGGCGGACGCGCTTGAATTCGTGTGCCTCGAATAGCTGGACGGTGCCTACGTAACCGCTGGTCTGGTCGATGCGCTCGCTGCCAGGGTCGACGGGGTAGCCTTCCAGAGTGGCCGCGCCCATCGCGTGCGCGTGCTCGACCGCGCCATCGAGCAGTTGGTGCATGAGTCCGCGGCGCCGGAATCCCGGCCGCACCACGAAGCAGATCACCGACCACGCATCCTCGTCCCGGACATGCGGGATCGTCCGGGAGTTGACCAGGGCGCGGTAGGTGGACTTCGGCGCGACTGAGCACCAGCCGGCGACCTCGCCATCGACGTACGCCAGGACCCCGGGACCCGGTCCGCTGTCACACAGCGCGCGCATGTGCGCGATACGGCCCGGCATGTCGAGGCTGGAATTGCGGTACGCCATGCAGACGCATCCGCGGCCGCCCGGCTTGCGCGGCACCATGAACGACGCGAAGTCATCCCATCGCCCGGTGGCCGGCAGCACCTCAATCCCCATGCGCCGAGGATAGGCCTGCTGAACCGGCGCCCCGCCAGCTCGGACCGATACGGGCACGTGAGAGTGTTCCGTCAGGCGTACGCGCGGCGGGGCCAGCCAAGAGGGCATTACTGAACGTGTCGACCGCTGTGGAGTGCGAGCAACTCAAGCCGGCGCTATGTATAAGGATGTCCCGGCTCCTCGGTACCGACCTTCACGCTTCAATCCGGGTGCCGGCGGGTGGCAAGGCTGAGTTCGGCGGTAAGCTTCGCCACGGTCGCGGCTCCTGCGGCAGCATCGGGTGCGTCGAGGATAGCCTTGACCAGCGCGGACGCGACGATCACCCCGTCGGCGAAGCCGGCCACCTGGGCAGCCTGCGCAGCGTTGGAAATCCCGATTCCGACGCAGACGGGGAGTTCGGTGGTCACCCTGATACGCCGCACGAGCGAGCTGGCGACCGTACTGACAGCGTCCCGGACGCCGGTGACTCCCATCAGCGATGAGGCGTAGACGAGCCCTGTTCCTGCCGCGGTGAGTTCCCGTAGTCGGGCGTCGGTAGTACTCGGCGCGGCCACGAAGATGGTGGCGAGGCTATGCCTGGCCGCGCTTTCGCGCCACAGCGCGGACTCCTGCACGGGCAGGTCAGGCAAGATACATCCTGCGCCGCCTGCCTCGGCCAGTTCGCTGCTGAAGCGCTCGGCGCCGTACTTGTCGATCGGGTTCCAGTAAGACATGACCAGGACTGGCTTGCCGGTGGCCTGGTATGCCTCTCGCACGGTGCGGATGACGTCGGCGATCCGGACGCCGCCGCGCAGGGCGATGTCGGCGGCGGCCTGGATTACCGGGCCGTCGAGTACCGGGTCGCTGTGTGGCAAGCCGACCTCGACGATGTCGGCTCCGCTGTTCAGCATGGCCTGGATCGCGGCGATGCCCTCGCTGACGGTCGGAAAGCCGGCTGTCATGCCCGCGATCAGCGCGGCCCGGTTCTCTTGCTTCGCCCGGGCCAGTGTGTCGGCCAGGAGCTGGAGGTTTCCGTTCACTTCGAGATTCCCCCTGCCCTGGCCGCGTTGGCGTCCTGTTCGAAGTACCGCGTAGCGGTGTCCATGTCTTTGTCGCCCCGGCCGGACAGGCTCACCAGGATCAGTCCGTCCGGTCCGAGTTCGGTGCCGACTTCGATAGCGCCGGCGAGCGCGTGAGCGCTCTCTATCGCCGGGATGATGCCCTCGGTCGACGCGAGCAGCCGGAAGGCCCGCATCGCAGCGGCGTCGGTGACCGGACGGTATTGGCCGCGGCCGGTGTCGTGAAGGTGTGCGTGCTCCGGTCCGACGCCCGGGTAGTCGAGCCCGGCCGAGATCGACCAGGGCTCGGTGATCTGGCCTTCATCGTCCTGCAGCACGTAGGAGCGCGAGCCGTGCAGGATGCCGGGCTCGCCCGCCGACAGCGTGGCCGCGTGCTTTCCGCTCTCCACGCCATGCCCGGCGGCCTCGCAGCCGATGAGGCGTACATCCGTGTCCAGGAGGAACGCGTGGAACAGGCCGATGGCGTTAGATCCCCCTCCGACGCATGCGATCGCGGCATCGGGCAGGCGGCCGGCTCGCTCGAGGATCTGACGGCGAGCCTCCACGCCGATGACGCGCTGGAAATCGCGGATCATGGCGGGGAAGGGATGGGGCCCGGCGGCAGTGCCGAAGATGTAGTGCGTGGTCTCGACGTTGGCGATCCAGTCCCGGAACGTCTCGTTGATGGCGTCTTTGAGGGTACGGGAGCCGGAGGTAACCGGTATCACCGTGGCACCGAGCATCTTCATCCTGGCCACGTTGACCGCCTGCCGGCGGATGTCGGTTTCCCCCATGTAGATGGTGCATTCCAGGCCGAACAGCGCGCATGCCGTCGCGGTAGCCACCCCGTGCTGGCCGGCTCCCGTCTCCGCGATAACGCGCGGCTTGCCCATCCGCGTGGTCAGCAGGGCCTGTCCGAGCACGTTGTTGATCTTGTGTGAGCCGGTGTGGTTGAGGTCCTCACGTTTGAGGAACACCCTTGCGCCGCCAGCGTGCCCGGCGAATCTGGGGACTTCGGTGAGCGCGCTCGGACGGCCTGCGTAGTGGGCGAGCAGTTGCTCGAGCTCCGCGGCGAACCCGGGATCCGCCTTGGCCCTCTCGTACTCGATGGCGACCTCGTCCACGGCGGCGACTAGCGCCTCCGGGATGAACTTGCCGCCGAACGCGCCGAAATACCCGTCTCCGTCAGGGGATTCGCCCGGCAACGCCGGGAGGAAGAGTTTGCTGTTCATCGCACATGCGCTCCTGGCACGGGACACGCCCGGCTTTAGGTGGCTGGTAAGGGAAGCTTGAGTAAGCCTCGTCGTCCCGAATGCGGGGAAGAACGACGGAACCGAGGAGAGCGATCTCGCTCAGATACCTCGCACGGCACAGGGGACGCCGAACCATCGCATCCCGTTCACCTGACCAGCCTCGGCGCCAAGCACGTACCGCACCTTGCGCCCCAGCACACGCCGCGCGGGGGCCCGGCAGCCGCGCGGTCGGCACCCAGGGGCGAGGTGGATGGCGATAGACACAGCACGATGCTACCCGCGGTCAGAGGCCGGGTCACGGTGAGGCTGTAACACCACCAACGGCCTGGTGCCCTCGAAGCGTCCGGACGCCTCGAAGTCCGGGACGTGCAGCGGGCAGCTGCGCACCGGCCGCGGCTCGCTGAGTCTGGCGGTATGCCGCCGGGTGACAGGGCGGGGACTTACCGCCAGGCTCGTGAGCGGCGGGTGCCCGGTTATGGCCGGAGCTCGAGGACGACGTTGACCGGGGTCTGGGCGACCTGCCGGAACCGGCTGAAGCCGGCGTCGTCGGCCAGTTGCCGTACCGCTGCGGGGCCGGCCTGGGCGCCGAGCGCGACCCCGCCGGGTGGGCCAGTGCGGCCGGCGTGCACTGGAACGTGGACGCCGCGTAGCTGAGCACGGCCAGCGGACTGGCCAGGTTGGCTGCGTAGTCGTCGGCCGCGTTCGGTTCCACGACCAGGACGGCGCCGTCGGGGGCCGCCGACAGTTCTTTCTTCACGCCAAGGAACCGCATCTGCCGTGATGCCGCGCTGAGCCGGGCGAAGCCGTCGGCGAGCAGCGGAGCGTCCGTGCCCCGGACCTGCCGTATCAGCACCACCGACCCGTCACGCAGCACGACCGGCCTGCCCTCGCGGACACCAATCAGCCGCCGGCCCGGCGGGCGGCCCGCCGCCGGGACGATCACGGTCCTGGGTTTCATGTCGCCTGCTTCCTGTCGTTTTCTTCGCTTAGCCAAGACCCGAGCGGAGGGCGCCGGAGTGAGGGCCGGGGGAGCAGCGCGGGCACGCGGGCCCGGTAAGCGGCGTAGGTGCCGCCCAGGCTCTGGATCAGGTCATGTTCTTCGAATGCGATGCCGGCCAGGATGTAGCCGGTCGCGATCGCCGCGAACAGCAAGTGCCCGGCTGTCATCACAGGCGCCGACCAGAAGATGACCACGAACCCGGTCATCAGGGGATGCCGGATCCGCCCGTAGATGCCGCGCTCGGTGAATGGCGGCGGGCTGTACCTGACATGCCGCGCATGCAGCCAGGCCTGCCGCAGCCCGAACAGGTCGAAATGGCTGATCGAGAAGGTAGAGGTGACAGCTATCGCCCAGCCGGCCGCATAAACGACCCATAGCGCGCCGGCGCCCGGTCCCGACAGGCTCCAGACGATCGGCCTGACCGGCTGCCACAGCCAGAACAGCAGCGCCAGCACCAGGCTGGCGGCCAGGACGAAGCTCGCTCGTTCGGCAGGCCCTGGCACGATGCGTGTCCAGCGGCGCTTGAACCACGGGCGGGCCATCACGGTGTGCTGAACCGCGAACAGCAGCAGCAAGAGCAGGTCGACGACCACCGCGACCGGCACGGCGGCGCGGGATCCCTGGTCGATGCCCTTGGGCACGCCGAAACCCGCGAAGAAGCCAGCCGCGTAGCCGAGCACCACCAGGAAGAGCAGGTAAACGACAACCGCGTACACCAGAATGATCAGAGCGGGCATCCTGGCCTGCTGCGGGCGCCCGGCTACCGGAAGACGGGCCGGCTTGGTGGTGTGTGACATACCTTGACGCTAAAACCGCCCGGCCTGCGGTGGCTATCGGGTGAACTGCCGGCAATTCCGCCGTTTCGCCCGGCTAGTGCGGTCGCAGGAGGTCAATCCGTCGGGCGAACTACCGAGTCGCTCGGGACGCAGCCGATGCTTGGTCATCCACGCCGCGAGGGAGCGTGCGCTCAACGATGGAGCAGGATCGATCACACAGCGTGAGACGAGTCCGGCTGGGCGACGTCAGCCGGGCCTCGGCTAATTCCGGCTGCCGCGACGAGCTCCGCGGCTCGGTAGCTGTGCGCAAACGCCCCGGTTCGGGCGTCCCTACTTCGTGCCGACGATGCAGCGGGCCACGCCCGGAATCCTTATCCTGCCGCCTTGTTCGTAGGTGCAGGCCTTGGCGATGACTGCTTTCGCGATCCGCTCCCGCGCCGGTTCGCCGACCTGCGCAAGCGCCGCGACCGCGAGCGAGACGTGCTCGCTGATCATCTCCCAGTACTGCGCGGGCGAGTCCGTCACGAGTTCGACGTCGACGTCCCACTCGGCCACGTCGACCAGCCCCGCGGTCTCGTACAGGGCACTGACATATCCCGGGGCAGCGCACCGGAACATACCCGGCCCGCCCGGGTCCGGTGGCGGCAGCACCGCCTCCGTCGCGATTGCCTGCATGGCGATCGTCGTCCACGGGTTCTGGTCGGGCCCGGCCCATACCGATGAGCAGACACGCCCGCCCGGCCTGAGCACCCGCGCGAACTCGGCGGTCGCCCTGGCGACGTCGGGAAAGAACATGTACCCGAACCGTACCGAGACACTGTCGAATGCGGCGTCATCGAACGGCAGGTCATCAGCGCTGCACGCTGTCGTCTCAAAATTGGTGATCCCCTGCGCGCCCGCTCGGCGCGTCGCGATGTCGAGCATCTCAGCCGCAAGGTCGGTCAAGACGACGTGCCCTCCCGGCGCAAGCCTGGCGATGGTCAGCCCCGGCTCGCCTGTGCCCGCGGCAATATCGAGATGCTGCTGATCCCCGGCGATGCCCAGACGCCCGATCATCGCTGCGCCAACCGGGCCCAGCTGATTCATGATGACCGGGTCCCACTTCTCCCAGCCCGCAGAAAGCCCGGCCCACGCCGCCCGCTGAACGTCCCGGATCTCATCGCTGCCCGGCATCGGCCCCCCGCTATCAGATGCACCCGCCGAACACGAAGGCACTCCCTGGCGGGAGTACATAGTGCCTGATAGGCGCGCTTCCCAGCAAGTCAGCCCCAGCAAGTCAGCCCCAGAAGTCGCCAGCCGCATGGCGACGCACCGGTTGAATCTCTGTCCGCCTGGCGGAGCGGGCGTCAGCGCCAGGCGAATACGGGCTGCTCGAAATGGGCCACCCGGGTGGTCAGGCCGTGCAGCGCCACCTGACAGAACTGGTAGATGACGGCGGCGGTCGGAGCGTACACATGGCCGCCCAGCAGCGCCAGGCGAAGGACCGGCGCGGGCGATTCGGGGATGCGCAGCAGCTCGGGCGGGCGGTCGAAGTCGGCCAGCGGGATCACGTGGATCCGGGCCACCTCCGATGCCTGCCTGACCAGGGTGCCTGCCGGGCCGCCCCAGACCACCACGGGCGTGATGAGGAAGCCGGACCGCGTGGCGTAGTCATCGAGGGTGCCCAGGACATCGCCCGCCTCGGCTACCATGCCCGTTTCCTCGCGCAGTTCCCTTAGCGCCGCTTCCTCGACCGACTCGCCCGGCGGCCGGCTTCCGCCGGGCAGCGCCCACTGTCCGGCGTGATTCCGCAGGCCGGCTGCCCGCCTGGTGATCAGCAGGCAGGGTACGTCCTGCTGCAGCAGGACGCAGACCGCTACCGAAGCGGCCCGCAGGTCGGGTCGTGCTATTTCGATGCGCCGGAAGGAGGCCAGGTTAGCGATCACGGCAGCCCTGTCCGCTGCTGAACTCGCCACGATAAGGACCTGCTCACCAAGGACCCGCTCACTGCGCCATGGACGCCGCTTCCACGGACTGCCTGCTCACCGTGGCCCGGATGGCGTCCCTGAATCCGTCGGTCACGTTCCATTTGAAGTTCCTTGGCACGATAGTGGCATGCTGGAGCCGCTAAGTCAGCACGCCCAGCCGGTGCCTGATCGTTTCCCGCAAGGCGGCTTCCCGCAAGGCGGCTTGCGTGTGCGCCGGGGGCCTGCCTGGCCAGGTGCCACCGCACTGGGTGCCCAGCATGTCCGCTGTCCCGCGGCCGCGCGGGCGCTATCTACTCGGTGAACTCCAAAAGCAGGTTCTTGTTCTGGGCCGGGTTGATGGCCAGCGCGCCGTCCGCGTCGCCGGGGATGAGGTCGAAACCCTGCGCCGTCAGGTGTTTCTCGACCGCGGTCAAGTTGCCAGCCCTGAACACGGTGCTGCGGATGCGCTGACCGTAGCGGCCGAGGTAGTCCGCGAGCGGCCCGTCACCGGTTGGTTCGAGCAGCTCCCAAACGGCGGTCCCGACTTGCACCTGCACGCCCCTGGCCGAAGCCCGGGGCCGTGAAACCGGGCCGATCTCGGAAACCTCGGCTAGCTCGTGCAACCGGGTCACCGCGGCCTCGACGCTTTCCACGGCCACGCTCAGGCGGGCCAGGCCGGTCAGGCCGAGCGGGTGCTGAGTCTCCCAGTAGCGGGCGGGCTGGGCCAGCTGCCTGAAGTCGCCGTCATAGATCTCGAAGGCGATACCGAAGCTGTTGCCCGGATAGGTGAAGAAGGCGGCGCCGAGGTCGTTGATGATCCGGATGCCGCTCTCCCTGGCGAATTCCCGGGCACTCGTCACGTCGGGCACGTGGTACTCGATACCCACGTAGTGATCGCCATAGCGCGCCAGCAGCCGACCCTGGCCCCGCTCGCCCCGTTCCTTCGGCGCGAAGAACTCGAACATCACGCCACCCAGGGTCATCAGGCAGGCGTCCGTGCCATCGCCGGAGTCCGGAATCCTCCGGTCGAGGGTAAACCCCACCCGGTCCCGGAAGTGCTCGATGGTCGCTTCGTAGCCATCCACGATCGCGTTGATGTGGTTCGGATGGATCAGTTGCCACTTGTCGGCCATGATCGCAGCCTCATCTTCGGGTGAGTCACATGCCAGAAAATCTTTGATTATTTGTTAAATATCTATATAAGCGAAGAGTGGCTGGCCAGTCAACCTGCGCTCGGGCCACGCGGCCCGAGCGCCTGCGAATCACGCAGCGCGGCCCGAGCGCCTGCGAATCACGGTCACGGCCGTGGTTACGGGTGCGTATTCGCCTGGTGACCGTCTGGACGGTTCTGCTCGGGGTCCGGCTACGGCACTGCGCTGCCGTGCCAGCGTTTCAGCGTCGCCTGAGCCGACCGGTGTCCCGCGAACCCGGCAGCAGATTCGCGGGACACCGGGCAGGCTCGCGGGTCATCCGGTGGCCTGGACCGCCTGGAGGATGACGCCGATCACGACCGACGGCTCGGAGACGAGGGACAGGTGGCCCGCGTTGACGTCCGTGATGTGGGCGCCCGCGCGCTTGGCCATGAACGTCAGCTCCGCGGGCGGGATGACCTGGTCCCCGGTCCCGATCACAGCCCAGGACGGGATGGTCTTCCAGGCCGGGGGGCCGGACGGCTCGGTGAACGCGCTGGCCGTGAGCGGCCGCTGGGTAGCTGCGATGACCGCGGCCTGGCTGGCGGGCAGGCCGGTGGCAAAGCATCCGGGGACCAGATCCGGCTTGATGTAGAGGTCGACGTCACCCGACGCTGCGCCGGGGTAGGGCACGGGGTT
>WNGR01002617.1_pt1 | contig 27044 bp, 32 predicted proteins | sample 5407581 | NCBI WGS metagenome assembly WNGR01 (sample SAMN13153383, study PRJNA577476) | soil metagenome | isolation source: 80 cm soil or saprolite under Garry oak tree replicate 2 | place: USA:California | collected 2016-06-15
CCGCCCTCCTGCTCCGCTTCGCCGCGTCGCGACCGCCCGAGGATCCGACGCTGGTGGCGCGGCGCGCGGCGGAGCGCAAGCGGGCGATCGCCCGCGAACAACGGCGTGGCGTGCTGTGCATCTGCGGCGTGGGCCTCATCTGCGTGGCGGCGTGCTGGTGGCCAGTCCTCTCGCCGCGCTGGCCGGCCGCCTGGGCGACCTTCGTGCACACCGCGCAGGCGCAGACGCGAGGGTGGCGATGAGCGAATCCTCCACGCGCCCGGCTGTCGTCCGCGTCGTGGCGTGGGGTCTGGCGGCCGTCGCGGTCGCGGCCGGTGCGGGCTTCGGCCTGCGCGCGGCCACGGGACAGCTGGCGGCCGCCCGCCGGGCCACCGCCCAGGTCGCGGACACGGTCGCGGGCTCGCCTGGACCCGCGGAGCAAACCCCGCCGAAGCCGGAGGGGTCGGCGCTCTCGCCCGAGGAGATTGCCCGCCTCCAGAAGAGCTGGCTGGACAGCGAGAGCATCGCCCCGCGATCGGACCGCGTCGATCCCGCGACGGGCGAGCGGGTCGGCGTCTTCCACGGGTTCGGGCTGCAGATCGACACCGTGCCCGCCGGCGCGGAGGTGCTCGTCGCCGGCGAGGAGATGGGCACGAGCCCGCTCCTCACCACCGTGGCGTGCCGTCCTGGCGAGGAGCTCCTGGTGCGCGCCCAGCTGGACCGTCAGGTGGCGAGCACCCGCACGCGCTGCCGGAAGGACGTGCTCGTGAAGCTGTTGCTCACCCTGCGGCCCGGGCGTTGAACGAGGGCTGCGCCCTTGGCTGCGCACTCGCCCCGTCGAGCGAAGCTCGCCGGGGCCCTTCGCGCGGCGTCGCGGCGTTCGCCGCTCCACGCCGCGCCTCCCGCCGCGCTCGCTTCGCTCGCGTGCTCGCGCTTCGCGCTCACCCCTCCGACAGGTCCTGCACCAGCTCGACGAGCGCGAGGAGCTCTTCGCCGGCCGAGGCGTCATCGAAGCGGACCGCGCGCGACTCCTGATCGTCCTCGAGCGTGAGCACGTAATGGAACCCATCGGGTGACGGATCCTGCTCGAGCACCGCCGGCAATGCGGAGAAGCCGGCCGCGTCGGAAGCCTCCCGCAGCCGCGCCTCGCCGTCCGGCGAGAGCCCCGGCGGTTCGGCCCGCCAGGTGCGGGTGAGCCCACCCAGGCCGCCGCTGCGGATGAGCACTGCGCGCATGATCAGCCGACGCCCTCGCCCGCAGCCGCGACCCCCACTGCCGCCCATGCCTCGCGGATCACCTGCTCCACCGCCGCGCCGAAGAGCGTGCGCGCCGAGAGCGCCGTGGCGAGCGCCGCGCCCGCGAAGTCGCTGCGCCGCGAGAGCGTGTTGCAGAGCGCGTGGTACCAGATCGCCCCCGCGCGCTCCCAGGCGCGGCCGCCGAGACGCTGGGCGGCGAGGTAGAAGGCGTGGTTGGGGATTCCGGAGTTCACGTGGACCCCGCCGTTGTCCTGCTCGGTCTCGACATAACGCTGCATGTGGGCCGGCTGCGGGTCCCGGCCGAGGCGCGGGTCGTCGTACGCCGTACCGGGCGCCTTCATGGAGCGGAGCGCGGCGCCCTTCACACCTGGCGTGAAGAGCCCCTCGCCGATGAGCCAGCTCGCCTGCTCGGCAGTCTGGCCGAGCTTCCACTGCTTCACCAGCACGCCCAGCACGTCGGCGAACGACTCGTTGAGCGCGCCGGGTTGCCCCTCGTACACGAGCGCCGCCTCGGTCTCGACGACGCCGTGCGTGAGCTCGTGGCCGATCACCTCCAGGCACGCCGTGAAGTGCTGGAAGAGCTTACCGTCGCCGTCCCCGAACACCATCTCGCGCCCGTTCCAGAAGGCGTTGTCGTAGCGGCGGCCGTAGTGGACGGTGGCGTCCAGGCGCTCGCCGCGGTCGTCGATCGAGCGGCGCTTCAGCACCTCGAAGTAGAAGTCGTAGGTGGCGCCCAGCCCCTCGAACGCCTCGTTCACGGCCGCGTCCTGGACGGCTGGTTCCTTCTCGCCGCGGGCGAGCTCCCCGGGCAGGCGCTGGCTGTGTCGGCCGTCGTAGATCGTGCGCAGCTTCTGCCCGGCTGGCACTCCTCCCCGGTCCTCGCCCGCGGCCTGGCGCTCGCCCCGCAGCCGCTCGGTGGCCATGAGCGTGTCGAGCGCGAGCGCGCGCTCCTCGTCGGCGCCGTGGTGAGCGAGGTGGCGCAGGATGTGAGGTGGAACGATGCCGTGCGGAGCGTGGCGGGGGCGGGGGCACATGCCGGCGACGATGACGCCAAGTGCGGGCAGCCGGCAATGGGATTCTTCCGGCGTGCCCCCGTTTGGGGTGCACTTCCCGGAGCGCCCCTCATGAGGCCTCCGATTCACCGCCGGGAAGGCTACTCCCCACTCGGCGGCGCCGCGACTCGCGCCCGCCGGGAGCTTCGCCATGCCGCCCTCGCCCCTCATCGCGCCCGAGCTCGTCCGCCGCATGGCGGAGGTGGTCGGCGAGGGAAATTGCATTTCAGAGGCGGCGCAGCTCCTCGTCTACGAATGCGACGGGCTCACGCACGGCCGGACGCGCCCGGCGCTGGTGGTGCTGCCCGGCTCCACGGACGAGGTGGCGCGCGTGGTGCGGCTCGCCGCGGCGGCGGGCGTCCCCATCGTGCCGCGCGGCGCCGGCACCGGCCTCTCCGGCGGGGCGCGTCCGACGCCGGGCTCCGTGGTGGTGGGCCTCTCGCGCATGAAGCGCATCCTCGACGTCGACCTCGAGAACGGGACGGTGCGGGTCGAGCCCGGCGTCATCAACCTCGACGTCTCGAAGGCGGTGGCGAGCGGCGGGTTCTACTACGCGCCCGACCCGTCCTCCCAGGGCGTGTGCACCATCGGCGGGAACGTGGCCGAGAACTCCGGGGGCGCGCACTGCCTCAAGTACGGCTTCACGGTGAACCACGTTCTCGCCGCGCGCGTCGTCCTCGATGGCGGCGAGGTGGTGGACCTGGGCGGGCCCGCGCTCGATCCGCCCGGCTACGACCTCCTGGCGGTGCTGGTCGGCGGCGAGGGCATGCTCGGCATCGTGACCGAGGTGACCTTGCGGCTCTTGCGCAAGCCGGAGGCGACGCGGACCTTCTTCGCCACGTTCCCCTCCACCGATGAGGCCGGCGCCGCCGTCTCCGGCATCATCGCCGCCGGCATCCTGCCAGCCGCCATCGAGATGATGGACCGGCTCGCCATCCGGGCGGCCGTGGCCGCCACCGGCCTCGACTGGCCGGACGTGGGGGCGGCCCTCCTCATGGACGCCGACGGGTCGACGGCCGAGGCGGAGCACGTCTCGCGCCGCGCGGTCGAGATCGCCCGGACCTCGGGTGCCCTCGAGATCCGCATCCCGCGCGATGAGACGGAGCGGCAGCTCATGTGGAGGGGCCGCAAGTGCGCCTTCGCCGCCATGGGCCGCATCAGCCCCAACTACATGGTCGAGGACGGCGTCATCCCGCGCTCGGAGATCTCCCGCATCCTGCGCGACATCGGCAGGCTGGCCGACGCGGCCGGCCTGCGGGTGGCGAACGTGTTCCACGCGGGGGATGGCAACCTCCATCCCCTCGTCCTCTACGACGCGCGCGTGCCCGGCGAGGAGGAACGGGCGGCGCAGGTCGGGCGCGAGATCCTGCGCCTGTGCGTGCGCTACGGCGGGTCCATCACCGGCGAGCACGGCGTCGGCGCAGAGAAGGCGGAGGCCATGGGCGACATGTTCAACGAGGACGACCTCGAGACCATGGCGCGCGTGCGCTGGGCCTTCGATCCGAGGGCCCGCTTCAACCCGGGCAAGGTCTTCCCCACGCCGCGGCTGTGCGGCGAGAAGCCCGGCCCGCACGTGCCGCATCCCCTCGAGCTCTCCGGACAGGCGGAGCGATGGTAGCCGGGGCGCGCGAGGGGACGCCGAGCGACGCGGTGCTGGGCATCGTCCCGCGGCTCGTGCTCGAGCCGGCTTCGGTGGAAGAGGCCGCCGAGGCGCTTCGCGCCTGCGCGCGCGACCGGCTGGCGGTCGCGTTCGTCGGCGGCGGCACCGAGCTCGAGCTGGGGCGGCCGCCGTCGCGGCTCGACGCGGTGGTGCGGACCGGGCGGCTCGCGCGCGTCGTCGAGCACAACCCTTCGGACCAGATCGCCGTGGTCGAGGCGGGGGTGACGGTGGCGGAGCTGCAGCGGCAGCTCGGGGCGCACGGTCAGCGCCTCGCGCTGGACCCGCCGCTGCCGGAGCGCGCGACGGTGGGCGGCGTCCTCGCCGCGAACGCCTGGGGCCCCCTGCGGCAGCGCCACGGCGCAGGGCGGGACCTGGTGGTCGGGATGACCTTCGTCCGGGCCGACGGCACCGTCGCGAAGGGCGGCGGCAAGGTGGTGAAGAACGTGGCCGGGTTCGACGTGCCGCGCCTCCTCGTCGGCTCGCTCGGCACGCTCGCCATGATCGGGACGGTGACCTTCCGCCTCCACCCGCTGCCGGGGGCGGAGGCGACGGTGCTGCTGCCCGGCCTCGACGTCCCCGCCGCGCGGGCCATGCTGGCGGCCATCCGTTCGAGCCACCTCGAGCCGGCGGCGGCGGCGGCCATCCTGGAAGGAGGTCACCTCCGCCTCGGGGTGCGCTTCGAGGGCTTCGGGCCGGGCGTGACCGAGCAGCGGCAACGGCTCCTGGCGGTGGCGGAGCGCCTCGGCCGCGAGGCCGAGCCGCTGGAGGTCGGCGCCGCGAGCGCGTTCTGGGCGCGGCACGACATCATCCGCTCCGAGGGCTCGGTGCGCTTCAAGATCACCGCGCCGCCGGCGGCGCTCGCCGAGCTCGTGAGCGCCGGCGCGTCGCCGCTCGCGGGCGCGCTGCGAGGAGGAGCGGCCGTGCTGTACCCGGCCCTCGGCGCCGCCTTCGCCTCGGGGGCCGCGGCCGACCCGGCGGCGGTGGCCCGCGCGGTCGAGGCCGCGCGCGCGGCCCTCGCTTCGCTCGGCGGAGGCGTGGTGGTCGCCGCGGCACCGGCCGAGCTGCGGGCGCTGCTCGATCCCTGGGGCCCGCCGCCGCCCGGGGTGGCGGTGATGCGGCGGATGAAGGACCAGCTCGACCCCGATCACCGGCTGGCGCCGGGGCGCTTCGTGGGGGGGATCTAGCATGGCCGAAATGCTCGGCGGGGAAGCTCCCAGCTCGGTGGTCGCGCCACCCGGCGCCGCCACGCCCGCGGCCACCACCGGCGTCGCCGCGACCACGCGGCCGCAGGCGCTCGCGCGCAAGCCCGAGGACGACTGCGTCCACTGCGGCTTCTGCCTGCCGCACTGCCCCACCTATGTCTCCTGGGGCGAGGAGATGGACTCCCCCCGGGGCCGGATCGACCTCTTCCGCGCCGTCTCCGACGGGCGCCTCGCCCTCGACGACACGGTGGTGCAGCACTTCGACCGCTGCCTCGGCTGCATGGGCTGCGTGACCGCCTGCCCCTCCGGCGTGCGCTACGACGTGATCATCGAGTCCGCCCGCGCCCGCATCGAGCAGCGCCATCGCCGGCCGCTCCTCGATCGGCTGCACCGAGGCTTCATCTTCGCGCTCTTCCCCTACCCCACCCGGCTGCGGGTGGCGGCCTTCTTCCTGTTCCTCTTTCGCATCACCGGCTTGCAGTGGCTGCTCCGCCGGACGGGGCTCCTCCGCCTGGTCTCGAAGCGGCTCGCGCAGCTCGAGGCGCTCTCCCCGCCGGTCGCGGCCGGGCACCTCGTGGCGCGCTTGCCGGCGCACACCCCACCGGCCGGCGCGCGCCGCCTGCGGGTGGGCCTCCTCGGCGGCTGCGTGCAGCGCGTCTTCTTCCCCGGGGTGAACGCCGCCACCGTGCGCGTCCTCTCGGCCGAGGGGTGCGAGGTGGTGGTTCCCGCCGGCCAGGGATGCTGTGGCGCGCTCTCCCTGCACGCCGGCCGGGAGGCGGAGGCGCTCCGGATGGCGAAGGACCTCATCTCGCGGTTCGAGGCGGCGGAGGTCGATGTGGTGGCGGTCAACGCCGCGGGCTGCGGCTCGAGCATGAAGGACTACGGGCGCCTGCTCGCACAGGATCCACCCTGGGCCGCGCGCGCAGCGGCCTTCTCCGCCCGCGTGAAGGACGTGAACGAGCTCCTCGCCGGACTCGAGCCGCGCGCCCAGCGCCACCCGCTCCGGGCACGCGTCGCCTACCACTCCTCGTGCCACCTCGGCCACGCGCAGCGGCTGCAGGAGCCGCCGCGACTGCTCCTGCGCGGCATCCCCGGGCTCGAGCTCCTGGAGGTGCCCGACGGCGACCAGTGCTGCGGCAGCGCCGGGGTCTACAACCTGCTGGAGGTGGAGAGCGCCTCGGAGATCGGCCACCGCAAGGCCGAGAACGTGCGCTCCACCGGGGCCGAACTGCTCGCCAGCGCCAACCCGGGCTGTACCCTGCACATCCAGCGGATGCTCCGCGAGGGGGGCGTGGCACTCCGGGCCGCCCACCCCATCGAGATCCTGGACTGGTCTATCAGGGGGATCGGTATTCCGCGGACGTAGGGCGGGGGCTTGTCCCCCGCCGCCTCCGCCTTCGCCGTTACCCCGACGCCGGCAGCCTCATGCGTGACCCGACCTCGGAGACGAGGCGCCGCACGTATGCCCACGCCGCCGCCGGCACGGTCTCCGGTTCGGGGGCGGGCGCCACCCGGACGGCGCGGGGCGGCGGGGGCGGCGCAGTGAGCCGCTTCAGATCTGCGCTGGCCCGCTGGAAAGACTTGATCGCCTCGCGGATGGTCTGACCATTCGACGCGCCGTTCAGGGATGCCAGCACGGCCTTGCGATAGCGGATGCGGGCTTCCTCATATCTCGCCATCGCACGCTGGAGCTCTGTCGTCATGTGGTCCTCTCTCTCCGACCCGATCGAGGGGCCATTCCGCGAATGGTTCAGAACCACCGCGAGGTGGGGATATGCCCTAAACGGCAGGTGGGGGAGCCCCCGACCAGGGACGAGTCAAGAAAGCTCCAGCTGGGCCCCCCGGACATCAGGCGGTTGCCCGTGGTTCCCAAGTGGGCATCCCACATCCCACTGGGTCCGAATCTTGTACCCAAGTGGGTCGCCGAGACTGGCCCTTGTGCCCCTGACGCGCTTCTGATGATGTGAAATGGCGAACATCTGGAGACGCGCGTGATCCTGACCTCCGAGATCCTCTGCGGTTATCGCGACATCGATGCGCAGCATCGGATCGTCCTCGATCTGCTCGAGGCCACGCGGCTGGCGGCAAACGCAGACGATCTGGGGGGTACGAAGCAGGCCCTGGGCGCGCTCGGCGACGCGCTGATGGGCCACTTCCAGGCGGAGGAGGTGCTCATGAACGAGTGCACCTATCCGGAGCGCGGCCGCCACAAGGCTGCTCACGATATCTTCCTGCAGGATTTTCACCTGCTGACGCACGAGATCGATGCGATGGGGATCTGTCCGCCCACGTTGAGCTGGCTCGCGACCCGGCTCCCCGAATGGATGAAGTTCCACATCCAGGTGAACGACGTGCCCCTCGCGCGTTTCCTGAACGCTCGCCAGAATCAGGCGGCAGCCTCCTCCGCCGAGAAGAAGCCGCGTCCTTCCTGATCCAGTGGCTCCCCGCCCGCCCGGGACCAGGCGCGGCTCACCCCGCTGCCGAAGGCCTCGACCCCCTCGTCTCGTCCAGCGCCGCCATTTTCGCCCGTGCGAGGCGCCGCTCGCGCTGGCGCCCCGCGCGAGAGCCCGGCCGCGCGCGACGAGAGCGGGATCGTCCTCGTCAGGACGGCCGTCTCGCCGGAGCTGGCGGCCGGGGGAGAGAGCCGCCTCCACGACATGCTCCGCGCCGAGCTGGAGCAGGACCCCGCGCTGAGGCCGCTCCTCGACGGTGTCCTCCCGGGCCGGGAGGGAGGACGGTGGGTGGCGGCGATGGCGTTCCTGTCCGGCGCGCGGGGGACGGAGGGACGCTCGCTGGTGCTCGAGGTACGCGCCAGCGCCGGCGGGCGCGAGCGGCGCGTGCGCGCCGAGGGCAGCCTGTTCGCGCAGGTGGCGGTGGTGAAGGACGCCGCAAGGCGGGTCCGGGCAGCCCTGGCAACGCTCGACGCGGAAGCGGACCGACCTGCGTCACGCTGACAGCCCGGAGGCCGCCCGTTATGCAGGAGATTCTTTCGTGGAGGAGGCCGCATGAGCTCTCGCGCGTGGAACGAGGACATCGCCGTCGGCGTCGAGTCGATGGACGCCGAGCACCGGCTGCAGGTGGGGCTGGTGAGCGCGCTGGAGGAGCTCGTCCGGCGCGGCCAGGACGCCGAGCTCGTCGCACGCACCACGGCGCAGCTGGTGGACTTCACGAGTGTCCACTTCCTCTCCGAGGAGCTGATGATGCGGCTCTACGCCTATCCGGCGCACGACGCCCACAAGCTCGAGCACGGCCGGCTCACCGATCAGGTGGAGCAGATCCGGCATCGCCTGGAAGGTGGCGAGCACCCGTCGGCGCTCGCGGCCATGGACGAGCTACGCAGCTGGCTCGGGGACCATATCCACGCCATGGATCGGGCGTTCGCGAGCTGGTGCGAGAAGAACGGGATCCACCCGCGCTGATCAGCCGAGCGCCGCCTGCAGCAGCGGCGCCACCACCAGCGCCGGCAGCATCGCCCCCACCCGTACCCGCCGATCCTCGACGCCGAGGCCGCCGAGGAGCAGGTTGACGGCGATCCCCATGATGAGGAGCCCGCCCGTCCCGGAGACGAGGAGGACCCGCGGGTCGACGGCGGGGTCGGGCAGCGCCTGCGCCAGGCCGGCCGCGCCCAGGCTCAAACCTCCCTGCAGGACGCCCAGCACGAGCGCCGAGAAGCCGACGCCCACCCCGTAGACGCCGGCCAGCGCCACGGAGGCGATGCCGTCCAGCGTGGACTTGAGCACGAGGGTGCGGGAGTCGAAGGTGAGCCCGTTCTGGAGCGAGCCGACGATGGCCATGGGCCCGATGCAGAAGAGGAGGCTCGCGGTCACGAAACCTTCCGTGAAGCGGCCCGTGCCGCGGAAGCGCTGGCGGAGGACCTCGCCCAGGCTGGCGAGGCGCTCCTCGATCCGGGTGGCCTCGCCCAGCAGCGCGCCGGCCGCGAGGCTCACCAAGGCGAGGATGACGCCGGGGACCCGGCCGGCGTGGAGCCCGTCGAGCGCCCAGGCCATGCGCAGTCCGACGAGCAAGGTGGTGAGGCCGAGCACCTGCATGAGCGTCCGGCCCATGCGATCCGGTAGCCGGCCGCCCGCGGCGAGGCCCACCGCCGTGCCGGCCAGCACGGTGGCCATGTTGAGCCATGTGCCCGAGGTCCTGGCGAAGAGCTCCATCGTCGTCGTCCGCTCCCATGCGCGCCGCCGGCCGGAGAGGCGGCGGGGGGCGGATTGTAGAGCAGACGGGGCCCGGCGCGAAAAGGACGTCGCGGGACCGCTGCTTCGCTCCTTCAATGGGCGCAGAGCCGCGCGACCTCGTGATCCAGGCGGCTCAGGTCGAAGGGCTTCTGAAGATACACGTCGGCGTCGGCCGGGGCCTGCGATGTGATCGCGCTCGTCACGAGCACCGGCATGCCCTGGAACTTGGGGTCGGCGCGCAGGCGGGAGAGGAAGGTCCAGCCGTCCATCCGCGGCATCATGAGGTCGAGCACGATCGCGTTCGGCTCCAGGCCGTCCGCCAGCAGCTCGAGCGCATCCTGACCGTCCGCCGCCACCGCCACCTGGTAGCCGGACAGCTCGAGCAGCTCGGCCAGGGCCGTGCGGATGCTCTCGTCGTCGTCGATGACGAGCACGAGCGACTTCGGCGCTTCCCTCAGCGCCCGCTCGGGGTCCAGCTCGGGAGGCGCGCGCCTCTTCTGTTCGACAGATTCCATGCGCATCGGGGGCCGACCCTTACGAACAAGGTGTTGACGCGCCCCGGTAATACAAGGGGTACGGAGCGGCCAGGCATGGTGGGACCCGACTGCTCGGGCCCTCATGCCGGAATGTCGCCCCGCGCTGGCGTGTAGGTGGAAAGCTCGCCCGGGCTTTCCCGTCGAGTCCTCACGCAGGAATTGCACGAGAGGCGCCCATGGCTTTGTGGAACAAGCAGGAGCCGTCCCCGGGACCGACCGGCGCTGTGCCCGCTTCGGCCCCCAGTGCCTCGCCCGCACCCAAGCTCGAGGAGCGCGCCGCCATGGCGGAGACGACGCGACCAGAGCTCCCGGCGAGCAGCGCCGCCGGCGGGACCAGCGACCTGCTGCTCGGGGCGGGCGCGGAGTTCGAGGGCAAGCTGACGTTCAAGGGGACCGTCCGCATCGACGCGCGGTTCACAGGCTCGATCGTGACGAACGACGTGCTCGTCGTCGGCGAGCACGCCCGCATGAACGCCGAGATCACGTGCGGCACGGTCGTGGTGATGGGCGAGGTGAACGGGAACGTCAAAGCGAAGAGCGCGGTCGAGCTGCACCGCACGGCGAAGGTCCGCGGCGACATCGAGACACCCTCGCTGATGATCGAGAAGGGCGCCGTGCTCCAGGGCGCGGTGAAGATGGCCGACGCCAACCAGGGCGCGCCCGTGAAGCCGCTCTCCATGGCCGGGGCGGCCAGCTCGAAGTAGCTCTCCCCCGCCCGGACCTCCTCACGCCGATCGCCGCCCCGGCCCTTGCGCGGGCCGCCGGCGGAGCGGTCGGTTCGACATCCCACATTGCGTGATACGCATCGTGATCCCCATCGTGAGAGCGGGGGTACGGCGATGCTCGTCGTGGACGAGGGCGACGATATCCGCGCGAGGCTGCAGCTCGCCCGGGTGACCTGGCACGGCGGCGGGGTCTTGGCTGCCGCGACCCCGGACTGAGTATGCGCGAGCTCCGCGCCCCGGATCCCTCCTCGCGGCACCGGGCCTTCGCCGCCGGACTGCTGGTGATCGGGCTCCTCCTTTTCACCTGGCCCATCGTCCGCGCACCGGCCCTGCAGCTCGTCCCCGCCTACCTCCATCTCCTCGGGTCGTGGGCGCTCGTGATCGCAGCGATCTTCGTGATGGCGAGGGCGCTCCGGCCCACCACGCGGGGGCGGACGTGAGTGGCCTCGGGGTCCCCCTCGCGATCGTCACGGCCTACGTGGGCGTGCTGGTCGCCGCGGCCGCCTGGGGCGAGCGGCAGGAAGCGCGCGGGCGCCGGATCGTGTCCAACCGGCTCGTCTACTCCCTCTCCATCTCGGTGTACGCGACGAGCTGGACCTTCTACGGCAGCGTAGGCTTCGCCGCTCGAAACGGGCTCCTGTTCCTGACGGTGTACCTGGGCCCGACCTTGTGCGCGATCGCATGGTGGTGGATGCTCCGCGGGCTGGTCCGGCTCAAGGAGCACCAACGGATCGCGGGGCTCGCGGATCTGCTCTCGCTCCGGTACGCAAGGTCGCAGCGGGTCGCGCTGCTCGTGACCGGGGTGGCGGTGGTCGGGCTCGTGCCCTACCTGGCCCTGCAGCTCAAGACGATGGTCGCGACGCTGGCGATCGTCGCCGGCGACACCTCGTCGTATCCCGAGGCCGACAGTCGGGTCGGACCACCCCTCGTCGTCCTGATGCTGGCGTTCACGATCGCATTCGGGCTGCGCCGGCTGCGCCCCACGGAGCGGCACCCGGGCTTGGTCCTCGCGCTCGCCATCGAGTGCGTGGTGAAGCTGGTCGCGTTCATCGCGGCCGGGGCCTTCATCACCTGGGGGCTCTTCCATGGCCCGGGCGACATCTTCCGGCGCGCGGGAATCCCTGGATCGCCCGCGCCCGACCTGCTCGGCGGGCAAGGCGTCCTCACCTGGCTCTCGCACCTCCTCCTCTCCGGAGTGGCGGTCGTGCTCCTGCCCCGGCAGTTCCACGTCGAGGTGGTCGAGTGCGCCGACGAGGATCACGTCCGCACGGCGAGCTGGGTATTTCCGCTCTACCTCCTGGCGATCAACCTCTTCGTGCTCCCGGTCGCGCTCGCCGGGCTCTTGCTGGGCCACCCCACCAGCGCGGCCGACACGTTCCTGCTCCGGCTACCGCTCGACGCGGGCCGCCCGCTCCTCTCCTGGCTCGTGTTCCTGGGTGGTTTCTCGGCGGGGATCGGGATGGTGGTCGTCGAGACGACCGCGCTCGCCACCATGTTCTCGAACCACGTGGTGATGCCGGCCGCGGAGCGCTTCGCGGCCCTGGGCGGGCTCCGCCGGCGGATCCTGGCGGTCCGCTGGGTCGCGGCGGCGGTCATCCTCCTCGCCGCGTCCGGCTACGAGCGCCTCTTCGGCCAGGAGTACCCCCTCTCGTCGATCGGCTTCATCTCGTTCGCGGCCGTGCTCCAGCTCGCGCCACCCCTGCTCGGCGGCCTCTGGAACGGTGCGAGCCGGACGGGCGCGCTGGCGGGGCTCGGAGCGGGGCTCCTCGCGTGGTTCTACACCCTCGTGGTGCCGGTGATGGCACACTCCGGATGGCTTCCGGCCTCGCTCATGACGGAGGGACCGTTCGGCCTCCAGGCCCTCAGACCCGAGGCGCTCTTCGATCTCCACCTCGATCCCGTGTCGAACGCGGTGTTCTGGTCACTCCTCGCCAACGGCGCGGCGTTCCTGGGGGGGTCGCTCCTCTTCCCGCCGCACCCCGAGGAGATCGGATTGGCCGGCTGGCCCCAGGGCGCGCTCCCGCCGCCCGACGTTCCCGTGACGGCCGCCGCGCCGCCGCTCGTCCGCGCCGCCGAGAAGCGCGACCGCGCGGCGGCGCTCCTCGCGCGCTACCACGGCGCCGAGGACGGCCGCCGCCTCGCGGACGCCTGCCTCGCGAAGGTGACCTCGGAGCCGGCAGGGATGCTCTCCGCGCTGCAGCTGGCCGAGCTACAGGCGCAGGTCGAGACGGCGCTCGCCGCTGCCATCGGGACGCCGGGAGCGCGCGCGGCGGTCCAGCGGGATCCGCTCGTCACGGCGCAGGAGTCCCGGGACGTGTCGGCCGCCTACGCGGAGATCCTCGCCTCCCTGAACGTCTCCCCGGCCGAGCTGCAGCGGAAGATCGACTATCACCGGGAGCGAGAGCGGCTCCTCGCGCGGGACGTGGCGCACCAGCGCTTCCTGTCCGGCGTGAGCGGCCTCCTGGCCGCGTCGCTCGATCTCGAGGCGACCGCTCGTACCGCGGTGCGCCTCCCCGTGCCGATCCTGGCGGACGCGGCGCTCCTCTGGATCGGCCCAGCCCACGGGCAGCCCCCACGAGCCTGGTTCGCGCACGTGGACGCCACGGTCGAGAGCGCCGGCGCAACCGCGGCGGACCAGCTCGCGGGCTCGCTCGCGAGCGCCGAGCGCGTCGTCTGGGCGGTCGCCCGCCGCCGCCCCTTCATCGCCCGCCCGCCCGTCCCGCCTGCCTGGCCGCCGGCGCTCGCGGCGCACCTGCCGAACGGCGGCGAGGTGACGATCCCGCTCGTCGGCGCGAGCGCCGTGCTCGGCACGCTCTCGCTCTTCGTCGACCCCGCGACGACGCTGCGCCCGGCAGACGATCTCGGCATCGCGGAGGAGCTCTCCCGGCGGCTCGCCCTCGCGATCGAGAACGCCCGGCTCTATCAGCAGGCGGAGGTGGCGATCCGGGCCCGGGACGAGTTTCTCGCGGTCGCGTCGCACGAGCTCAAGACGCCGCTCACCCCGCTGCGACTCAAGATCCAGATGCTCCAGCGGCTCGTCGCCCACGGCGATCTCGCGCGGGTCCCCCGGGACAAGCTCGAGCAGCTGTTCGGCGGGGCGGAGGGCCAGGTGGTCCGGTTGGTCGGCCTGGTCGACGACCTCCTCGACGTCACGCGCCTCACCACGAACCGCCTGAAGCTCCACCCCGAGCTCATCGACCTCTCCGCCGTCGCGCGCGACGTGCTCGAGCGCCACGCGGCCGAGGCGCTCCAGGCCGGCTGCCAGGTGCTGCTCGCCACGGCGAAGCCGGCGCTCGGGTCGTGGGACCGGCTCCGCATGGAGCAGGTGCTCACGAACCTCCTCACGAACGCGTTCAAGTATGCGCCGGGGACCGAGGTGCGGATCTCGGTGGACGCGGACGACCTTCGCGCGCGGCTGGTGGTGCACGACGAGGGGCCGGGCATCGCGCCCCTGGATCAGGAGCGCATCTTCCGGGCGTTCGAGCGCGCGGTGCGGTTGATGGAGGTGAGCGGGTTCGGGCTCGGCCTCTTCATCGTGCGGCAGATCGTGGAGGCGCACGGCGGCACCGTCCGGCTCGATAGCCAGGTGGGGCGCGGGAGCACCTTCCGGATCGATCTGCCGCGAGCGCCGCCCGCGCAGGCGTGACGCGTCGTCCTCACGCCGCCTCGGAGTCCACCTTCTTCCCGACGCGGATCGTGATCTCGCGCTGCGGGATCTTCACCGACACGTCCACGTAGCTGAAGGCGGCGAGGAGGAAGGCGAAGGCGACCAGCGCGCCTGCCACGTTGTAGGCGCCGGCGTAGGAGCCGGTCGCGTCGGCGATGCGCCCTGCCAGCATGGGTCCGACGACGCCGCCCACCCCCCAGGCCGTGAAGAGGATGCCGTAGTTGAGGCCGAGGTTCTTCGTCCCCCAGCGGTCGGCGGCCGTGGAGGGGAAGAGCGACAGGCAGGCGCCGTAGCTGAAGCCCACCACCGCGGCGCCCACCACGAAGCCGGCGATGCTGGTGAAGTTCGAGAAGAGGAACATCGCGAGCGCCTGCAGCACGCAGACGAGGCCGATCGTGACCACCCGGCCCACGTAGTCGGAGACGACCCCGGCCACGACGCGCCCGCCGGCGTTGAAGCAGGCGAGCAGCGCCACGAAGACGAACCCGATCTTGACCGTGTTCCCCGACTGGACCGCGACGATCCTCGCCATGTGCCCGATGATCATGAGGCCGGCGGTGGCGGCGCAGGCGAACTGCAGCCAGAGCGACCAGAACATCGGAGTCCGGATCATCTCGCGCCACGTGCTGTCGGGCCGCGCCGCGTCGAGCGCGGCCGCGACGCCGCTCGCCTTCGCGACCCGCGGCACGGCGGGGTTGCGGATGAGCTGCGCGCAGGCGGTGGCGGTGACCAGAAAGGCGAGCCCGAGGAGGCGGAAGGAAGTGCCGATCCCGTAAGTCGTGAGGAGGTGCTTCGAGAGGGGAGCGATGTACACCGGCGCGACCCCGAAGCCCGCCACGACGAGCCCGGTGATGAGGCCCTTCTTCTCGGGTGGGAACCACTTCACGGCGGCCGGGGTAGCCGCGGCGTAGCCGAGGCCGAAGCCGGTACCACCCAGGACCCCGAAGCCGAGCAGCGCGGGGGCCACCGAGCCGGGGCTGGCGAAGCTCGCCACGATGAGGCCGAGCCCGGTGAGCACCCCGCCCGCGGAGGCCACCACCCGCGGTCCGAGCCGGTCCTGCAGCCGGCCGGCCGGGATCATCATGATCGCGAAGAAGGCGATGGCGATCGTGTACGGGAGCGTCGCCTGCGTCTTGGTCCAGCCGAACCCACCCTTCTCGATGGGCTCGACGAGCTGCTTCGAGAAGACGCTCCACGCGTACAGGATACCGAGCGCGAGGTTGAGCCCCATTCCCGCCAGCGTGACCACCCAACCTGTTCGCTTCATCGATCCCCTCGGGTCCATCGTGTTGGCCGCGCCGGCGGACGTCCGCGCGGTGGGTGAGCTGGGCCGCGTGCGCCGGGCGCCCGCGGCGGGTTTCGGCACGCCCGGCGCGGCAGCGCTGGCGGGCGCACCCGACGGCCGTCGCGCCGCCAGGCGCAAGAGGTTGCGCCCGCTGGCACGGAAGCGCTGGCCGAGGAGCGTGGCGCCGCGCTCCTCACCGAACGCCAGCTCCTCGGCGTCGAGGAAGTGCACGATCGACACCGGGAAGACGCGCCCGTCGAGCTTCACCTGGTCGCGCAACCCGCGATGGAAGCGGCTCGCGGTGGGCGGCAGGAGCGCCACCCCCACCCGACCCGCCTCCCGCATGGCCGGATCGTCGATCCGGCCCACCGCCTCCGCCGCATCGCCTCCGAAGCCCTCGGCCTCGAGCCGCGCCAGGACGGCGGCGATCACCCGCGGATCGGCGTCGGTGACGGTGGCATAGATACGGGGACCGTGGCCCAGCGTGAAGACGGCATACCCGAGGCCAGCCGGCCGCAGCGGGCAGACGGCCACCGCGTGCTCGCCCCCCGCCCCGGGAACGTCGAACCAGCAGACGTCGCCCGTCGCTGCGGCAGGCAGGCGCTTCAGCACGAACGCGAGCAGGCGCGCATGGAGAGGATCGAGCTCGGACACGAGACGGCCATACTGACAGTGCCGGCCAGAATTGTCGCAGCGACGAATTGACGCACTCCGAGGAGGGGCGATCGGCCCAGGAGCTGCCCCACCACAGGCCGCCCTCCTGAACACCTCCTGCACGATGACGGGCGCGAGGCCCATGGACGGCTCGTCGAGCAGCTGTTGCGAATGGGCGTGACTGTTAGTGAACGCAGGCCGAGCGCTCGGTCTCGTCAAAATATGTTTCGGGGCGGCGGCCGGAGGGCACGCCAGGACGCATGCCCCTGCTGGGTCCGAGCGGGCGGGCGGCTCGCCGCGCGATGTCATGGCCCGCGCGCCGGTCGAGAACCCTCCGGAACCGGCTACCGCAACGGTTGGCGGCCTCGCTCGAGCCCCCGCCGGGCAGGGTGAGCAGAAAGTCCCGCTTGGGCTCGTGCTTGCGGGTTGCGGCGCCGGCGCGCACGATCATCGCTGCCTCTGGCTCAGGAACGACGTCTCATGGATGATTGCACCATCAGTCGCGAACGCGAGGCCGAGCGGGTCATCTTCCACCTCGCGGGCTCGTTCGATCGCGCCGGAGCGTGGGATCTCCGCGCGCGCCTCGACGGGGAAGCGACGCCGGAGGTGCTGCTCGATTTCAGCCTGGTCCGCGAGTTCTCCGATCTGGGGCTGGCGGTGGTGGCGCACGGGCTCATCGCCGGGTTGAAGCACGTGCACTTCCGCGGCGTGTGCCAGCACCAGCTCCGCATCTTCCAGTACTGCGGTGTGCCGATCCACGAGGTCCCCGCCGAAAATGACGCGGGCCCCGCCCGGTCGCTCACCCCTTTCACCGCCCAGCCGCGCGCCTAGCCGCCGTCAGCTCCCTGGCAGCGAGGCGGGATTCCCGCCCCGGAGCTTCTGCTTCAACGCCGCCAGCGTCCCGCGGTCGTGGCCGCCGCTCCCGCTCAGCCCTTTCTGGGCGATGTACTGCCGTAGATGCGCGATGCGGTCGGGCGTGGTGGGGTGGTCGGAGAGGAACTTCGCGAGACCCGGACTCGACCCCTCCATCTTCCGGAGCTTGTCGAAGAAGGTGATGAGACCGTTCGGGTCGTAGCCGGCGGCGCTGGTATACCTGGCGCCATACTCGTCGGCTTCCGTCTCGTCTTCGCGCGAGTTGGCGAGCATCAGGCCCTGGCCCCCGGCGCCGGCCACCACCTTCGACAGCATGGACGGGTTCTGTCCCAGGGCGAGCGCGGCCACCGCCTGCAACCCGAGCGCGTCGACCATCTGCCGCGCCGAGTGACGCGCCACCACGTGGCCGGCCTCGTGCGACAGGACCCCGGCCAGCTCGGCCTCGTCGTCCGCTGCGCCGAGGAGGCCGGAGTAGACGTAGAGGTGACCGCCGGGGGTCGCGAAGGCGTTCACCGTCTTCGGATCGTCGATCACCTTCACGTCCCACTTCACCCCGGGCCGATCCTTCTCGGCGAGCGGCAGGATGCGGTCGGTCATCCCCTTCACGAAGCTCACCACCTGCGGGTCGTCGAGGTACTTCACCTTCTGCTTCTGCTCCAGCTCCTGCTTCACCTGCATCCCGAGCTGGTTCTCCTGCTCGTCGGAGATGAGCGCCTTGGCGACGGTGGTCTCCGCGCTGGCGCGCTGCGCGTGCGAGCAGCCGGCGGTGAGCGACAGGATGGCTGCTGCGGCGGCGGCCCGTGCCGCGCGCGTCATACGGTGGCGGTGCCTCGGCGGAGGACGGCGAAGATCAGGCTGATCACCGCGAGCACCAAGAGCACGTGCACCCACCAACCCATGGTGGCGCCGCTCACCATGCCGAGCGCCCACAACACGAACAGTATGATCGTGATCGTCCAGAGCATGTGTTCACCCCCCCTGGTCGAAACGATAAGGCCGCCCCGAAGTCGGAGGGAGTGACCCCGGCCAGGTACGCCTGGGACCCGTCCGACCGCTCGCCCGCCCGTTGCGGACGGGAGCGTGTGAGAAGAGCTTTGCGGTCGAGGAGGAGGTCCCTATGGCCCGCGCCATCTGGAGCGGCTCGATCAGCTTCGGGCTGGTGAACGTCCCGGTGAAGCTCTTCAGCGCCGTGTCGCAGAAGGAGGTTCACTTCAACATGCTGCACGACAAGGACGGCGCCCGGATCAACCTGAAGCGATTCTGCTCGGCCGAGGACGTCGAGGTCCCGTACGAGCACATCGTGAAGGGTTACGAGGTCTCCAAGGGGCGCTACGTCACCGTCACCCCGGCCGAGCTCGAGGGGGTGGATCCGAAGGCCTCCCGCACCATCGACATCCAGGACTTCGTCGAGCTCGCGGAGATCGATCCCATCTACTACGACCAGACCTATTACCTCGCGCCCGACCGGGGCGCGGGAAAGGCCTATGCGCTGCTGCTGGAAGCGATGCGCAGCACCGGCCGGGTCGGCATCGCGCGGTTCGTGCTGAGGACGAAGGAGGCGCTGTGCTGCGTGCGGCCGCTGGGCAGCGCGCTGGCGCTCTCCACCATGAACTACGCCGACGAGATCGTCTCGCTGGACGAGCTCGAGCTCCCCAGGGAGCCGGCCCCGGCGCCGCGCGAGCTGGAGATGGCGGGGAGGCTCGTCGACTCCCTCACCACCGCCTTCGAGCCCGGCCGCTATCACGACACGCATCGTGAAAAGGTGCTCGCGCTGGTCGAGAAGAAAGCCGCCGGCGAGGAGGTGGTGCTCCCGCCGGAGGCGGCGCCGGCCAAGGTGGTGAACCTCGCCGATGCGCTGGCCGCCAGCCTCGCCGCCCGGCAGCAGGGGGCGGCGGGGGGCGTGCGGCACGCCGAGTCGGGGGTCGAGCAGGGTCGAGCGCGCCGCGCCGCACCGCGGCGCGAGGCGGCGCGCACCGCCGGACACCGCAAGAAGCGGGGCGGCGGGTGAGCCCGCGGCGGGCCGTGGAGGTGGAGATCGAGGGCCGCCGCCTGGAGCTCTCGAACCTCGACAAGGTGTTCTATCCGGCGACGGGATTCACCAAAGGTGAGGTCATCGACTATTACACGCGGATCGCACCCGCGCTCCTGCCGCACCTGCGCGACCGACCGCTCACGCTGAAGCGCTACCCCAGCGGCGTGGAGGGGCCCTTCTTCTACGAGAAGCGCTGTCCCGCTCATCGTCCGGAGTGGGTGCGCACCGAGGGCGTGTGGAGCTCCACCAGCCAGGACCTCATCCGCTTCTGCGTGGCGGACGATCTCGCCACCCTGGTCTGGGTGGTGAACCTGGCTGATCTGGAGATGCATACCGCGCTGCACCGGGTGCCGGAGGTGGAGCGCCCGACCGCGCTGGTCTTCGACCTCGATCCCGGCGCGCCGGCCGACGCGGTGCAGTGCTGCGAGGTGGCCCTCCTGTTGCGCACCCTCCTCGACCGGCTCGGCCTCCAGGCCTACCCGAAGACCTCCGGCTCGAAGGGGGTGCAGATCTACGTGCCCCTCAACACCCCCGTCGACTACGCCGCCACGAAGGCGTTCGCCCGGGCCGTGGCCGAGCTGCTCGAGCGCGAACATCCGGACCTGGTGGTCTCGTCCATGAAGAAGGACGTCCGCGTGGGAAGAGTCCTGGTGGACTGGAGCCAGAACGACGTCCACAAGACGACCGTCTGCGTCTGGTCGTTGCGCGCCAAGGAGCGGCCGACGGTCTCGACTCCCCTGCGCTGGACCGAGGTCGAGGCAGCCGTGCGCGCCCGCGAGGCGAGCCGGCTCGCCATCGAGGCGCCCGCGGCGCTCGCCCGCTTCGCGAAGGACCGCGATCTCTTTGCGCCGGTGCTGACCCTGGAACAGCGGCTCCCCGCGCTGGCGGTGCTCGCGGGGGGCGCACCGTCGCGCCGCAAGGTCACGCGGAGCGAGGCCGCCTCGCCGGGCGCAGGTACCAAGGCAGGGGCACGCCGGAAGGGCCGGAGCGAGGCGCCCCCCCCGCGCGCTCGCCGGGCAGGCTCCGGGGGGCGCAGGCCGCCTCCGGGCTCTCGACCCCGAGGCGGGCACGATGAATATCTTCCGTCGGAGTGACCGGCGTGCCGTCCGGGGAGGGAGCTAAGCCATGGATCAGCCAGTGAGCGAGGGCCCAGCGGCGCAGCGCCCGGACGTTCAGTTGCAGGATCTCAGCGTCAAGACGCTCGTGACGGAGATCGCCCAGAAGGCGAGCCTCCTCGCGCGAACGGAGGTCGCCCTCGCCAAGGCGGAGGTGAAGGAGCAGGTCCGCGCCGAGATCCGGATGGCGAGCGGCCTGGGCGTGGCGGGGGTGTGCGCGCTCCTCACGCTCAACCTCCTGCTCGTGGCGGGGGTGTTCGCGCTGGCGGAGGCGGAGCTCATGCGCGGCTGGGTCGCCGCGCTCCTCTTCGCTCTCGCGGTGCTCCTCATCGGGACCGTGGCGGGGCTCCTGGGGTGGAGAAGGCGTGTGCGGGAGCCGCTCCCGGTGACGCGCCGCTCGGTCGAGGAGAACCTACGATGGGCGAAAGAGCGGATGGCGTGAAGGTGGATCGCGGCGGCTCTGGCGCGCTCGCGCGGGACATCTCGAGGATCCGGGACGAGCTCGGCGCGCTCGTCGGCGAGCTCGACCGCCGTCGTCGGGAGCTGCTCGACGTCCGCGGTCACGTGCGCCGCCACCCGGCGGCGGCCTCGCTGGCCGCAGCGGCGGTGGTGGCCATCCTGGGCGGCTCGGTCGCGCTCCTCGTGTACAACACGCACCGCAAGCAGCGCGCGGCGTACCGCGCAAAGCAGCTCCGGATCGCGCTCGGCCGCATGGTGGACCATCCCGAGCGCGTGGCCCGCGGCGAGGCGCCCCCCGGCGAGAAGATCCTGGCCGCGGTGGGGACCGCGGTCGCCACGCTGCTCGTGAAGCAGGCCCTGGCGCGCGCCGTCCCGGCGCCCCAGGCCGCGCGCGGGCCCCAGGAACATGCGCACGACGGGCGGCCACGCGCTCGGGCGTGAGCGCCGCTACCGGCGCTTCGAAGATGCGCGCTCCCGCACGCAGTCCTCGGGGTTCTTGTCTTCGCGCAGGCCCTTGAACGATGGGTGGCGAAGCTTGCCATCCGCCGTCCACTCGGAGAACGCCACCTCGGCCACCAGCCGCGGGGTGACCCAGCGCGCGTCGCGCAGGCGCGGAGCACCCGCGGCGGGCGACTCCTCGACCCGGTCCGGCTCCAGCCGGCGGAAGAGCTCGCGCCGGATGGCCTCCGTGTACCCCGTGCCCACCTTCCCCGCGTAGACGAAGCGCTTCCCCTCACGCACGGCGAGGAGCAACGCGCCGATCGCCTCTTCGCCGCTGGAGATGGGCGTGTAGCCGATGATGGCGAGCTCCTGCCCCGCGGTCACCTTCACCTTGAGCCAGTCCGTCGAGCGGCGTCCCTCGTATCGGGAGGCGGCGCGCTTCGCCACGAGCCCTTCCCAACCTTCTCGCCGCGCGCGAGCCATCGCCTTCCGGACGGGGCGGGGGACCTCCTCCGCGACCTGCAGCGGGTCGCGGGCTCCGGCGAGCAGGCTCTCCAGGAGCTCCCGGCGCGCCTCGATGGGCCGCCCGCGCAGATCCTCGCCGTCGAGCCAGAGGAGGTCGAAGGCGACGTAGCGGGTGCGCCCGCTCGCGCCCTGTAGCGCTTGAAACCGGGACGCGCCCTCCCCATCCGCCACGATCTCCCCGTCGAGCACCGCCTCGCCCACCACCAGCCGACGGAGCGCCACCGCCACCTCCGGGAAGCGCGGCGCGAGGTCGAGCCCGTTCCGGCTCTGCAGGGAGAGGCGGCCGCCGGAGAGCCCGGCCAGCGCGCGGAACCCGTCGTACTTCACCTCGAGGCGATCGTCCGCCGCCACGTCATCCTCGGTCGCGAGGGTGGCGAGCATCGGCGGCCACACGCGGAGGAGCAGGTCGATCGGGCTCGGGTGCGCCGCGCGCAAGGTCTTCGCGGCCACTGGCCCGCGCGTCACCCTCCGCCCGCTCAGCACCGACTCCGGGCGCTCCTCGACCACGTCGAAGGCCGCGTTGGCCACCTCGTCCTTCGCCTTGAAGAAGAGCCACTGCGCCTTGCCGCCGACCGGCCGGGTGCGGACGAGGTGCCAGCGCCCGCGCAGCTTCTCGCCCGAGAGCTCCAGGACGAGGTGCCCCTTCTCCTTCTGCTGCGCCGCCTGTCCTGGAGGGACGGTGTCGTAGGTACCCCGCTCCCAGACGAGCGAGTCGCCCGCACCGTACTCGCCATCCGGGATGCGTCCCTCGAACTCGCCATAGGCGAGAGGGTGGTCCTCCGTCTCGACCGCCAGTCGCTTCACGGCGGGGTCGTAGCTCGGCCCCTTCGGCACCGACCAGCTCGCCAGCACCCCATCCAGCTCGAGCCGAAGGTCGTAGTGCAGCCGGCGAGCGTGGTGCTTGTGGATCATGAAGGTGAATGGCCCCCTCGCCCGGACGCGCGGGCGGCCGGCCGGCGGCTCGGGCGTGACGTGGAAATCGCGCTTCGCGTCGTAGAGGTCGAGCTTCGCCATCCGCTACCCCATGGTCGCGCAGGAGCGTTCCATGCCCTTCAAGATGGGGCGCGCGGACGTGCTCGTGAAGGAGGTCGCGCCGGCCCCGAGCGGGACCTGCCCGGCGGCGCGTGGGGACGGCGACTACGCAGCGTCGGAGAAGCCGAGCGCCGGGAGCCGGATCTGAAGTGGCTCGATCTCCTCCTCGTCCTGGATCCTGACCACCTCATGGGCGGCGGAGTCGGCGAGGAGCTGGCGCACCAGCGCCTGGTTCAGCGCGTGCCCGCTCTTGTGGGCGGTGAAGCTCGCGATGAGCGGCATGCCCACCAGCGTCAGGTCTCCGAGCGCGTCGAGCACCTTGTGCCGCGCGAACTCGTCCGGGAAGCGGAGGCCGCCCGGATTCAGGATGGAGAACTCGTCGACGACGATGGCGTTCTCGAGGCTTCCACCCTTGGCGAGACCGGCCGCCTTCATCCGCTCGATGTCCCGGACGAAGCAGAAGGTGCGGGCGCGCGCCACCTCGCGAGCGAAGACGCGATCCGAGAAGACGAAGGAGAAGGTCTGATCGGTGATGAGCGGGTGGTTGAAATCGACCGTGAAGCGCAGGCTCATCTCGGCCGCGGGCTCGATGCGGACGAGCTTGTCGCCGTCCAGGATCTCGATCGGCTTCTTCACCAGCAGGAAGCGCTTACCCAGACCCTGGGTGCGGATACCCGCTTCCTGGATGAGATAGACGAAGGGCGCCGCCGAGCCGTCCAGGATCGGGATCTCCGGACCCTCGACCTCGATGCGGCAGTTGTCGACGCCCATCCCGCTGAGCGCCGCCAGGACGTGCTCCACCGTCGCCACCCGTGCGCCGTCCAGGCCGAGCGTGGTGCTGAGCTGGGTGTCGACGACGAGCTCGGCGCGGGCGGGGATCTCGACCCCGAGGTCCTTCCGCCAGAAGGAGATACCTGCGTCGGGCGGCGCCGGAGCGAGCGTCAGGATGGCGGCCCGCCCGGAATGGAGACCCACCCCCCGGCAGCTCACCTTCTTCGCGATCGTCCGTTGGTTCCAGTAAGCCATTCGAGAAGTCGCTCCCTTGGCACGAACCCCGCCGCCGTCCTTGCGACCCGCGCCTCGGTGGGTCTGGTTCAGCCGTGACCCCACCGGGCGGCCGAGCATACGAGCAATCCACATGCCAGGCGAGAGATCGTTCTGGGCGGCTCACGTCCCCCAGCCCGTCATTCGGCAACCCCTTGAGGAAAGGACAGGTGTTCGGGGCCGGTCCGGTCGGACCCGTCTCTCCGCGCCTGTCGCCGGAGGGCCACGCCCCGGCAGAGCACGACAAAAATGGCACGATCTGCAAGGCGCGACGCAACCCTGACGCGGCGGGTTATAGCATCCTGCAGCGCGCCAGGAAGCGTCCCACTGCCGACCTGAGGACCGTGTGATTCCGCTCAAGGACGACATCCCGGTCCAGCGCCCGCCGATCGTGACCATCGCCCTGCTCGCCGCCAACATCGCGGCCTTCCTGTGGCAGGTGGCGGTGGTGGGGCTTCCGCTGTCGGTGCAGGTAGGCGGCGCCATCCCCTACGAGGTCCTCTCGCTGCGAGACCTGCCGCCCCTCGATCTCGTCCCACCTCCGCTCACCTTGTTCACGAGCATGTTTCTTCACGGTGGGTTCATGCACCTCGCCGGGAACATGCTCTTCCTCTGGATCTTCGGGAACAACGTGGAGGACGTGCTCGGGCGCGGCCGGTTCGTCCTCTTCTACGTCGGGTGCGGGTTGGCGGCGGGCCTGGCGCAGGTCGCCGTCACGGCAGCCAGCGCGGACGACGCGGCCCTGCTCGTGCCGATGGTGGGCGCCAGCGGCGCCATCGCCGGCGTGCTCGCCGCGTACATGGTGCTGTTCCCGCGGGCGCGCGTGCTCACCCTCATCCCCATCTTCATCTTCATCCGGCTGGTCTACGTTCCGGCCGGCTTCTTCATCGGGCTGTGGTTCGTCATCCAGCTCGCGAGCGCGTTCCTCGGCAGCGAGGGGAGCGGCGTCGCCTTCGTGGCCCACGTCGGCGGCTTCGTGACCGGGTTCGCGCTCGTGAAGCTGATGGGGCCGCGCCAGGGGTTCCGGGCGCGGCGCGCGGGCTGGTGACCGGCGCTCAGAAGAGCCCTGGCTGCTTCGCCGGCTTCGCCTTCCCCAGGTGCGCGTAGGCGGCCGGCAGCGCCAGCCTTCCGCGCGGCGAGCGGGCGAGGTAGCCCTCGCGGACGAGGAACGGCTCGTACACGTCCTCGATGGTCTGGGATTCCTCGCCCACTGCGGCGGCGATGGCCTCGACCCCCACCGGGCCCCCGCAGAACGTGTCGATGACGCAGGCGAGGATGCGCCGATCCATGGCGTCGAGCCCGTTCGCGTCCACCGCCAGGCGCTCCAGGGTCAGGTCGACGATGCGGCGGTCCACCGCGCCGTCGCCCTCCACCTGCGCGAAGTCGCGCGCGCGCTGCAGGAGCCGGATGGCGATGCGCGGGGTGCCGCGGGCGCGGCGGCCGAGCTCCTCGGCGGCGGCGGGCGCGTGGGTGAGCCGGAGCTTCATCGCGGCGCGCGTGACGATCTCCTTCAGCTCGGCCGGGTGGTAGTAGTCGAGCCGCTCCTGGATGGGGAAGCGGTCGCGCAGCGGGCTCGCGAGGAGCCCGGTGCGGGTGGTGGCGCCGACGAGGGTGAAGCGCTCGAGCTTCATCTCCATCGTCTGGGCGCCGAGGCCGGCCCCGAGCACGACGTCGAAGCGGAAGTCCTCCATGGCCGGGTAGAGCGCCTCCTCGACGGCCGGCGAGAGGCGGTGGATCTCGTCGATGAAGAGGATGTCGCGGGGCTGGAGCGCGGTGAGCAGCCCGGCGAGGTCGCCCTTCTTGACCAGGGCCGGGCCGCTCGTCACGTGCAGCGCGACGCGCAGCTCGCGCGCCAGGATGTGGGCGAGCGAGGTCTTGCCGAGGCCGGGCGGGCCGGAGAGCAGCACGTGATCGAGCGCATCTCCCCGCTCGCGCGCCGCCCGGGCGTAGACGCGGAAGTTCGCGACCAGCTTCTCCTGCCCGACGTACTCCTCGAAGGTGGCCGGGCGGAGCGACTGCTCGAGGCGCTCCTCCCCTTCCTTCGCCTCGGCGGAGACGTCGCGAATGGGCTTGGGGGCCATGCCGGGGGGAGGTTACCAGACCGCACCGCGTTCAGGCGCGCAGGAGCTTCAGCGCGTCGCGCAACAGCTCGTCGAGGCCCCGTTCGCCGCCTTGCTCCCGCAGGCTGTCCGCCGCGGCGCTCGCCTGCGTCGCCTTGTAGCCCAGGCCGACGAGAGCCCGCGCGAGCTGCTCGAAGGAATCGCCACCCGCCCCGGTGGCGGCGCGCGGGGCCGCCGCCTTCGCCAGGGAGAGGAGCTTCTCCTTCAGCTCGACCACGAGCCGCTCCGCGGTCTTCTTGCCGATGCCAGGCACCTTGGTCAGGCGCCCGACGTCGCCCTCCGCCACCGCCCGCGCCAGCTCGCGCGCCTCGATGCCGGAGAGGATGTTCTGCGCCGCACGCGGCCCGACGTTCTTCACCCCGATGAGCTCGTGGAAGACCTCCTCCTCCTCCTCGGTCGCGAAGCCGAACAGCTGGAGCGCGTCCTCGCGCACGTGGGTGTGGGTGCGGAGCGCGGCCTTCTCGCCGGGCGGCGGGAGTGCCGCGAGCGACGCGGCGGAGAGCTGCACCCGGTAGCCGACGCCATTCACGTCGAGGATCGCGTGATCGCCGCTCTTCTCGACGACGATCCCGCTCAGGCGAGCGATCATGCGCCCTCGGCAAAGCGGCGCACCGAGGGGCGGAGCCGCCGCAGCACGTCCGCGCGCGTGGGCGGGGCGGGACCTCGCCGGACCGGCTGCGCCGACCCGCGCGCGAGGTGGCAGACGGCGACCGCCAGCGCGTCGGCCTCGTCGGCGAGCTTCGCCTGGACCCCGAAGATCGCGCGAGCGGTGCGGACCATCTGTGCCTTCTCGGCCCGGCCGCTGCCGGTGAAGGCGCGCTTCACCTCGCTGGGCGCGTACTCGAAGATCGGCAGCCCGGCCTGCGCCGCGGCGGCGAGCGCCACGCCGCGCGCCTGTCCGAGCGCGAGCGCCGAGCGCGGGGAGCGCCCGCAGAACGCGGTCTCGACGGCCACCGCCGCGAGCCCCGCGGTCGCGACGAGGTGGGTCAGGCCGCGCAAGATGATGCCGAGCCGCTCCGCCATCGGGAGGTCGCCCGGCACGAGCACCCCCGACGCGACGCGCCTGAAGCCGCCGCCGGCGCGCGCGACGACGCCGTAGCCGCACCGCCGCGTGCCAGGATCGATGCCGAGGACGAGCACGCGCGCATGGTGGCACGCGCCTGAACCGGCGTCCAGCATCCGGGCGCGGAGGTCGGGGGC
>WNGR01001900.1_pt1 | contig 27037 bp, 23 predicted proteins | sample 5407581 | NCBI WGS metagenome assembly WNGR01 (sample SAMN13153383, study PRJNA577476) | soil metagenome | isolation source: 80 cm soil or saprolite under Garry oak tree replicate 2 | place: USA:California | collected 2016-06-15
GGCCCAATAGGCCGGGTGTTGGGGCGGAATGATGACGACAAGCTCGATGCCCTTCTCTCGCGCAAAATCGACGATCGCCTTGAGATTTGCCATTGTGTCGGGCCGGAAGAGCGCACTGGGGCCCCGCTTCGCGATTCCCGCCTGATATCCGCTGGCGAACCAGATTGAAAAATAGATCGACCGTGCCTCGGCGGGCGTTCGCGCGATGATGGAGAGATCAGAGATCAGACTGACAGGTTCGGGTGCCGGCTCGGCAGCGGCACGCGGGATGAATGACGCAATTGCCGGCAACAAGCCTCTCAGGCCGGCCGGCTCGGCGATGCCGCGATTACGCTCCAGGGTGCGGACCGCATCGTCGAGCGCGGTCCAGGTCAAATATTTGAAATAACCGAACGGCCAGGCAAAGGTGTGACCGAGGAACGGGGTGTCCGGAATAACGAGCTTGGGATCGCGGTCTTTCATGAGGTCCGTGAACAAGCTCCACTCCAGACTGACGATCACGCGCCTCAGTCCCGGGTTGTTCAAATAGGAATGTTTCAGGTAACCGACTGCGTCATAGGTGCCGCCGCCGCGGATGCCGGCGTTGTAGACGAGCGGCGACGGAGCCTGTTGCGGGTCGGCTTGAGCATGAAACAGCCGTTGCGCATCATAGATGGTCGAGCCTGGAATAAGGAAGCCGCCGTCGGTGACGGATGAACCGAGAACGATCGTATCAGGGCGGTTGCGGATGATCCCTACGGCCTTGGCAAGGCGGCTCTGGAAAAGGAGTGCCGGCAGGTAGCCGTTCAACCCCTCGCGCATCACCCATAATGTCATGTTGTAGGGATCGACGACCGCGTTCACTAGCCCTACTGCCAGCACGAGCGAAAGAGCGATGGCAGCGAAGAGGAGATTCGATCTCGACCAGGCGCTCATGAATCTCCAACTCTCGCGCGATCAAAATTGAAAGTACAAAAACTCGGTCGCCCGATCAAGACTCATGACCGCGGCAACGAAGATGAGCGCACAGACTGCGGCGAATGCAGGCCGCGGCGCGGGCGTAAGAATCATCTCCTGGGTATTGGGCGCGAGCGCACTCCAGGCGCCGAGGACGACGATCCAGGCCCAGGAAATGCCGACATCGAGCAGCGTACCCAGCGGCCGAGCTCCCATGATCGTATCGAGCGAAGGCAGGCCGCGCATTCCCGTCATCGCAGCCAGCATGCTCAGCGCCGATCCGACATCGGGGGCGCGGAAGACGACCCAGGCGATGACGACGACCAGGAATGTGAGCGGCCAGGAGACCGCGGTCGGAAGCCGCAATCCAAAGCCGCGCCAGGCGTGGTTGACGGCGAGGCCGGCGCCATGGAGCGCGCCCCACATCAGGAAGGTCCAGCCCGCACCATGCCAAATGCCGCCCAAGAGCATCGTCGCGAGAAGATTGAAGTAGCGCCGCCGCTCGCCGAGCCGATTGCCGCCGAGGGGGATGTAGAGATAATCGCGCAGGAAATTCGACAGCGAAATGTGCCAGCGCCGCCAGAAGTCGATGATCGACGTCGCCTTGTACGGCGAATTGAAATTGATCGGAATGCGGACGTTCATCAGCAGCGCGAGGCCGACCGCCATTTCCGAGTAGCCGGAGAAGTCGTAATAGAGCTGGAACGTATAAAGAAGCGCCCCGGTCCACGCCTCGACAAAGCCGGAAATATCGGCGTGCTCGAAGACCGCCTTGACCTGGGGCGCGAGGCTGTCGGCGATGACCACCTTCTTGAACAATCCGATGCTGAAAAACGTGAGTGCCGCATAGATCTCGGGAGCCCCAGGCCGTCCGAAGGCCCGGCTTTCCAGCTGCGGAATGATCGACTTGTGGTTGAGGATCGGTCCGGCGACGAGGTGCGGAAAGAAGGTCACGAACAGGAGGTAATCGGCAAAGGAGTAACGCCGCCCTTCGCCGCGGCCGCAGTCGACCAGATACGCGATCTGCGTGAAGGTGAAAAACGAGATGCCGACGGGCAATACGACGCGCTGCAGCGTGTTGGGCCAGCCGGTGACAAGGGCGACATTATCAAGAAAAAAATTCATGTATTTGAAATAGCCGAGCGTCGCCAGATTCAGCGACATCCCGGCCAGGAGCCAATATTTACGAGAAGGTTCGCCGCCGATTCCCCGACCCGCAGCGACAATCCGGGTTCCGATCCAATAGTTCGTCACCACCGAAGCGACCAGCAAAGGAACAAAATTGACGTTGCCGAGCGCGTAAAACACGAGCGAGCCCAGAGCCGTCGCCCAGACCGCCAAGTGAACGTGCCCGCGCCAGGTCAGCAAATAGAGGACCGCCAACATGAGCGGCATGAAACCAAAGATGAATTCGTACGAGTTGAACAGCATCAACGGCCCGCATCAACTGCCTTCACGGCGCGTTGCGGCCAGTAGGCGGCCCACACGACCGCTCCCGGCAGGGAACCGACGAGGAGCGCCAGCCCGCACCACCGAGACCGCAACCATCACGGTGAAGAGGACCGCGCTGTCGGTGACCGGCAGAAGGATTCCCTGGGCCTGCGCCAGAGACCAGATGACCATGATCGTCAATGCCTGACCGGCGACCGCCAGGCCGACGATCGAGGGACCGTTCCGAGAGCGGAGCAGGACGTGATGGGCGGCGCCGGCCAGCTCTCCGAGCCAGCGCGTGACACGCCGGCGTTGCAGGATCGGCGCGACGTAGGGGACGAGAAAGAGACCGATCAATCCGGCGGCGAGAATGGCTCCGAAGATCTCGGTCGCGAGCGCGCGATGGCCGCCGAGCGCAGTCAGCGCCGATGGGAAGAGCAAGGTCAGGAAGCCGATCGCCATCAGCACCGCAATCCCCACCCCCCGGTCGATCAGCACGCTGGCCAGGGCCTTGCGCCAATCGACGTCGAGCCGGGCCAGCATCCCGACCCGCATCGTGTCGCCGACGAGCTGAGGCAGAACCTGCGCGAAGAAGGTGCAGATGGCAGTGATCGCGATCATGGAGGCGCTGGACGGGACATCTGCGCCAATGGCGTCAACGACCTTGCGCCATCGCAATCCCACCAGCGGGATCTGGAGCACGATCAGCACCAGTGCAAAGCCGAACCATCCGATCTCCAGCCCCTTGGCGGCGCGCAGGACCTCATCGAGGTTGATACTGCGCCCCACATACCAGAAACAGAGGCCGGTGACCGTGAGCTTGAGGAGGACGCCGATGATCCGTCGAATCTGTCTTGCCGGGGCGGCCACCGTGCGTCGCTCGACTTTTTCGGCTTGGCGGAACGAATATCGCGGCAGTCTACCCCAAGAGCTGATCCGATTCCAGCCACAGCGATTGCGCTCCACTACCGGCGTCTTGCCACCGCCTGCTGATTTGAGGTTCGCGCCCCGATGAGGATCGCGAGCACGTCGCAGGCGGCAAAACATCCCAATGCCGCCACATTTCGAGGCTCGAAGACTCTTTCGAGCAGCTTACCCTGACCGAAATGCTCCTGAATCGCGGCCTGACAGGAGTAGCACCAAATGATCGGAGCAGGAAGATCGCGCTGAGCGAGGACCTCAAATCTGCACTCGGTCAGGAACAGCTTGAGACGGGCGAAATTGTAGAGGTTCAGGTGCCGGGGCACGTAATATCCGCCCCAGCATCCGTTGACAAACCATTTCCGATCGTAGCCGTCCGTATTCGGCGTCTCGATGGCGATGCGGCCTCCGGGCTTGAGGGCGCCATGCAGATGGCTCAGGCATGCCCGAGGGTCCCAAAGATGCTCGATCAGCTGATACATCAATATCAGATCGAAATGTTCCGCCGGCAGCGGCGCATCCTCGAGGCGCGCCTCAACGAGGCGAATCCCTTCGGCCTCCAGGTTGCGCCGGGTCTCGGGCGGAAAATACCAATCGAGACCATAGAGCTCGAGGTCCGGGCGCTTGGCGGCAAGCGCGCGCAGCAGCTCCCCGTTTCCACATCCGACATCGAGGATGCGGATGCGCGCTCCCGGCGAAATGTCGCCGGCAACGGAGGAGAACCGGCGAACGTTGACTGCCTGCTTGATGGCGCCCAGGAGATTCGCCCGGCCTTTGAACTTGTCGGAGAAGGTGCCGTAATTCGCGGGATACATGACCGAAATCTCGCTCGGCTTCGGTCGAGGCGACAAATAAATATGGCCGCACCGGCGGCATTCGACGTGAGAAAAATATTCATCGCTTCCGTGGTAAATGTAGTCGCGACCGCTGGCGATCTCTTTTGAATCCGGCGAGCCACACACGGTACAGAGCACACGCTCCCGCTCCATCGTCGTGGCCATCAAGACCCCTCACGCAGAAAGAGCTTCGTTAACCGCATCGGAGAAGTCGTTGTTGGTCCGATTTCTCGACAGCGACAGAAACTTCTTCCAGCCGCTCTTCTGAATGGAACCCGGAAATTCACGATAGAATCCGCGCTCCCGAAGGTGGCGATGCAGCAGTCCCAGATTATGCTGCGGGATCGCCGGAAACAGATGATGTTCGATATGGTAGTTGAAGTTGGCCTGATACATGAGCCACTTCTCGAACCAGTTGGGCACCGTGGTCCGAACGATCGGCCGCATGGCCGTTTCGACGCCATCGGAAAATCTGGGGTAGTCTTCCGGCTGATGCTCCGCAATCGTCCTGATGATATTGAGGACGATGGCGATCACGACGATCGGATAGGCCCAGAGCAGGAAAAAGAGATACCACCGGCCGGCGACGATGCACAAAGCGAGCAGGCCGAGATTGAACACAAGCGTCACCAAAGGAGCAACCAGCGCCCCGGACACGCGTTCCCGATGCGCTTCATTGGTCTGGCCGGCGACATATTTCTTCAGCGCCACGGAGATTCCAACAAAGCCGGTAAACGTCTTCAGGAACAGCAATGCGAGCGCGCGCGGTCCCTTGATGTTGAAGCGATAGGGATAGCTGTCTTCGTCGAGTTCGGTCCCGAGATGGGCATGGTGGGTCAGGTGTTTCGCGCGATAAGCGGCGACCGACATTCCAATCGGTCCGGCGAAGAAGACATCGCACCAAATGTCGTTAAATCGACGGTCATTGGTCAGCGAGAAATGCGACGCTTCGTGGGTCCACAGGAGCATCGCCTGCACGACCGCGCAGTTGACGACGAAGCAGACGATCGTCACCCAGATCGGCCCGTATAAGGCAAGCGCCCACGACCCGAGCAATTGCAACCAGACCACTGCCGTTGCCATGGCGACGACACGAGGGCGGACCGCCCGAAGGCTGTTCAAGAATTCGCGGTCCAAATTCAAGCGCGCGAACTGCGTGCAATCCGCATATCTTTGGTCCATGGGCATGCCCAACCGATCCGCGAGTTCCAGTTAACAGACGCGTATTCTGTTTTCAAGTGGGAGACGTTTCCTTGGCTTCAGGCCAAGGCCGGGCTAGACGGGCAGAGCAAGGACGTCCATGCTGCCGCCGTCCCTGACGAGCTTTCTCAGCGAGGGAGCAGAGACGGGAAGAGATCGTCCGGACCCGGACTCCAGACGATACCCGAAGGCTTGCAAGGTTTGAAGCAGATTCTCGAAACGCCCCGGGACCTCGTCCTGAACATGGGGCGCGATCTCCAGATTGACGGCAGGCTTGTATCTGGCAAAGGTCGCCTCCGCCCCCCGCAACACTTCCAGTTCATGACCATCGACATCGAGCTTGACGAATGTCAGTCGTTCATGGATTCGGCCGCTGGCGCTCAACTCCTCGAACAGCCGATCGAGAGGCAGCAGGCGAGCGCCCTTGGCGGTTTCCAGTTGACCAAGATGCCTGACATGGCGGCCGTCGGTTTCCCCGCGCAGCGGCCAGCGCGAGTAGAAACTCGGAATTCCGGTCTGGCCGGGTGCAATCGTTGCAGCCGATTTATCGGTCAGCGCCGCCTGCAGCAAGATGAGCCGGTCGGCAAGATTTGGATTCAAGGCGGCATTGGCTTTCAGTTTCGCAAAAGCGTAGTCGGTCGGCTCGATACAAATGACCCGGCCGCCAGGTCCAAGCTGCTGCGCCAGCGGCAAACCGTGCGACCCGATATTCGCTCCGATGTCGAGGACAACCGAATCTGGCTTGAGCCAATCGCGTGTCAGCCGCTGCGGGATGCGTTGATAAAGTCGCAAGTAAATCGCCAAATCGATGCCTTCCCGCAGATCAAGCCGCCAAGCGATGCCCCCGCGCCGGGCCGTGACCTCCGGGCCGCGGCCGAGAGCGGTCCGCGCTCCCACGATCGCAGTACTCAATGTCCGCGCGATGCGTATCTTTGCCTTGGTCGACAACATCGCTTGCTACGGTCTTCCCGCCCGGCGAGCTTCGGAGCGATACGAACCGGCGGCGCCGTCTTCCCTCGACGTCGCTCCCATTCCGCGGAGATCGGCCGCAACCATTTCATCGACCAGGGCATGGAACGAGATCGCGTGCCGCCATCCGAGCTTCTCGTGCGCCTTGGTCGGATCGCCGACCAGAATGTCGACTTCGGTCGGCCGGAAATGCTGCGGGTCGATCGCCACCAGCACGCGCCCTGTCGCGGCATCGATGCCCTGCTCGTCGAGACCGCTCCCTCTCCATTCGATGCGCTTTCCGACATGGGCGAAGGCGGCCTCGACAAATTGCCGCACGGAGTAGCATTCGCCGGTCGCGAGCACGTAATCGTCGGGCGCCGGTTGTTGAACCATCAGCCACATCCCGCGGACGTAGTCGCGCGCATGTCCCCAGTCGCGCTTGGCATCGAGGTTGCCGAGGTAAAGCTTGTCCTGCTGGCCGAATTCGATCGCAGCGACTGCCCGGGTGATCTTGCGGGTCACGAAGGTCTCGCCGCGAATGGAGCTCTCGTGGTTGAACAGAATTCCGTTCGAAGAGTGCATGCCATAGGCCTCGCGATAGTTGACCGTGATCCAGTAGGCATAGAGCTTTGCGGCGGCGTACGGCGATCGGGGATAGAACGGCGTCGTTTCCCGCTGCGGGATTTCCTGCACCTTTCCGAACAGCTCCGAGGTCGAAGCCTGATAGAAGCGCGTGCTTTTCTCGCGGCCGAGAATGCGAATCGCTTCCAGCAGCCGCAAGGTCCCGATGCCGTCGGCGTTTGCGGTATATTCGGGCGACTCGAAGGAGACCTGAACGTGCGATTGTGCGGCGAGATTGTAGATCTCGTCGGGCTGGGTCTCCTGCACGATTCGTATGACATTCGTGGAATCGGTCACGTCCCCGTAGTGGAGACGGAAGGTCACGTCCCTTTCGTGCGGGTCGCGATAAAGGTGGTCGATGCGGCCGGTGTTGAACGACGACGAACGGCGCTTGACGCCATGCACGACGTATCCCTTGGCCAGCAGAAATTCCGCGAGATAGGCGCCGTCCTGTCCGGTCACGCCGGTGATCAGTGCGGTCTTGGCCATCGTTTCACCTTTTCGCCGAGGCTCGCTTTTCAACGATTAGCATCATTCGAAAAGCGATCAAACGTCCAAATCTCGGTTCGATCGCGCGCTCGATCGCGAGCATGCGGCGGGTCATGCCCTCCGAGACCAAGCTCCAGGCCTTGAATCCGCCGCTGAGCGGATAGGCGGCGAAGGAGAACCAGTCGACACGGGTGATGCCGAGATCCGGAAACAGCCGATGAAACCGGTCGCGGTCGCGGGTGGCAAGAAGGGTCGGGATCGCCTGGTTGGCGCTGTAGGGATCGCGATTTGGGTCGGGAACCCCGTCGGCGAGAGCGTCGATCCGCATTCGCACGGGCTCTTGATGAAACACCCGATAGAACAGCGTGCTGCCCCAGGTGATGGCGGGTTCCACCATGATCAGCCGCCCGCCGGGGCGCAGAACGCGCAACCCCTCGCGAAAGAAGCTGACCGGGAACTCGATGTGGTGCAGGACGTCGACCATGATGATATTGGCCACCGAGCCGGCCGCGAATGGAAGGCGCTGCGCATCCGCGACACAATCGAGCCACGAGGCGAACTGGATATCGGTGGCGAAAACCTGGGTCAATCGCTCCTTCAAGTTGCCAATTCCGCCGCCGATCTCGACCGTAATGCCCGGCACGCAGGCAGCCGCGATGCGGTCGTAGAAGTCATTGTAGATGATCCGCAGAACCGGCTTCTCGTCCCATATCTCGAAGTGTCGGCGCAGCAAGTCGGTCATCGGCTCTCTCACAGCGCCTTGATCCGCAGATATGCAAACAGGACCATCCGCATCAGCATAAATCCGTGTCGAAAGCGGGAGATCTGGGTTTCCCCATAGGTTCGGCTGGCATAGCGGATGGGAATCTCGACCAGCTTGAGATTGAGCTTCGCCGATCCGAAAAGCAGGTCGTAATCGCCGAACGGGTCGAAATCACCAAAATAGGAGCGCCCGGCCTTCAGCCGCTCGTAATCGGCCCGGCGCAGCGCCTTGGTGCCGCACAGGGTGTCGGTGAGGCGCTGCGATAACAGCCACGTGAAGATGATCGAGAACAGCTTGTTGGCGACCAGGTTGAGAAAGCGCATCGCCTGCTCCTCCAACGGATAGACCAGGCGTGAACCATTGACAAATTCGCCTTTGCCGGACTTGATCGCGTCCCAGAACTTCGGCAGCTGCTCCGGCGGTACCGTCAGATCTGCATCGAGAATTATCAGCACATCGCCTCGGGCCGCGTCGAAGCCGGTGAAGACCGCGTCGGCCTTGCCTTTGCCGGCCTGGCGCAGGGCCTTGATATCCAGATCCGGGTACGCAGCCTTCACCCGGACAATCTCTTCCCAGGTACCGTCCTTCGAATGGCCCTCGACAAAAATGATCTCCAGGTCGTCGGTAAACCGTGGAATGCGTCGCACCGCAGCTTCGATGTTGTCGCGCTCGTTGCGCGTGGGAATGACAATAGTCGCCGAACTGACAGTCCGGTCGAGACGTCGGAGCGATCGGCAAACCGAATAGTGCCGCAGGCACAGGTTGCGAATGAGCGGGAGCGAAGCGAGGAAGCGATTCACAAACCGCCCGATTCCAAGCATTCGGAACGGCGAAAGCAATCTGACCTCGGTTTTGACGGCTTCGAAATCGGCGAGCGCAACGAGATCACTGACATTTGCCGGTGAGAGCACGTTTACCGGCGGCTGCCGCATGCGCAGACCGATCAATTCCGAAAACTTGAGGGCGGGATACCAGAGGTGCGAAAAATACGCGATCACGATACGGGTCTCGCGCGTGCATAATGCGTGGAGGTTCTCAAAAAGGCCCTGACAGTCGTCCAAGGAGCCAACCGTGTCGACGATCAGAATGGTGTCAAACGGCCCGGGCAGAGAGCTCAAGACCGAGTGGTCCTCGATGTCGCCGACAACGAACGATAGATGCGGATAGCCTTTGCGGGCTTCAGCGATCATCGCTTCGCTGAAGTCCACGCCGACTCCGAAGGAAGGCTTCAGATCGGCCAGAAGATGCCCATTTCCGCAGCCCAGTTCGAGAACGCGCCCTCCTTCGGGAATCAGATACTTCAAATACAGCAGGTCTTCATCGTGGAAGGATGCGGCCTTCTTCAGCCACCGCTCCCGGTCGCGAGCCATATCGTCGCTCAGACTCCTGATCCTCTGCTTGCGCAGCGACAGGGCGCACGGGGGTGATCTCGTCTCGTTCAACATCTGCACGCGTCAGGCGCCCCCCGCAAGCTGGGGCAGGACCTGCCCGAAGAAAATAGAGATGGCCGTATCTCGACCAGCGAACTCGCCGGGGTGCAATTTGCCGCCAGATCGGACGACGCCCCGCCACGGCGATCCTAGCAGGAACAATTGCCGCATTATGGCGATTTTTGCAATCCCCGAACCCCTGACGAAGGCGTCATGCGCCGAGCTCCCCTGCCCCACTCAATTGCTTGACTTGCGTTGAGTGCCTCCGCTAATCGGAACCGGCTCGGGTCAGGCAGCGCTGAGCTGCGGAGCGTGTGTACCTCACTCGATACTGTCCGGGAGGTGTCGGTTTGAGCCCGCCACTGCTGTTCGATCTCAAAGGCGCACGCGTCTTCGTCGCCGGCCACAAGGGCATGGTCGGTTCCGCCATCGTGCGCCGGCTGGCGTCGGAGCAATGCGAAGTCTTGACCGTCGATCGAGCGACTGTCGACTTGAGTCGTCAAGCGGAGACCGAACGCTGGTTCGACGAAGCGAAGCCGGATGCCGTGTTCGTTGCGGCGGCAAAGGTCGGTGGCATTTATGCGAATGACACACTTCCCGCCGAGTTCATCACCGACAATCTCGCGATCGCGCTCAACGTCATTCGCGCGGCTTACCGGGCAAAGGTCAAGAAGCTGCTTTTTCTCGGTTCGTCCTGCATCTATCCGAAGCTCGCACCGCAGCCGATGACCGAGGACATGCTGCTCACCGGTCCGTTGGAACCGACCAACGAATGGTATGCAATCGCCAAGATCGCCGGCATAAAGCTATGCCAGGCATACCGGCGACAATATGGGGTCGATTTTATCTCTGTGATGCCGACCAATCTCTATGGCCCCGGCGACAATTATCACCCCGATCACAGTCACGTCCCGGCCGCGCTGATCCGGAGGTTTCACGAGGCCGGCGAGAACGGCACGCCGGCGGTGACTGTATGGGGCACCGGCACGCCGACGCGCGAATTCCTTTACGTGGACGATCTGGCCGACGCCTGCGTTTTCGTCATGAAGTACTATTCCGAACTTGGCTTCCTCAACGTCGGCACCGGGGAGGAAACGAGCATTCGCGAATTTGCATATTTCATCAAGGAAATTGTCGGTTATCGCGGAGAAATTCGGTTCGATCCCTCGCGTCCGGACGGTATGCCCCGTAAGGTTCTGGACTCGACAGCGCTCGCCGCGCTCGGTTGGCGAGCCGAAACCCCGTTACGACAGGGTCTCAGGGCCGCGTACGCAGATTTCCTGGCGGGTGGCGGTCGAAATCGATCTTAAGGACCGACAACAGGTCAGAGTCAGCCGCTGGGAAGCTTGAACGCACCGATCAAGCAGTCCGTGAGGCATTAGCCATCAGGCCTGGCGCCAAACCAGAGACTCGACGGGTCAGCCGCCGGGAGAGAATGACTGGCGAGCACGATAAGCCCGGTCTCTGACGAAGAAGTCGATCCCCTGGACGGTCCAGGCGTGATCGGACTGCGCAGAATTGTCGGCGGCGGCGACGATCCGCCAAAGCCGGGCGGGCTCTCCCTCGGGAAGATCGATCCACCCAGCCGTCCCGCTCAACCGGTAGGGCCCAGGAGCAGCAGCCACCCAACTCATGCCGCCGTCGAGGCTCTTCTCCACCCGCACGAGATCCTGCCGGTATCCCGGATTGATCGGTTGCTCGACGCGAATGCCCCGGATCGCCTGCCGGTCAGTGAAGCGATAGCCGATCCAGGCTGTCCCCTTCACATCCTGACCGCGCTCATGCGAAACCCAGAAACTTGCGAGATCGTGGTCGAATGCCCGCTCCGGCGCGCCAGCACCCTCACCGCTCGCCAGCGGCATGCCTTCGCTCATGTCGGCAGCCACATAGGGCGGCACCTTGTTTGATTCATCGACGAGGAAGCCGACCTCCTGCACGGTCCAGGCATGATCGGGTGAGGTCGCATTGTCGCCGGCGGCGACGATCCGCCACAGCCGGGCGGGCTCTCCCTCGGGGAGATCGATCCATCCAGCTGTCCCATTCAGCCGGTAGGGCCCAGGGGCAGCAGCGACCCAGGTCGTGCCGCCGTCGAGGCTCTTCTCCACGCGCGCGAAATCCTGCCGGTAGGACGGATTGATTGGTTGCTCGATGCGAATGCCCCGGATCGCCTGCGGGTCAGCGAAGCGATAGCCGATCCAGGCCGAACCCTTCACAGCGGAACCGCGCTCGCGGGAAACCCAGAAGCTTGCGAGATCGTGGTCGAATGCCCGCTCGGGCGAGCCATCATCCTCGCCACTCGCTATGGCTGCGCCGCCTTCAGGAGGCGCCGCTTCGAATTTGACTGGCTCGGCTGCAAAGAAACGAATCTCGGTCGGTGTCCACGCAAGCCGTTCTTCAGCTGTATTGTTCCCATCCGCAAGGAGCCGCCACCTCATTGCCGGTTCCGACTTGGGCACCGACAGAACGGCGACTGTTTCCGCCAACAGCTGGGAACGAGCGGCCGTAACCCAATTTATCCCGCCATCGCGGCTATATTGGACCAGGACATGACTTTGCCGGTAAAGAGGACTGTCTGGTTGCTCGACCTCTATTCTTCGCACCACCCGGGGAAGATCGAATTGGAGCCCTATCCAAGCGTTTCGAGCGATCTCCAGGCCGCGTTCGGGGGAGACCCAGAAAGTCGACTTATCGTCGTCAAAGGCACGTTCCGGAGACCCCCCTGAAGAAATCGGAATGGCGCCACGCCTTGTGGGCGTGATGTCGACGATCGTTGGGACTTCGTCGCGCCTGGGTTCCCGAACGACACGAAAGCCAATATTGCTGGAGCGGGAGCTTGGCCCATTGAAAAAGCGGGCGGCGGAACGGGCGCTGGCGGCGGGATAGTCGGCCGAGCCCCCCCGAATCGTTCTCATTTCGCAATTTGGCCGTTCGAAGGCGCGAGCGTCGTGAATCGTTTCGTTGTACCAATCGCGATAGCAATCTTGAACCCACTCCCAAACATTTCCATTCATGTCGAAGAGGCCAAATCGATTGGGCGCAAACGATGCGAGCGGAGCCGTCCGTCCATTCCATTGGTCGGTGCAGCCGTTGCAATTTGCCATATCCCATCCCGCACGATCGCCCCACCAGTATGCCGTCCGGCTGCCCCCGCGAGCGGCGTATTCCCGTTCTGCTTCCGTCGGCAGCCGATAAGTCCCCCTATCGGACGAAGGCTTCACACGGTTGAGCCACTTCACGAACGCCTGCGCTTCGAACCAGCGAACGAACGTTATCGGGCGCCCGGGATCTGCTTGGTCCACTCGAGTGGTGCTGAGGAAGAGGGAATCCTGTTCGAGATGGGCGACACGCGGATCGGCCCCAATCGCCTCGTCGTTGTGTATGAAGGTATAAAACTGCGCCACCGAAACAGGGGTCTGGCTGATCTGGAAGGCTCTTTCCATTTTCAGCTTGCGTGCCGGCATTTCATTGTCGCGAGCGTCAGGATCCGCCACCCCGCCAACCGGGCAATCGCTTTCTGCGCGACAACTCCCCATGATGAATTCGCCCGCGGGGACGGTCGCAAAACGCATTCCAATGCAGTTCGTGTAGGTACCGTCATCGCTTGCCGGAGCAACTTCTTCGGACCTGTGATTGTCCTCGCAGGTTTTCGGCCGTGCGATGAAGTTCCGCGCGCCCTCGAGCTCCCGGTCGAGTTCGTCGACCGAGCGTGGCGGCACCCCGCGATAGGTCGGGTCCTCCAACATCCTGTGCAGCTCCGGGCCGATGCGATGAGACATCCTCTCGGCGCCGAAGCTGAACAAATGCCAGGAATCGACGTACAGTTCCTCAGGCCAAGTGGTGATGAGAGGAAACGGCACCACCGCTTCCGGATAGTCGGCGCGGAAGCGGGCAAGCTCGCGTTCGATCCTGAGCGTCCCTTCTTCCTCCGATCGATGACAGGGCACCGGGTTGAAGATGACGACAAAACGAACGTTCTTTTCACGGGCGAGCTGAGCCATTTTTGCCAGCCCGGGGTAAAAGAAGTCGAACGGAATCTCACCTTCAGCCGAAGGCTCGAACCAATCGGCAAAGCGGCAGCCGCCTAATGGCAATGGATCGCGCGTAGGAAAGGCAGCTTCACGCGGAACGAAGCCCTTGACGGAAGGGAAATTAGCAAAGAATTTCTCAGCGCCATCCCCGTCCCGATCGCCAAGGAGCGCGGACTGTCGCGTCAATCCTTTATCCGGCTTTCCATAGTAGAGAAGGTTCGTCACCAGGCTTCTAAATGCCAGACTGGGCGGTTCGACGATGTAACGCCATGGACTGAGGAAGGACGAATAAAGCGACCTTTCCAGCGTCCGTCCGGCGTCGCCATAATGCGCCGGCTTCGCCATCGGAGTGACATAGAGGACCAATGCTTTTGGATGGCTGAGATGGTCCAGTAAAATTTTTGCGTGATTGTAATGGCCGAGGTATCCCACGTCAGCGCCAAATCCCGCATTGATATAGGACAGGCCTGCCAAATAGCTTTCGATGACTTGCGGCACCGCCCCATGGAGCCCGGAACTGTCCCCGACCTGGACAATGTCGGGATCGAGCTTGACGGTCGCCTGCATCCGAAACAGCAGCATGACCTTGGAATTGTTTTCCGGTTTCAAGTAGGCCTGCTCCCAAAAGTTCGAAGCAGCCAGCGGCGCCGGCGTGGCGAAAAACCATACCGATGCCTCAATGGCGGCGATGACGCCGATGGCGATCAGTGGCGCCCTAAAACTGGAAATAAATGAAGCCATAGCCCTCTCTCCGGGCGAAGAAAATCAGAAGATAGAAAAGGGTCACATATATTGCAACCTTCAGCGCCGTCGGCATCACCGGGTAGAGATCAACGAGTTCTCGATTGTTTCGGAACGCCAGGATCTCGCCCGCCATCATGGGGATTGTGTAGATTGCGAGACCCCAAAGAAGCGGCAGCATGAGGGGCGACATCGGCGCAACGGCCATTTGACCGATGCTGTTGACGATCGGCCAAAAAGTGTTGGGCTTGGCAAAAAACAGGATCCACCCGACCACTGTCAGTTGGAACATCAGGATGACCGCCGCAACATTTCCAATTCGGCCGAAACGGGCCTCCAGCCACTGGTCGATGGGCCAGCGCCGATAAAATGCAAGCAGCAGGCCGTGGTAAACGCCCCACAACAGAAAGAAAATACCTGCTCCATGCCAGATCCCTCCCAGGAACATGGTCATGAGCAGGTTGGCGTAGGTGCGTCTCTCACCGCGACGATTTCCGCCCAGCGGCTTGTACAAATAGTCACGCAAGAATGTCGACAACGAGATGTGCCAGCGGCGCCAAAAATCCGAGGGCGAGCGCGCGAAATAGGGCGTGAAAAAGTTCTTGGTTAGCCGGATGTTGAACAGGCGGGCGGTCCCGCGGGCGATATCGGTGTAGGCGGAGAAATCGAAGTAGATTTGGAAGCAGAAAGCGTAGGCCAAAATCAAACCCGGCCCGGGCGTGTTCAGGTTTGCCTGGCAGGTCTCCACCAATTTTCCCAGATTGTCGGCGAAGACCATCTTCTTGGTCAGCCCCCACACGATCAGAAAAACTCCGACCTCGGCGAGGCGATAGGTGATGGCCGGCCGGTGGCGCGAGATCTGCGGCAGCAGATGGGCGGCGCGCTGGATCGGCCCCGCAACCAGCAGAGGAAAAAACGCAACGAACGACAGGTAATCGATAAGGTTTCTCCGCGGCTTCATAATGCCGCGATAAATGTCGACCGTGTAGCTGATGGTATGGAACGTGTAGAACGAGATGCCGACGGGCAGCGGCAGATGCGGCTGCGCGATCTGGTAGTCAACGTGAAAATGGTCGAAAGCAGCATTTGCGCTGTCGACCAGCCAATCGCCGTATTTGAAAAGTCCGAGCAGGAATAGATTGGTGGCAACGCTGGCGGTCACCATGAGCCACCGCTTTTGCGGATCGGTCACCCGCATCAACCAATTGCCGATCAGGTAGTCCTGAATGGAAACGAAAAGCAGTATCACGATCGTATAGGGCTCGCCATAGGCATAGAAATAGAGACTGGCTATCACGATGACGATATTGTGGAAATTCGTCGTGCGAACGAGACGATAAAGAGCATACACAACAGGCAGAAAGACAAAGAGGAACTCAAAGCTGTCGAACGTCATCAGCAGGCCACCCATTCCGATGAGGAAAGGGCGGCCCCTCCCACCCCTCCACTGACGAGACATGGTTATCGCCGGTCGAGTCGGCAGTCAAATGGCGCAGGAGATTGCGCGTGTCACGCGTCGCCAACGTCGCCGATCGTCAGGCAAACCGAGGATTTGAGCCTCGACTCTCAAGACAGCGGCGACGTTCGGCGACCATCCGATTCGGCTGTTGAATTCAACGGGTTGCAGCGAAGACTCGACAAGTCAGCCGCCGCTCTCCGCGCGATAGGCCGGCAGGACTTGGTTCGCAGGACCTTCGGCGCGGATGATTCCCCGTTCGAGCCAGATCACCCGATTGCAGGTATGCTCGATCAGCGGCAGAGAATGGCTGGCGAGCACGATGATCCCGGCCTCGCCCAGCAACGTGCGCGCTCGTTCCTCCGCCTTTCGCGAAAAGCTCGCGTCACCGACGGCGATCCACTCATCCATCAGCAAAATCTCGGGCTGGACGCTGGTCGACACCGCGAAAGCCAATCGGAGCACCATGCCCGCCGAATAGGTGCGCACGGGCATTTCCAGGAATTGACCAAGCTCGGTGAACTCGGCGATGGCGTCGCGCTTCGATTTGATCTGCGCCCGAGTCATTCCAAGGATCAGTCCCCGGATGAGAATGTTCTCCATGCCCGTTGCTTCCGGATCCATCCCGAGAAAGAGATCGAAAAGGGACGTGACCCGTCCGGCAATTTCCACCCGCCCGAGGACGGGCTCATAAATGCCGGCGAGCACCCGCAACAATGTCGTCTTGCCGCTGCCATTGGGGCCGACCAGCCCCAGGCGGTCGCCGGCCTTGAGACGCAGCGAAATATCTCGCAGCGCCTGGACAACGATCCGGTCGTTGTCGCTGAGCCCGAGCCGGCCGCCGGTGGACATGTGGAGCACCGACCGCCTGAGCGAACGGCTGTTGGCGCTGTAGATCGGGTACTCGATCGACACGTGGTCGACATAGATATGGGATGATTTCATGCTCCGGCGGTCCCGTAATCGTTGCGATCTCTACATCCAATAGGGAATGCGCGACCGAAACCGGCCATAGAAAAGGAGCGCAACCAGCCACGAAATCGCGGTCATGACGATGATCGCCAAGTAGGTGATTTCGGGCGTCGGTTGACCGAGCAACGGCGCCCGCACGATCTCGACCAGATGATAGAATGGATTCCAATCCGCGATCGGCGTTAAGTGGGCGTCCAGCAGATGGGGCCGGTAAAGAATCGGGGTAACGAAGAATGCTATTTGCACCAAATTGCTGACGATCGGCGGGGCGTCCCGAAAGCGCGCGCAGATCGCGCCAAGCACGAGCGCAATCGGCGCGAGATTGCACATGACGAGCACAAGTCCGGGAATCGCCAGGAAAATTCTCGGTCCTGGGTTGAGGTGGAAGAAGAAATAGACGGCCACCATCACCATGGCGTTGTGCGCGAAGGTAATCAGATTCCGCGTCATCAGGCGATAGACATGGGTTGCGATCGGCAGGCTGGTATTGCGGATGATGCCGTCGGCTTGGACAAAGAGCGTGGTCCCTTCATTGATCATCGCCGCAATCAGGAACCAAATGCAAAATCCGGCCGCCAAGTAGGGAATGAACTCCGAGATTTCGAGCTTGAACAGCGACGAATAGAGGACTCCCAAAGTGGCAACCATGACTGCCATGCTGAGCGTGATCCAGAACGGACCGATCATGGTCCGGCGATATCGCTGACGGATATCGAGCCAGCCCATCATCGACCAGACCCGCCACGCTTGCGCACCGTTGATCAGGTCCGCGATCGCCTGCCGCGTTCGGTCGTGCGAGCTTCTGATAATTCGCGGAGAATCCGCTAAGTCGCCGGTTGCTGTCATCTGCCTGTTACGCGTTTGAATTGCCGATCAGAGAACGAAGACCGTTTCACGCAAGGATTGCCTCTACGCGTTCGCAAATGTGGTGATAGAGGCAGATGTGAACTTGCTGAATGAAAGGAGTCGACTTGGAGGGAACGTCGAGCAGAATGTCGCTCAAGCCCTTGAGCTTGCCGCCGCCGAGACCGGTGAGCGACACGACCGCGAGGCCCAGGCGTTTTGCGGTCTCGGCCGCGCGCACGACGTTCGCCGAGTTGCCGCTGGTGCTGATCGCGAGCAGCACGCCGCCGCCGGCGCCGTGCGCCTCCACCTGACGGGCAAAAATATCGTCGTAATTGTAGTCGTTGGCCCAGGCGGTAAGGACCGAGGTATTGGCCGAGAGACAGATCGCGTTCAATGCGCGCCGCTCCTTGAGGAACCGCCCGACCAGCTCGCCGGTGATGTGTTGGGCATCCGAGGCCGAGCCGCCATTGCCGCAGACCAGGAGCGGGCGGTTGTTGCGCAACGCTTGCTCAATGAGCTCGATGGCGCGCTCGACCCGGTCGTCGTCGAATGCGGCGACCGAATCCCGAAGAACTTTGATCGACCCTTCGAGATGAGCCACGATCGAGGCCGGCCGCGTCGACAACTTCGCCACATCTTGGTTGGCCATGGTGCGCTGGTCCCGGTTCACGCGGCCGTAGACTTAGCCAAGGACCGCCCGCGACGCAACCGCGGCCCGCGGACCTTGGGACGCCGAAACCAAGCCCGCAAAATGGCAACCTCGTGTCGGGGATGGGGCGCAGCGCAGTTGCGCCGACGCCGACGGCATCAACCTGTCCGCGCGCGCGGCGCCGCATCGGGGACCCGATCCCAGAATGTGGCGAGATGGAGCCGGGCACGGGGAACCTGCCACCAGGATCTGACGAGGTAGTTGAGACAGCGAAGATATTTTCCTTCGAAAGACGCCGATGACGCGATTTCAAGATCGAGATAGGCCGCCAGCACGCGCTCGGCCGCGGACGGCAGGAGCTCTTTCGCCCGCAGGAGCGACACCAGTTGTCCAGCCGCATCGGCAACGAAATGCGACGACGGTTTGCCGCCCACGGCAACTCTCGCCAGTACCGATTTCGCGACCACAAGCTTGCCGCCCCTGGCCGAAAAGCGGATCGACCATTCCAGGTCTTCCAGGCGCTTCAAGGCCTCGTCAAAGGGGCCGACCTGCCGAAAATCATTCACGGAGATGAATAGCGTCGTGCCGGGACAGAACCAGACGCCACGATAGAAGGCAAAGGGCTCCTCGATGGCGCGCGGAATGAGCGCCTTGGTGTCGCTTCGCCACCGCTTCTCCAACACGAAACCCGAGACCACGGCGATCGGTCCTTGTTCGCGCTGCAGCGCCTCTTCGGCAGCCTCGAGCTGCCGGATGAGCTTCTCCGGCAGCCAGACATCGTCGCTGTCGAGGAAGGCGAGCCAGGTGCCCTGCGCCAAGGCGACTCCGGTGTTGCGCGCCGCGCTCGGGCCGCGATTGGAGGCGTGACGGGTGACGCGAACGCGCGGGTCGGAGGAAATGTCATCGGCCACGCGCTCTTGCGGTTTCGACCCGTCATCGACGATGACGACTTCAAAATCCTGGAAACTCTGTGCCAGCACCGAAGCGAGCGCCCGGCGCAACGACTCACGCCGGTTGTACACCGGGATGATGACGCTGATTTTCGGCATCGGGGGTCGGCAGGCGCGCCTTCTCCCATCGCGAGCCGCGAGGCGGCTTTGGTCTCTTTCGGCCCGTCCGCGCCGGCGCGCGAAGCGCCGGCGCTACAGCTCGGTCGACAGCCGCTCGTCGTAGTAATGACCGGGCGCGAACAGCATCCGCAGGCGGCCGGTGCCGCGATAGTCGATCCGCATCCGCGGACGCTCGCCCTGAGGCAGCACCCGAAGATCGATGCTGATCCGCGTGTGCTCGGTCTTGTTGTTCTGGGTGGCGTGGATGCAGCGCGGGTCGAACATCACGTATTCGCCGTATTTGAGCTCGAGCGGGCGGATGAAGTCTGCACACCGCGCCGCGAAGGCGTCGTCGTATTGCACCTTGGTCGCAAAATCCTCAAAATCGAAGCCGAGCGTCTTGAGCGTGCTGTAGCTCGACTCGAAGCCGCCGAGGCACATCGAGTTGGTGCCATAGACGTCGGTGAGCGCGACCCAGACATTGACCTCCTGCGGCGGGTGACCGAGCATGATGTCGGTGTGGTAGCGCGGCTTCCAGTTGAAGCCTTTCTGATTCGGGAAGTGGAAACGCATGGTCGGCGTCTTCTGCCACCAGACCGGCTCGCCGCAGTCGGCGGTCACCACTTCCTTGATGAAGCTCCGGTAGATCCGGTCAAAGGCGTCGTTGTTGTCGTAAAAGGCCTTGCTGACCTTGTTGAGCTCGTCCTCGCCGAGCGTCGTCCAATCCCCGGTCAGGATGGTGTGGAGGTTCGACAGGTTGTCGAGATCGCGCATCTGTTTGTCGGTACAGATGCCTTTCTCCACCAGCAATTGGCGGATGGCGCCGTCCCAATCGATTTTCGACGTGTCGTAGCTGCAAACTTTGACGCCCTGGCCGAACCTGCGCTTCATGAAGTGTTCGGATTGGACATCCTCCAAAAAGATCTTCTCTTCTTGCGGCGTGTCGAACTTGACGGTGTGGCCCATATGGCCGCGTGGTTCCAAGGCCTGCATGATGTCAACCCGTTCAAGGATGGGCGGACCCTCAAATGCCAAACCGGTCCGGCCTTGTCAAACCGGACCTGGCATGTTTCCTGGCATGTCTCGAGGGGCCGGCGTTGCGCGACAGGGTCGAAAGACAGGGGCCTTGCGGCCGGTCGGCGCGGTTGCAATCGAAAGTCAATAGTCGAGCGAACGGTTTCGGTCATGCCTGCATATGAATTGACCAGAGCGGCATTGCGCGAAGGTGGCTTTTTCGCAACGCAACTTGCCCGCCGGCTTGCGTCCGACCCGGTCGGTCTCATCGACGTCGGCGCGCGTTGGGGCATTTCGGAGGAATTCGCGGTCGGCGCGCCGCTTTTTTCCGCGCTCGCCTTCGAGCCCGATCCGGAGGAAGCGCCGCGGGTCGCCGACAAGGGCCGCGGCGAAGATTGGGCCTCCTTTGCGGTCGAGGCCACGGCGCTCGGCCGCGATTTCGGCACGCTCAAGCTCAATGTCTATTCGCGCGCCAACAATTCCTCGATCCACCGCGTCTCCGAGCATGCGAAAAAGCGCTACAATCTCGGCGGCTTCGACCTGACCAAAATCTTGTCGGTTCCGGCCAAGCCCCTCGATGCCATCGTTTTCGGCCCGCAGGCGCCCGCGCGCGCGGGAGAGGTCATCAAGCTCGACACCCAGGGTGCGGAACTGGAGGTCATTTGCGGCGGCGCTCGTACCTTCAAGGAGCGGACGGTCTGCCTCATCACCGAGGCGCACTTTTTTGCGCTCTATGATGGGGCGCCGTATTTTGCCGATCTCGACCAGCACCTGCGCCAGCTCGGTTTCACTTTCATCGGCTTTTCCGATTTCCAGAACCGGTCCTCGAAACGGCTCGACAAGCGAACCCATTGGGGGCGCGAGCGCTTGTTTCAGGCCGACGCCATCTACCTCCGTGACCCGGCGCTCGCCGACGCCGACGCCAACACGCGCGTGGTCGATATCGCGATCTTCATGGCGCTCCTGCTCGGTTTCTTCGACTTGGCGCTGGAATGGGCAGCGCTCGCGAAAGCCGCGGGGCTCGATACGGAAGACCTCGTCGCGTCGATCGACAAGATGTCGGCCATCGGGCGTCAGCAACCGCTGACCGAGGTCGAGGCGCTGCTCGCAGCCATCCGCAGGCATCCCGACCTTGCCCATGTGCTGGTGAGCAAGTTCGTGGACGGCCGGCGGGATTTTGCAACCTTCCATGACATCTCGGCGCCTGCTTAGACAGGGCGTCAAATCGATCACGAGCGGACCAGCTGGCGCTTGGCGTTTGCGCGACGCCCGCGCGATGTGTTCTCGCCAGTCGCGTCGGCTGTCGCGTCGGCTTGCCTTTGGCGGCTGCGGGTGTGATAATTTTGCGGCAATAGGGGTGCCCATGATCGACACTTCGGCGGTTTCCGAAATTGATGCTTCAGCGGTTGCGCCTGTCCATTCTGCCGATGAAGGCATCGAGATTTCGATCGTGATGCCCTGCCTGAATGAAGCCGACGCGGTCGGCATCTGCATTCGCAAAGCACGTCAATTTCTTGAAACTTCCTCGGTCCGCGGCGAGATCGTGATCGCCGACAACGGCAGCACCGACGAATCCCGCGTGATCGCGGCTGCCGAGGGCGCACTGATCATTCCGGTCGAGAGGCGCGGCTACGGAGCAGCGCTGCTCGGCGGAATCGCAGCGGCGAAAGGACGATTCGTCATCATGGGAGATGCTGACGAATCCTATGATTTTTTGAATCTCATGCCGTTCTTGGACAAGCTTCGCGCCGGTGCCGATCTGGTGATGGGGAATCGCTTTCGAGGCAGAATCGAGCCGGGCGCGATGCCTTTCCTTCACCGCTATTTCGGCAATCCGGTCCTGAGCTTCCTCGGCCGGCGATTCTTCGACATCAAAGTTGGCGATTTTCATTGCGGGCTGAGAGGATTCGATCGGCAGCGGATACTCGCGCTCAATCTGCGCACGACGGGTATGGAGTTCGCAAGCGAAATGGTTGTTCGATCGGCGCTCGCAGGCTACGAGATCGTCGAAGTGCCAACCACGCTCCGACCGGACAGGCGTTCCCGTCCGCCGCACTTGCGCACCTGGAGCGATGGATGGAAGCACCTGCGCTTTCTGCTCATGTACAGCCCGCGATGGCTGTTTCTTTATCCAGGCATCGGATTGCTTGGCTTCGGCATCATCGGCAGCGCGGTGCTCCTTCCCGGGCCTTTTTTCGTCGGGCCAGTGGGGATCGACATCCACACTTTCATCGTGGCATGCATCTGCATTCTCTTGGGGACGCAGAGCATAGGTTTTGCCGTCGCGGCGCGACGCTACGGGATGAAGGCAGGTTTCATCCCCGCCTCCGCGCGCTATGCGTCTGCGCTCGAAAAGCTCAGCCTGGAACGCCTGCTGATCGTTGCGGCCGGACTTTTTCTCCTCGGAGTCGGGGGTCTTGGATGGTGCGTGGCGGTTTGGGCATCCGCTGGTTTTGGGCCGTTGCAGTATGCCGCCCTGCTGCGAATTCTGATGCTCTCGCTTACGGTCATCGGCGTGGCGATCCAGCTCGTCTTCACCGCCTTTCTTGTCGGCATCATGGAGATACCGACCCAGCGCTGATGGGTTGACAAATTCGGCCGATGAAGAGCGCTCCCAACGCCCAATTCAATTTTGCCGAACCGGATTCGCTGGCGGTCCGCGTCGCCACGAAGGTCCGGCGCGACATTTTCCGCATCTTTATGGGGGAGGTGCAACCGAGGCCGTCGGATCTTGTCCTCGACCTAGGTGTAACCTCGGATCAAACCTTTTCGTCTTCGAACTATTTCGAGGCGCTGTATCCGTATAAGGATCACATTGTAGCCGCGGGCCTCCAGGATGCGTCTTTCTTGGAGCAACTTTATCCCGGCGTGAGGTATCTGCAGGCGAATGCGCTCGATCTGCCTTTCGCCGATCAAACTTTCGATGTGGTGCATTCATCGGCGGTCCTCGAGCACGTCGGCAGCATCGGCAACCAGGCCCGGATGATCTCCGAATGTTTGCGAGTGGCGCGCCGGGCTATTTGCCTGACGACGCCGAACCGCTGGTTTCCGATCGAGTTTCATACCCAGCTTCCGCTGGTTCACTGGCTGCCGAAACCGGCCTGCCGGCAGATCTTCCGGCGACTGGGCTTCGGCCCTTTGGCCGAGGAACAAAACCTCAATTTGATGAACGCGAGCGAACTGCGAGATATCACCAAACGATTCACCGGCTGGCGCTTCAACCTCGCCGCGGCTCGTTTGCTGGGCTGGCGCAGCAACCTCATTCTTTTCGCCCATCGAATGGGGACATGACCGAGCCGCTGCAGACGCCATCCGGCCAAGGCGTCATTGTTCTGAGGTCCAATTGAGTCGACCTCCGCGTCTGTGGCCGGCGGGCCACAGACAGGGCTTTTTGCGGCGCCGGTCATTCTCTCGCTGACTGTATCTTGCTGTTTTCCCGGCAGAATCTTTCCGTTGCAACACAGCAATCCGGGTTGGGAGGCGATCCACAATCCGTCCGATCAGGAGCTTTACGCGCTTGCTACCATGATCCAATCCACTAGAATGCACCTGCGTCTCGGTCATTCCTGCACGACGGGTCGGGGAAGTCCGGAACATCGCATAGACTGGGTTCACGGTGGTTCCCGCGCGGGTTGGTCGGGGACGCCGGGACATCGTGGGGGGTCGCATCGTGATCATTAGTCGGACGCCATTTCGCATGTCGTTTTTCGGCGGCGGCACCGATTACGTGACTTGGTTCAAGGAGCATGGCGGAGCTTTTCTCTCCACCACCATCAACAAATACTGCTACGTGATGTGCCGTCGGCTGCCGCCGTTTTTCGAGGTGAGCGGCCGGATCTCGTGGTCGAAGATCGAGAACGTCAATGCGCTTGATGAGATCGAGAACCCCGTGGTCCGGGAGTGCCTGCGCTTCCTCAAGTTCGAGCCCAATCTCGACATCCACTATCACGGCGATCTTCCGGCCCGCTCCGGGCTCGGCTCGAGCTCCGCCTTCGCGGTCGGGCTGCTGCACTCGCTGCATGCATTGAACAACGAATACGTCACGAAGCGTGTGCTCGCCACAGAAGCGATCAAGGTCGAGCAGGACCTGATCGGCGACACCGTCGGAGTGCAGGACCAGACCGCCGTCGCCTATGGCGGGCTCAACCACGCGATCATCGACAAGGAAGGCGAGGTCGTGGTCCGGCCGGTCATCATGTCGCCGGACCGCATGCGCGAGCTCGAGAGCCACATCATCCTGTTCTTCACCGGCATTTCACGCAGCGCTGCCGCCGTTGCCTCGGCCAAGGTGCAAAGCTTCGCCAAACGCATGCAGGAAATGAAGCGGATCCGCGAGCTGGTCGATGAAGCGCTCGACATCCTGCATCGCAGCGGGGATCTCTCCGACTTCGGAGAGCTTCTGCACGAAGGCTGGCGGATGAAACGCTCGCTGTCCTCGGTGGTCTCCACCGACTTCATCGACGACGCCTATGCGGCAGCGCGGGCGGCGGGCGCCTGGGGCGGCAAGCTGCTCGGCGCCGGCGGGGGCGGGTTCCTGCTGGTGTTCGCGCCGCCGGAGCGGCACCCGCAAATCATGCGGGCGCTCGACAACCTCCTCTATGTCCCGGTGGAGTTCGAGACCCAAGGCAGTCAGATCATCTTCTACGATCCGGACAGCTATTCGCGGATCTCGAGCCGGCCGCGCGTCAACGGTCGCGGCAAACCGGAGTTGCGACCTGAATCGGTCACCCTCCTGCAGGCATGAGCCCTCCGTACACGCTGGTCACGGGCGCCAGTCGAGGAATCGGACGAGCAATCGCCTTGGAGGCGGCGCGGCAGGGGCACGACCTCGTGCTCGTCGGCCGGCAGGACAAAGCTAAAATCGAGGATGTACGCCGCGCCGCCGAGGTGGAAGGCAGCGCGCGGGTTCTCTCCTACCTCTGTGACGTCAGCGATCCGGGCGCCGTCGCCGAGCTCTTCGTCTCGGCGGCGAAAGACCATCGCCTCACCAATCTGGTGAACTGTGCCGGCTATGTCGGCGACCGCTTGGCGCTCGCCGAAATGCCGATCGAGATGATCGACCGCATCTTCGCGGTCAACGTCCGGGCTACGGTCCTGTGCTGCCGGCAGGCGATTTCGCAGATGTCGCGGGCCTCCGGCGGCTCGGGCGGCGCGATCGTCAACCTCTCCTCGCAGAGCGCGCAGTTCGGCGGCGACAAGATCACCGCCTATTCCGCCAGCAAGGCCGCGATCAATGGGCTCACCGTGAGCCTCGCCCGGGAAGTCGCCTCCGCCGGCATCCGCGTCAATGCCGTGAGCCCAGGGCCGGTCCTGACCGAACCGGTGCGCGCCTTGCCGGAGCACAAGCTGCGCGGCATGCAGGCCGACCTCCCGATGGGCCGGTTCTGCGAGCCCGAGGAGGTCGCGCGCACCGTTCTCTGGCTCCTGTCGGACGCCGCGAGCTACGTCAGCGGCGCTATTGTGCCGGTGCATGGAGCCAGATAGGAAGTGGCCCGCAAGCGGCGGCGGCCGTGGCTCCGCCCGCGACCGCAATCGCTCCATTCAGGGACGTGAGGGAATGATCCAGGACGAGATTCTCCGCGCCGCCAACGGCAAAGCGGCGATCGTGACCGGTGGAACCGGCATGATCGGCCGCGAGGTGGTGCGCCTTCTGTGCGATGCCGGCGCCCACGTACGCAGCGTCTCGCTCGACAAGATCGACTCGATCGACCCGCGTGCGGAGCAGGTTTTTGGCGATCTCACCAACTTCGACCTGTGCCAGGAGCTCACGCGCGACACCGACTGGGTCCTGCATGTCGCCGGCATCAAGGGCTCGATCGAGGTGACGAAGAGCAAGCCCGCGAGCTTCTTCGTGCCTCTCATCATGATGAACACCAATCTGCTCGAAGCCGCGCGGCGCAACGGATGCGAGCGGGTGGTCTATACCAGCTCGATCGGCGCCTATTCGAGCGCCGAGATTTTCGTGGAGACCGACCACGACCCGGGCGAGCCGCCGATGGACATGTTCCCGGGCTGGGCGAAGCGCATGGCCGAGATGCAGGTCGAGGCCTATCACATCCAATATGGACTTGAGAACTTCGCGGTCGTGCGGCCCTGCAACGTCTACGGCCCCGGCGACAATTTCGATCCCAAGAACGCGATGGTGGTGCCCTCGCTGCTGCACCGGATCGCCAGCGGCGAGAATCCCGTGCTGATCTGGGGCGACGGCAGCGCGGTGCGCGATTTCGCATATTCGACCGATGTCGCCGAGGGCGTGATCCAGGCGCTCTATTACGGCACCCGCGGCTCGTTCGTGAATCTCGGATCAGGTGTTGGCGTCACCGTGCGCGAGCTGGTCGAGACCATGGCCTCGTTCATCGATTTCCGCTACGCGTTCGACACCAGCAAGCCATCGGGGTTCCCCCGCCGTGTCATGGACATCACGCGTGCGCGCGAATGGATCGGCTACAATCCGGCGACAACTTTGCGGCAGGGACTCGAGCAGACCTGGAACTGGTTCCAGAACAACCGCGAGGAATACCGCAGGCGGCAGAATTATTTCGCCGAGGCGCAGTGAGGGTGCCGTGGCCGACCTGATCGTGCACAAGACCGCGCTCGACGGCGTGCTGCTGATCGAACCGCCGACGAACTTCGAGGACTTCCGCGGTGAATATGTGGAGCTCTCCAACAGGGACCTCTATCGCAAAGCCGGCATCACCACCGAA
>WNGR01001396.1_pt1 | contig 27018 bp, 22 predicted proteins | sample 5407581 | NCBI WGS metagenome assembly WNGR01 (sample SAMN13153383, study PRJNA577476) | soil metagenome | isolation source: 80 cm soil or saprolite under Garry oak tree replicate 2 | place: USA:California | collected 2016-06-15
TCATCGACCGATTCAAATTGAAGGTTAGCCATGCCACAAAAGAAACTGTCGTCTATGCACTTGTGGTTGCAAAAGGTGGTCCCAAGATGACACCGTCCTCTCAGTCCGCGCCGGCGCCGGAGACGCCAGGCCCTGCAGGACCTCGCATGATGCGCCGCGGCATCATGATGAATGGACGCGGCGAACTCAAAGGCACGGACAGTTCCATGAGCCAGCTTGCCGATATTTTTTCTCGTCAACGTGAAGCGGAGGGTCGTGTCGTACTTGATAAGACCGGGCTCACCGGAAACTACGACTGGTCGTTGCATTGGTCTCCAGAAGCGCCTGCTCCCGCATTCAAAGGCGCAGATGCCGATGTCCCAGCCGACCGATCTCCCGGACCGGATGGAAGTGGACCGACACTCTTCACGGCGATTCAAGAACAGTTGGGGCTGAAGCTCGAGTCTCAAAAAGGAACCGTGGAGACCATCGTGGTGGATTCCGTAGAGAAACCCTCCGAGAACTGACTCACTAAAAAGTAACTTCCGGTCACGCCCATGAAACGGCTCTTCCAACTCGCCAGCGCGCTGGTGCTGCTCTTCGTGTATCTCACACAGGCGCATGCAGCCGAACATCACGGAACGGTTATGTTCGCGGGCTTCCCCGTGCCCGGCGCTACGGTAACTGTCATCAAGGGGGCGGAACATCACAGCACCATCACCGATATCTGGGGCCTCTACTCCTTCCCAGATATGACAGAAGGAATCTGGGCGCTGGAGGTGAAGATGCTCTGCTTTGTGGACCTCAAACAGTCCATCACCGTGGGTGAAGGTTCCACGGAGACCAAGTTAGAGCTGCAAGCACTTTCGCAAAATCAGATTCATGCGCAGACACAAGCTCCAGCAATGGATTTGCCCGTTGCTCCTTCACTAACGGCTGTAGCAAAGCTTGCGCCTCCTTCCTCTGAGAAGGTCGCCAATACTCCGCCGCCGCAGGAGGAGCAGGTCGATCAAGCGCCTGACAGCCTACTGGTGAATGGCAGCGTAAATAACGCCGCTACCTCCATCTTTTCTCAGTCGATGGCCTTCGGAAATACGCGTTCCCGTTCGCGGCGTCTCTACAACGGAGGGATCGGCGTCTTGTGGGATAACTCCGCCTTGGATGCCCGGCCCTACTCCCTAAGCGGATTCGCTGCTCCAAAGGCTTCCTACAATCGCGTGATCGGACTTGCTACACTCGGTGGTCCGATTCGGATTCCATTCTTGTTGCGACACGGACCGGATTTCTTTGTGGGTTATCAATGGACCCGAAATCGGGATGCAAAGACGCAATCGGCACTGGTTCCCACCACGACGCAAAGAGATGGCGATTTTTCACAGCTATCCTCTCCACTCTATGATCCTGTTAGCGGCCAGCCGTTTCCCGGCAATCGACTTCCCGTGAGTCCACAGGCAAAGTCGTTACTTGCTCTCTATCCTCAGCCCAATGTGCAGAACAACTCTTCTTACAACTTGCAAACGCCGACTCTGAGCAATATGCATCAGGATGCGATGCAGTCGCGGATCGACAAGCAACTGGGAAAGCGTGATCAGGTCTACGGAGCATTCGCCTTTCAAAATATCCGATCCACCTCATCTGACATGTTTGGCTTTACCGATCAGTCCCATATCCTTGGTCTCAATGCCGGCTCCAACTGGTCACATCGTTTCAATCAACGGCTGGCGCTCAATCTCGCGTATCGGTTCGATCGTCTCTCGTCGCGAACGACGCCATATTGGCAAGACCGCGCAAATATCTCTGGAGACGCAGGTATCACGGGAGACAATCAAGACCCGTACAACTGGGGGCCTCCCACACTCAATTTTTCGAGCGGTATTGCAAGTCTCTCCGATGCTCAGGCCGCATTCAACCGCAATATGACGAATTCTGTGTCGGTCAGTATGTTGTGGACACGCGGACCACACAATGTCACATACGGCAGTGACTTTCGGAGGCAGCAGTTCAACTACTTCTCACAGCAGGACCCGCGAGGCACCTTCTCCTTCACAGGAGCCGCGACTCGCAAAAGCAATACCTCCTCTGGAGGATCCGATCTCGCAGACTTCATCCTCGGCGTCCCCGATGCTAGCTCCATCGCATATGGCAACGCGGACAAATACTTACGGCAATCGGTCTATGACTTTTATATCAATGATGATTGGAGGGTTACTCCAGACCTGACAATCAATGCGGGAGTACGTTGGGAGTATGGCGCGCCGATCACCGAGATCAAGGACCGTCTGGTCAATCTCGATATCACTCCAGGTTTTGCTTCAGCATCTGCGATGTTGGCTTCGTCTCCAATGGGCCCACTCACTGGAATTAATTATCCGAACTCGCTCATTCGTCCGTATCGCGCAGGATGGGAGCCCAGAATCGGAGTTGCGTGGAAGCCTCTTCCCGCGTCGTCCATGTTGATTCGAGCGGGTTATGGAATCTATTACGACACCTCGGTATATCAATCGAGCGCCCTGCTTCTTGCACAACAGTCTCCGTTGTCCAAAAGCCTCAGCGTTCAGAACACCACTGCTTGCCCGTTGAGCCTGGCCGACGGGTTCAATATTTGCCCTTCTGTCACGCCGAACACCTTCGCGGTCGATCCCAACTTTCGTGGGGGATATGCACAGAACTGGCAGGTTTCGTTTCAACGCGACCTGCCGGGCTCACTCCAACTGGTAGTGACCTATCTCGGAATCAAGGGGACACATGCTGCGCAGCGATCTCTGCCCAACACGTATGCTCCAGGAGGCATCAACCCTTACCCGTCATGCCCCGCAGGATTCACCTACCTCAGTTCCAATGCCAACTCATCGCGAGAGGCCGGTCAGGTTCAACTGCGCCGCAGACTTCACAATGGCCTCACCGGTAATCTTCAGTACACCTATGCGAGTGCGCTCGATAATGCCTCCATCTTAGGTGGGCAAGGCGCGACACTCCCGACACAGGCGACACCGTCCAACCCCTTCGCTCCAGGTACATCGGCACAAAACCCAGGCACACCTGCCGTGGCTCAGAACTGGCGCGATCTCGCCGCTGAACGTGGACGCTCCTCCTTCAATCAGCATCATCTCCTCAACCTGCAGCTCCAATACACCACGGGCATGGGAATTAGTGGAGGAACGCTGATGCGCGGGTGGAAAGGATCGCTCTTCAAGGAATGGACGGGACTCGTTCAAATGACGGCAGCAAGCGGTCTGCCGCAGACGCCGATCTATTCAATTGCGGTTCCAGGAACTGGCGTCACGGGAACAGTCAGACCCGACGTGACAGGCGCCCCTGTCGATCAATCGTCCATGGGCCGCCACCTCAATCCGGCAGTCTATGCTGCGCCTTCTCCCGGCCATTGGGGCAATGCTCGAAGAAACTCCGTGATTGGACCGAATCAACTTTTGCTGAATGGCTCCTTCGGACGAACGTTTCGATTTCACGATAACTGGAACCTCGATCTCCGCGCCGACTTCACCAATCTCTTGAATCATGTCGCGTATACGGGCTGGAATACGGTCATTAATAGTCCACAGTTCGGCATTCCTAGCGGTGCAAATCCAATGCGCAGTGTCCAAACTTCGCTCCGGATGAGGTTTTGACATGTTCCGCCTCCTGATCCTTCTGTTCACCGTAGCCATCTCCGGAGTGGCGCAGCAGGCAGAACAAACTACTCCTTCTGCAACGCATAGCCCGTACACCATCTCGGTTAGCTCAAAACTAGTAGTTGAAACAGTCGGAGTCACAGACAAGAAGGGCAAACCCGTACAGGGTCTGACGATAGATGATTTCATCGTTACCGAAGATGGAGTTCCACAGAAGCTCCGCTTCTTCGAGTATCAGGAACTTCCAACTGCATCGCCGTCTCTTCCAGCTTCTTCTGCTGAGCAAGTAAAGATCTACGACAAATTGAATCGGTCCCAGATTAAGGCGGAAGAAGCCGGCAACTCCCGTTTCCAAAATCGCAGGTTGATGGCGTTCTACTTCGATATGACTTCGATGCCGCCTGCAGATCAACTACGTTCTCTGAAGGCCGCGGAAAACTTCGTGCACACACAGATGCGGCAGGAAGATGTTGTCGCAATCCTGCGCTACCAGGGCGGCTCCGTTGATGTGCTGCAGGATTTCACGGGGGATCGGGGCCGGCTCCTCAGCATTCTCGAAACGATGGTCGTCGGTGAAGGTCAAGGATTTGGAGAGAACTCATCAGACGATTCGACCTCTGACACCGGCGCAGCGTTTGGGCAGGATGATAGCGAGTTCAACATCTTCAACACAGACCGGCAACTCTCCGCACTGCAGACAGCGGTCGACATGCTCAGCCGGCTGAGTGAAAAGAAGTCGTTACTCTATTTCGCAAGCGGAATTTCCCTCAACGGCCTTAACAACCAGGCGCAACTCCACGCTACAGTCAATGCCGCAGTTCGTGCCGGCGTGTCCTTTTGGCCGATCGATGCACGCGGATTAGTGGCACAGGCGCCGTTAGGCGACGCCACAAAGGGGTCGCCGGGAGGTGCGGGGATGTATTCGGGAGCCTCTGCACTCGCTGTGACTTCAAACTTCCAGCAATCGCAGGACACCCTCTATGCTCTTGCCGCTGACACAGGCGGCAAAGCGTTTCTCGACTCAAACGATCTATCGCGGGGCATACAACAAGCAGAACAGAGCATCTCCAGCTACTACATCCTCGGTTACTACACCCCCAGTGTGGAGAAAGACGGAGAGTTCCATCGCATCAAGATCGCCTTGAAAAAGGAGGTGGCGGCGCCGCTGGATTATCGGGAGGGATACTACGCCGCAAAGGAGTTCAACAAGTTCACGACTGCCGACAAAGAACGTCAGCTCGAAGATGCGCTCATGCTTCCTGACCCGATCACAGAACTTACGATTGCGATGGAGCTAAACTACTTCCAACTGAATCGGGCGGAATATTTTGTCCCACTCGCCATCAAGATCCCAGGACGTGAACTTGCCCTCGCAAAACGAGGCGGCTCTGAACATACCCTTATTGATTTTGTCGGCGAGATTAAAGACGCCTTTGGTACAACGATCACAAACCTGCGAGACAGCGTTGATATCAAACTCAACGATACTACCGCTGTCGAACTATCCAAGCGTCCTATCCAGTACGACGCCGGTTTTACGTTGTTGCCAGGCAAATACACCATCAAAGTGCTCGCTCGCGATAACGAGACCGGACGTATCGGGACGTATCAAACTTCATTTACCGTGCCGAATCTGAACCGAGAGACGCAGCGGGTTCCTATCAGCTCAGTTGTGCTCGGCAGCCAGCGGCTCAGCGTGCATGAAGCTCTCTACAACTCGGGCAAAGATAAAGCCCGAACCAAGGCTGATAGCGTCAATCCTCTGGTGCATGATGGCCAGAAACTGATTCCGAGTGTGACTCGCGTCTTCAGCAAATCCCGACCCATGTACGTCTATCTCCAGGCATATGGGCATGCAGAGGAAACAGTTGACCCTTTGATCGCATTCGTCAGTTTTTATCGAGATGGGACCAAGGTACTGGAGACAGATGCTCTTGAAGCGTCTCCGTATGTGAATCATTCCATTCAAACGATTCCCATTCGCTTCATAGTAGATCTTCAGCAATTGTCTCCTGGGATTTATGACTGTCAGGTTACTGTTCTTGCCTTGTCCCATCGCACCACCGCCTTCTCGCAAACCTCTGTGGCAGTGGTGCCTTAGTCAATCTTTAATAAACACAGCTCGCCGATGCTGATACTTCAATCGTAGCTCACGCTGTTGTACCTGATGCGGCTGATAGCCGTTGCCTCCAACCAATGGCGGCAAAAAGAGCCCTTGGAGTAGATAGTTTCCCATTAGTGGCGGATGCCGGTTACTCCAATGGAGAGTCGGGCGCGAGGACTTCCGCTATGAACCTGATACCGATACCTGCGTCTCGCCCTGGCAACAAGAGACTACTTCGCAAGAATACCAATCATAAAGACCGTTACATCATGTATGGGGCTTCTGCTGCCGACTGCGGCACATGTTCGCTGAGTCGTATTGCACAAAGGCTCCGAGACATGGCTTGGCTCGCCACTTGTATGAAGAAGCGTTGAACCGGATAGAGGAACGGGTAACCCCAGAAGTGATGAGATTACGTCGATGCACTGTCGAGCATCCCTTCGCGACGATCAAGTACCGTGTCTTCGGGCATCCGCGTCTGCTGATGCGCAGGTTGTCCGGTGCAAGGGTTGAAATCGGGCTCGCGACGATGGCGTACAACATTAAGCGCATCACAAACGTGCTCGGCGCAGCCAAACTGACGGAAGCGCTTCATCACGCCTGAAAGAGCGCAGCGACGGAACGCGCCATCCCAAATCCTGAGGGTGTCAGCGAGAGCAATTGCGTCCCTCTACCACCTGAACTGAGTTTCGTAACGACCTCGAACGGGCCCGCTGAGATTCTCTCTAGCTTTCACGTCTTTTTCTCTTTAGGGGTGTCCAGAGGGATATTTTCGCAGATGAGAAAGAGTAATCCGGACTATCAAGTCAGAACGCTTCTGATCTCTATGAAGCTCAAGACAGATCAGAGCTCTGGTATGCCGCAGTTGTCAGATAATGGCTTGGTGATCGGTGGCCGACTTGCCATGTCCCTCTCAGCCGTATGCCAAGTTCGAGAAGCATACAGAAACTTGCCCGCAAGACTCACCAAGAACAGTGTGACGGCAATCCAAAGCGCGTGACTGGCGAACGCGTTCACGATTGCATCGACGGGAGTTTGAACGTCGAGGAGGCGCTCGATGATCCATCCTAGAGAGGCCGCCGCCGCAAAGACTGCGCCGCCGCTGCGAAGCACCGGATATGCGGGTGTCCTGCTCATGAGAATGAGCGATGGCAGGATGGCAGTGACCACGAGCATCTGCATTGCTTCGATACCCAGATTGAAGGCCAGAATGCCGGCGACTCGTTCCCAATGGCCCAATTCCAGGCGGTCCAGCGTGGCAGCGAAGGCCAGACCATGGATGAGACCGAAGAAAGCCGCAATCCAGGCTTCTTTGCCGGGGAGAATCGGACGCAAAGCGTGCACTGCGGAAACGAGAATCGAAACTGCGATCAGCACCTCAACCAGCCGGTCTGGGACGTGCACAACACCAAGCGCAGCGAGGGTGAGAGTGATGGAGTGGCCAGCGGTGAAGGCCGTCACAATACCCAATATCCTCAGCAGGCTTTGACGCACGCCCGCAGGCGGCCCCCAGCGCCGACCCGCAACTAGAAGTGGCGCAGGAAGCAGCAGGGTGAGCAGAAAGAGAAGGTGATCGGTTCCTTCCGCGATGTGCCGCATGCCCAAATGAAAGAGGCTGGAGAACTGTAAGCCATTCAGCCATGCAACAAGATCCGCCCAGGAGCCGGACGACTTAGCGCTAACAGCCCCCATCTGCTGATAGTCCAGTTCGTAGAGGGACTGTTGGTCGTTGCGTTTCTGCGCGAGGATGCGAAGGTCGCGGTTCTGTGGAACTACCACGTTCATGAGGTAGACCGATGTTCGGCTCAGGTGATGATTCGCGAGGATGAGGCTTCGATTCGGGCCGCCGTTCGGCAGGTCCGCGGTGTATTCGATGCGGATTTCGCCGAGTCCATCGCGCATCTGCGCGGGCTGCGGGAAGCTCCACGAGACGAGCTTCGGCTGAACGCTCTTTCCGTCGATCGTAATAGACAAGTCGTTGAGCACGCGCTGCGCATAGGCGTGCTCTTCGTCTTCTGAAAGGACCCCGTCGCCGTTGGTGTCGATGCCTGCGATCACGTAGGGAGCGACCAATGTTCCTGGGATCAGCCGCATCGACGCTGTGACGCGATTCTCCTCCAGAGAGAGAATTGTCGCCTGCAGGTATTCATCGATCCGATGAGCGGACGCGGTCTTTCCAAAGAAAAGAACGCAGGCGGTGATCGCGACCGCGGTCTTCCATCTCATTGTTTTACCAGCGCGCTTCCATAGTCGTTGGTAGGATCTCGATACATCGTGTGCACGTGATTGGTGGGCTCGTCATGCTGCGGCGCGTATTCAATGACGAGGTGCGGCCCCTGGAGGCGGTAGTACGCCGTGATATTGCTTCCTGCCTTACCCGTCGTGGGGCCGCTCCACGCAAACCACGCTTCGTTCAGGTCCGCCTTCATCTCGGCCATACGGGCGGCAGCGGAGCTTTCGTTGACGATGCCGGCCCATTCGGCGATCAGATCCAACAGCATGGCCTGTTGTCTGGCATTCATCTCCGAAGCCTTCAGGCCCTCGGGAACGATCCTTTTATCGTCCTGGCCAGGGCCAAGGACAAGGTCGGGCACTGCATAGTTGAGAACCGCCTGCTTGCGCTGTTTTTCATCCAGAGATTGGAGCACAGCGAGCGCCTTGTCGCTCTCTCGGCTGAGCGGACGAACGGTCTTCCCGTTGAGCTTGAACGTGGCCGGCTGCGCGCCAGTGAGCGTTGGCGTCAGGACGCCCCTGCTGCCCGCAATGGTGATGTTCAGCGCGAGATGATGGCCGCCGAACTGAAGCATCCACGGAGTGGTCGTCGAAGGTTTGCCGAGGAATGAGATGTAGTACAGATTGCTGCCAAACATATCATCCGGTGAGAAGGATGGCGGTCCTCCAGGATGGTCCGGGCCGCCGGCGCCGGCAAACTGCGGCGGCGGGCCGTTCTGACCTCCGGGCGGTGGACCCATCGGGGGACGGCCGCCCCCTCCAGGGCCACGCTTCGCTCCGTTCACCTTGAAATCATCGTCGGCCTCCCGGATCTCGTTCACCTTCTCAAGGCCCATGGGACTGAGAACGGTTGCGAGGAGCTTCATCGCCGCATCTCGCTGCGGAGCGCTCATCTGCTTGAGGCTGATTCCGCCGCGAGGAACCACACCGGTCGGGAAGTTCGACCATCGCGCCCGCTGCTGCGCATCGTCAAATGCGTATATGACCTTCTGCCGCTGCTCGGCGCTGAGCGTAGCGAGGAATTTGTCGGCTGCGCTGACAATCTCCGCAGTCTTGGTCTGCGCCAGAACCGGACTTGAAATGGTGCTCAGCGCAAGAGCGATGGCATACACGATTGCGAAATTGAAGATCTTCATAGGCTCCTTATCTAAATGACGGCGCTGCTGCATTGCCAGTGTAGACGGTCAAATCGTTGTCCACGCCTACAGGAGACTGGCGACAAAGGACGCGTTTGGGTCAGATATATTCTTCCCGCACGATTTACTCCTAAACCCGGATAGTGGCTGAGTTCGCCAGCTACTTTCACAAGTCGCCAGATCAATTCGGCCTGGAACATATCCGTGCCTGGCTGCTGTATCTGCTCGACGAGACGAACCAGCCCAGACATTGGCCGGGCTGGTTATGCGATCGCAGTACGCGGATCACGGCTAACCGGAATGTATGGTCCGCCGCCTTGTCGCAAGCGAAAAGTGAGAGTGACAGGGTTGGTCTGCGCAAATGTATACGGCCTTTGTTGGAGCGGCAGCTCCTGACCAAGATGGAATGCGCCGCGCTCTTTTCCCCATTAGTAATGCAGCCTTGAAGGGCTTCTTCCGGTTACGGGTTTTGAGAGCGCCGGGTTCGACCGTTGTGCCATCTCATTGTTCGCCAGCAGACCTGGCAGGAAAACATATTCTCAGTAGCAGCTGGGCTGCAGATGTGGGAATCGCGGAAGCGATTTCCAAGTCTGGCTTAAGCCAGGCGTCATCTGCAGGCCAGGACAGGTGCCCGATAGGCTTCGCCTGTGGTGAGCACGGCCCAGGCCATGCGCGCCAACTTATTGGCCAACGCCACGCCGGCGACGTTGTAGTGGGTACGTGCTGTAAGCTGTGCCAGCCATGCGCTCAGGCCGGAAGACTGCTTCTCTCTAAACTGCAGGACGGCGCGTGCGCCCTGTACAAACAGCCGTCGCAAGTAGGAGCTCCCGCGCTTGCTAATGCCGAGCAGCTTTTGCTTGCCTCCGGTTGAGTGCTTGCGCGGAACTAACCCAACCCAGGCTGCGAACTCCCGGCCCTTGCGAAAGGCCGCTCCATTACCGATGGCTGCGATGAGTGCCGTTGCTGTAAGCGGACCGATACCGGGAATCGCATCTAGGCGTCGACAGACTTCGCTCTCCTGTGCGGTCTTCTGAACCAACGCATCGGCTTCTTCGAGCCGTGTGGCCAACTGATCCAGTTCCAGCTTCAGTTGCGCCAGCAGCAAGCGCACTGCGCCCGACAGCTTGATCGTGGCGTCTTCCAGAATCCCTGGCAACGCTGCATCCAGATGGCACCGCCCCTTCCGCAGAGTGATGCCTCGCTCCAGCAACAAGCCACGAATCTGGTTGACCACTGCTGCACGACGCATCACCCAGCGCTCACGCACCCGATGCAGGGACTGGAGATCCAGCTGATCATCGGTCTTGATCGGCACGAAGCGCATCGTGGGTCGGCCCACGGCCTCAGCAATCGCCTCGGCGTCGATGTAGTCCCTCTTGTTCGTCTTCACGTACGGCTTCACATACTGCGCCGGGATCAGCCGAACTTCATGCCCCTGTTCTCGTAGCGCACGGCCGAGAAAATGGGAGCCGCCGCAGGCTTCCATGCCGATCAACTGGACCTGCCGGTTCGCCGTGAAGCGCAACAACTGCAATCGCGAGAACTTCTTGCGCACCACAACTTCGCCGCGCAGGTTGAGACCAACAAGATGAAACACTGTCTTGCCAAGGTCGATGCCGATCGTGTGTAGTTCCATGGGACGCCTCCTCCGTGTGCCTCTTATACCTCAGCTGCTGGCTGGGTAAAGGCGGCGGACCATCCCATTAGTAATCCTCCTGTGAAGGCACCTCGCTGTCTTTGATGCGCAGAGACTTCGCAAGATTTCTAGGTGCTCTTTCTAGTCAGGCACTTCCACCAGGGCATCGAATAGTCGTCCCGCCAGCTTCTTCCTTGCGTCCTCGTTGAGCACGTCGGGATCAAAGAGCGACTCCAGTGTAAGCGCGGATAGCAGAGGCTGAATTACCTGAACACTGAGTGAACGCTTAAGAACCTGCTTTCCGTGCCGTTCGGCTCCCAACAGACCGGTGAGGCGCGTTTCAGCATCGGGGGGAATCATTTTTGCGATGAATTTCTGGAACCGCTTCTTCGCTTCAGGATTGCGGATGGCGAACAGTTTGAATTCGAGCATCAGAAGATTCCAAGCGTCATCGCGGCTCAATCTCATACAAAATCTCTTGAAGGCATCCCGATTCTGCTCAATGCTCTTCGAGTTTGCAAGCGCCTTCTCCATTTCAGAGCGATAACGGAGAGCATGCTCTTCCACCAACGCCATGAAGACGTCTTCCTTGCTCTCGAATTGGGCATAGATGGCACCTTTCGTTCGACCTGCGATTGAGGCAATCTCTCCTAATTCCGCACCCGCGTATCCTTCTCGAACAAAAACCTCTTCGGCAGCGCGAAGCAACAACTCTCGAGTCTCTTTCGTCTTCACCTGATGCTTATTCGGTTTCATCGCTGTCATTTCTCTATCTTAGATCGGCAGTTCGTTGAGGAGATGTCGGCGACCGAAATTGGTCGCACGATCTCCAACATTGTTGGCTGCGTTCCGGCCTCCCAAAACGCAATGCAGTAGCTTTACGAACGCGTGGTCTTCCCCGCGCTCGCCATCTTAGTCTTCTCGAATTTCTTTGTTTCGGAAACGTAACTCTTGGCAATTGTCTTCGCAACACCGTCCGCGACATTCTTGCTCTCTGACTCGCCACGTACGGTCGCCTTCAATTGCTCTGTAAAATTGAGTTGCCCCGTAGTATCCGTGATGTTCACATTGAAGGAAATTTGAGTGGTACCAACGAACATCCCGACGGGCCCCATCACAGCGCGTTTTACTTGGCTCCCTTGCTTGAATGCGGAGACAGAAACACGAATCGTGTACTCTGGGCAACTCCTCTGGCTCAGACTCTCGCCTTCGCGGTACACATGACCCATGCCCTCGAGACGTTGAACGCGGTCGACAGCGTGCTCGTACAAAAAGGCTCGGTAGGCCGCGGGAACCTCGGTCTGGTTCCAGGCCGGTATGTCTATCAGAACGCTCCGCGGGTTGATGGCACTCTTCTGGCATGTTGAGACAGAGATTTCTGAATTCGGAGTGGGATTTCCGTATTGCGTCGGGGGCAGATCTGCGAAACTTGCTATAACGTGTTCGGCTTCTCCGGCTGGAACGTAGAACACGGCAGCGTGGTAGCCATTCCGAAGGTCCTTGAACTCAACCGACAGCATGTTCACCTTGTGATGCATCACGCCCGCCGCGGCAATGCCTCCGCCATTTGGGATTGCCATCCGAAGGAGTCGTCCCTTCATCCCCCAGAGTTCCACTCGTTCGTTATCGCTACTCACCGCCAAAAGCGCTGATCGAGGGACATTGTAGGACCCTGACTTTCCGGTGAAGGTGAGGCCTCCGGAGTTGATGGTGAGGGTCCCCTTCTGGTGTGCCTTTGTCTCAGGCAAGCCGTAGGCGTGTTCGACCTTGGGTGATGTCCACTCCGCGATCAAAGGGCGCGTCACCTCAGACGCGCCACTGGTTTGGGCTTCTGCGATTCCGACACAATTCGGAATGCAGGCAGCGACATGTAAGCAAAGAAAAAAACAAGTTCCGGTTAGCCGGTTCATAGAATACCCTCATCATACGTACTGGTGGGTATTTGATGCAAGATAGCCGCAACGCGACCCAATCTTCTTTGTAAAAAAGTTTGCATCATTCGTCGTTCATGCCACATATATATACCTACTAGTTCGTATTTATTCTAAATCTCAATTGTTTAGCCGATCCAACATTTCAAGGAGCGTAATCGATGAAACACATCATTTGGGGAGTGATCTTTCTAGGGATTCTGTGCAATTTTGCAGTAGCTCAAGCTGTAGAAACAGCCACATCCGTGACAAGGCATCAACTCACGGTTCAGGGAGGCGCCACATTTACCCGGAAGGTGACTGATTCTTCTGGGATCACGTACAAGCCAACTTCGTCGGGCGCCGGACTTGTCGGATATCGGTTCAACATCAACCGGTGGCTAGGAGTTGAAGGCGATTACGACTTCTTTAGAAATAGTCAGAAATTCATGACCTCGAGTAGTTCGACCTCGTTGAAGACAAACGTGAACGTTGCGACGGGATCAGCTGTTATCAACCTTCCCAATCCGATTACAAAAAGATTTAAGTCCTATGCCATGGTTGGGGGAGGCGCAATGATCTTCAACCGGTCAGGCACGGATTTTACGGCTCTACAAACCAGGAATGTGATCGTATTTGGAGGCGGGGCCGATTTCCCGATTACCCGACACATTGCCATTCGTGGGCAAGCCAAAACCTACATGTACAAGGTTCCTGATTTCACGATCAGCAATTTTCACACGAGCAAATACGTTCAGACCATGGTTCCATCAGTTGGTTTGGTTTTCAAGTTTTGATGAGTAGTTTGCACCCATTCTCGGTCCTGGTGACAGCGTTCCTCTTAACAACTATGCTTTTGGGGATTACCCGGAGCAGACGATGACCTTCGCCTACATTAAGGGGGGCGGACAGGGGGTCCCCGTTTTCGGGAGCTACTTCGCGGCAGACGCGTGCATTTGCCAAGGATATTATGTTGGAAGCAAAATACACGTCACGACCATCAATCTCTCTTATGAACATCACCAATCAGTTCAATACTTCAGATCGATGGGAAGTCCGCAGACCCAGCAATACGGCCGGTTCTTCGGAAGCGATAACTGCCGCGAATGGTTCGATCTCGATGTGGTGTTCTAGCGATGATTACTCCCGATTTGCTTAAAACGACAAGCCTGTTTGCTTCACTGGCACAAGAAGACCTCGAGCGATTGGCCCAAGCGGCAGCTGATGTAGTTTTGGATGCTGACGAGTGGCTGGTCAGGGAAGGCGAAAGACTAAACTTCTTTGTAGTGCTTGAAGGTGAGCTCCAGTTGAGCAAGGAAATCATGGGCCGGAATCTCGTGCTCACCCAATTCGGTCCGGGCGACTTCTTCGGCGAGGTCTCGGCACTTTTTGGAGTCCCATCTCTGTCCTCACTGCGCGCCTCGTCGAGATGCCGCGTGGCTCAGTTTGCGGTCCAGTACCTTCAGGAGCTAGTTCAAGGCCCGACCCTCTGCGGCGCAACCATCCTCAAGACGCTAAAGGAGCGTCTTGTAGAAAGCGGAAAGCATGCACTTGAATTGCCGTCGGCTCGCGTGCTCGTGATCGGATCTCAAATGGAAACCGATCTCCCAGAGATCCGCACCTTCCTCAGGCTGAATCGCATCCAGTACGAATGGATCGATCGCGAGAAGCAGCCAAACCGCATTCCCGCTTGCGTTCCATCATCTCATCCGGGCCCATCGGTGGTTGTCGATGGGTATCACACCCAACAACTGTAAGGAAGCTGGCAGAAGCGCTTGAGATATGCACCCGCCCCAAGAAAAACGCCTACGACGTCGTGGTCATCGGAGGAGGTCCGGCTGGGCTCGCTGCCGGGGTTTACGGTGCATCAGAGGGCCTGTCCGTTCTGCTGATCGAGCGGCATGCAGTAGGAGGCCAAGCTGGAACCTCGTCCCGCATCGAGAATTATATTGGCTTTTCCAACGGTATCTCGGGTGACGACCTGAGTGAACGCGCTCTCAAGCAGGCGAGACGGTTTGGAGCTGAGATGGTACTGACGCGAGAAGTGACCGCTGTTGTCGCACTCGCGAACGGCGGGTACCATTCAGCTAGATGGTGACGAACATATCAGCACGAAGACGGTAGTTTTAACGACGGGTGTCGAGTGGCGCTTTCTGGAAGGCGAAGGTGTGAACCGTCTGCTCGGAAAGGGTGTGTTCTACGGGAGCGCGGGAGCTGAGCCGTCCAATGTCTCCGGGAAGGATGTCTTCATCGTGGGCGGAGGTAATTCCGCGGGACAGGCCGCCGTTTTCTCGGCTAACTATGCGCGCTCAGTTACTTTGCTGATCCGCGGCGACAACCTTGGAGAGAGCATGTCGCAGTACCTTGTAAAGCAAATAGCCAGCAAGACGAATATCTTTGTGGAGACGTCAACACATATCCTTTCTGTGTCCGGTGAAACTCGCCTTAAACATATCTGCACTGTCTGTCATGGAGAGGAACCGCTAGCACGCGAGGCTGACGTGCTTTACGTGATGATTGGCGCCAAGGCATCGACCAATTGGCTTCCAAGAGAGCTCAAACGTGACGAACAGGGGTTTGTCTACACAGGTCGCGATGTGTCAAAGCTCACCAACTGGCCAGCTAGCCGACTACCATTTCATCTTGAGACAAGTCTCGCGGGCTTCTTCTGTGCTGGTGACGTGCGTCACGGCTCAATAAAGCGGGTCTCGAGCGCGGTAGGCGAAGGCAGCATGACCATCTCTTTCATCCACCAGTTTCTTGCTTTGCAAGGAGATGCGGAGTTGCCTTGAACGCGGTTCAACCACCGGTTTCTCGGACATATTTATGAAGGACTTAGCTGGGCATCAAGAAACAGACCAGAAGGCACGACCAATACACGACCATCTCAGACCCTCCCAAAATTGTATGGATCGCACTAGATTCCTCCACCACTCATCCTTGTAGCCGTACTTCGTACGGTATACCCACTCAACGATGATCGGTTTCGGCGTGCTACTGGTCGCCGTGCTGGGTTGTTGAGCGATCGCGGCTGGTACGGTGGCGACGACGGTCGACGAAAGCATCGAAAGAGTGAAGACGATTGTGCGGGCCTGCGGATAGAGCTTCATAGATCAATCTCCTCTGACGGCGGTGCAGACTGGCATGCCGTATGGTCGAGCGGGTTGCTCAGCAAAGCCGACGTTTTCCCGATCAATCCGGAATCGAGGTCGTCGCTGGATGATCTTTTGTCGGTGGCGGAGGAAGGGGGGCCAGCTTCTCATACCCGCGCTGTCCATCCGGTCCTATCGGGCCGGGCCCAGGTCCGAGATGCGGGGCGTCCACATTGTCCTCGGAGCAGGAATATTCGCGAACGTCATCCCCCGGTTTACCAAGAAGCCATGTGCGCTGGTAATGAATCGACTCCGTATAAAACTTCGGGTCGGTTACAACCATCTCCACATGCAGGTGCCCGATATCGGGCCGCGTCCAGCGTTCCACGACGCGCTGCTGATCACTATGCGGATTTGCATTCTCATCTGCCCATGTGCGTTTTTCTTTGAAGCCGATTGAATCGATGACAAACGTATCGCCGTCCCAGGACCCAATCTCCTCGCCGAAGAACGAAGGATCAGGATCTTCCGAGTGCTTTCGTCCATCGAACGGGATCAGTCGGTACGTTGTGTACCAGTACAGGAACACCGCATGGTTCGCGCCCTGTAGCAGCTGGAACGGGAGTCCGCTCGCATTGTGCCGCGGCAATCCCCCCACAATGCAGAGGGCTTCTGGGTCGACGGTATGTTCCACGTTGTACTTCTGGGCAGCTTCACCCGCAGGTGTAAATGGCAGCTTATAGCCTGGCAGATCCTTGCCAAGGTTCCCCACAGGCTTATCCTTGCGCGATGGAATCCAATACCCGGATAGATCGGGGTGTTGCCCGAGACGCGGCGCTGGCCCCTTCGGCAGATCTGCCTCGTTTCGCGAGAACGGAGAGTTTTCTCTCCCCGTAGGATCGCTCGCCTTCTTTGCCTGTGCCTGCGCGGCCCATGATCCCGCCAGCATTCCCGATAAAAGAGCCGGCAACACATAGTGATGAAATTTCAATTGAGTCTTCAATGAAGACCTCCTCTCAAGAACGTAGACAAGACAGAAAAACATCACCGGCATGACAGGGACTTGCCCGATGAGCGATCCACAGAGCGGATCGCTCATAACGCAGGACCAGAGGATGTGTCTGGCTTAGGTTGTAGATGGGAGATAGCCGGAAGCCGCCCTTTCGAGACAGGCAATCGCAGGCCGCACTCAGCTCAAGTGGCGAGTACGACAACAGCGCGAACAAAGCAGCGTGAGAGCGCTGGGCATGTGCCGACGATAACCCAACCCGCCAGCACGGTCAAGAACCCTACTTGACATACCATCACCGGCAACTTACATTTCAGACATGATTGGCTTCCAATCAACGCAGTGTTGTTGCTCCTTCCACCTCCTCTGAGTGGACGGTAACCCCTGCGATTGAAGCCATGAATGGAGTCGCGCCAGCACGAACGCATATTGTGCCGGAAGCATAGATTTCCATCACAGGATCACAGAAGGCCCGCTCCTCTCTCCGAGCGGGCTTTTTATTTGCCGTACGTATCCAACAAAACACAAAAAAGAGGAAGTGCCATGAAAGCAAGAATCTCTATCCTGCTCGCAGGTGCCATCACCATCAGCGCGGTGCCAGCGTACGCCCACCACTCTTTCGCCGCTGAGTTCGATGGAACAAAGCCCGTTCGTCTCGTCGGTAAGATCACGCAGGTCGAGTGGACCAATCCGCATTCTTACTTCTATGTCGACGTCACAGACGCGAAGGGCGTTACTACAAACTGGGGATGCGAGGGCGCAGGCCCTGGCGCACTGAGCCGGCGTGGCTGGAAAAAGGGTGACTTGAAGCTCGGTGACACCATTGTCGTTGATGGCTACCGCGCAAAAGACGGTTCGCATCTTATCGATGCGCGCCGCGTTACTTTCCCTGATGGACGTACTGTATACGGCGGCAGCCCTGGCGACGGCGGCCCCGGCGACAACGGCACCGACAAGGGCAACCTTCCTGGTACTGGAACGCCGGCTACGAAATAACCAATCCAGTCCGCGACTCCCGAGCCGATTGCCAAAGAACAGGACCTCTAGCGTGCCTTTACTCCAGCATCTCTGCCAGCTTCTCTACGACTCGCACGTCGGAACCGCTATACGCGAGTCCGATTACGCTTTCTCCATCATCGAGTCGGTTCATGTTCTCGGGATCACGGCGCTGGTTGGGACCATAGCGTTGCTGGATCTTCGCATGCTCGGACTCATTCTGCGTCCTATCTCCATCACTCGTCTCGCACGAACGGTCTTCCCTCTCACGTGGTCTGGCTTGGCCGTGATGTTCGTCATCGGTTTTCTGCTCTTCTGGGCAGAGGCAGCGAAGAACTACTCCAATCCTGCCTTTCGAGTCAAACTGATTCTGCTGGCTCTTGTCGGCCTCAACCCACTGATCTTTCATACCACCATCTATCGCCGCGTCCACGAGTGGGAGGTTCTCGCCATCTCACCATGGCGCGCCCGCGCTGCGGCGATCGCCTCGCTCACTCTATGGAGCGGGATCATCATCGCTGGCCGGGCCATCGCCTATTTTTGATTGTTTGAAAGGCGCCACACAGTCATGTCTCCACTCCTCTGGTTTACGGCGCTTGCTCACTCTCACCTTGGCCGCGTCATGCAGACCTCCAAGTGGGGCTTCGCCATCGTCGAGACCGTGCATTTGCTCGCGCTCGCCATTCTTGGCGGGGCTGTCCTCGTCGTCGACCTCCGGCTCCTCGGAGTCGTTCTCAAACGTGAGTCAACCCGTACCATCGGCCGTGACCTTAGTCGTCTCCTTCTCGGCAGTCTTGTTCTCATGATCCTGTCCGGGATCGCGATGCTCTCTGAAGAAACGCTGAAGTGCTACTACAGCCCCGCTTTTCGCTGGAAGATGGTTCTACTCGCAGCTGCGGTGCTGTTTTATTTCACCCTTCACCGCCGCGCGCTCCTCAATATCGACAGGGGCGAACCGACCCTTTGGGCTCGTGCGGCCGCCGTTATCTCTCTTTCTCTTTGGCTTGGAGTGGGCGTCGCGGGCCGGGCCATCGGCCTTCTTTGAAAGGCGAAGCATGCACCCTCATCTTTTGCATACGCTCGAATGTCAACAAAAGCTCACGGTCTGCTTCGACGGCACCAAAGGTTTACCCTCCAGGGAAGAGTCCCTGACGGGTAAGAGTGGCTCCGATCGGCCTTCTGTCGGCTCACTCCCCGGGCTTATTCGCTCCGTTTGCGGCAGCGGCCAGGTTCTGGCTAGCCTTCTCTTTGAGGAGTTGTTCTATCTTCGCAGTGAACTCCTGCTGCAATTGCTTGTTGAACTCGCCGCTCGCCGGCGAGACGAATCCGGAATGGATCCCCTTCACCAAGCCATCACGACCAACGAAGATGGTAGCCGGCCAAGTATTGAGATTGACCGCCTGAGGCACCTTCTCCCACATCTCAGCGGGTGCGCCCGCGATCAGATAGGTGTGCTCTACGCCGTACTGTTTCACGAAGGCGCGTTCCCGCCCCAGCGTTCCCTGCTGCTCCGGCTCTTCGAAGTCCAGAGCGACGATTGCGAGTCCTTTGTCGCGATACTTCTTGTCCAACTGGACAAGATATTGCGCTTCATCGTGGCAGTTGGGGCACCAGGTTCCAGTCACAATGGCGAGTACCACCTTGCCCTTGAAGCGTGGATCGTCGCTCGAGACCAACTTCCCATTCACATCCGGGAAGTTGAAGGTAAACTTCTCGTTCGGGTCTCGCACGGTCGTATGGGTACATCATCCCTCCAAAAGCAGACCACTGATTGGTCTTTACAGCAGAGACTTATCCAACGCCGCCGCCTGCTAGAGCCAACGTCAGATTCTGCGGCAAGCCAGTCGCTACAGCTCACTTGCCCGTAGTACATCCCCGCTTCATGGCAGTCTGGCGATTGTCGTCGATCAAGAATCGCCAGACTGTTTTTCGAGACTACGGAACTGCGGGCGCTCCAATCAGTGGCTCAACTGGCGTGACCGCCCCTGCCTTGATCCACTTCTCCAGGACAGCTATATCTCGATCCGAGAGTTTTTGTTTGGGAGGCGGCGGCATCGGCATAGAGGGCCCCTCCGGGCCCCTCGTAGTGTACAAGCTTCACTAATAGGCTCGACTCTGGCTGCCCGTTTACGATAGCTGCGCCGTTGCGACCACCCTTGAGCATCAACTCGCGTGTGTTCATGTTGTAACCGCCGCGATGGTTGGATCCGCCGTGACAGCGGTAGCAGTTCGCCTCAAGGATCGGCTTTACCTTCTCGCTGAAGTAAGCGGGGTTGGAGGGATCGTCTTGCGCGAGCACTACTACCGGTGTCGAGTTGATGCCCGCCAGGCATCGAACTATCGCGAAACTACCAGCCACTGCCAACGCCGCGCCGAACTTGGACTTCATTCACTTCTCCTTGCTTCCCTGTTGATCCGTACGGAGTGGCCGCTCACTTTGTATCTCTTGAGGCCACACATACTGTTTGTTTTGGGTACTCTATGGCTGTGTCATAACAGGAACCTAAGGCTGCAACCCATTTTGCGGCTAACCGGGTTCAGTGTCGTGAAGGTCCCGGCTCCTTGCGATACAAGAACCTAGTCTACAAACGGCTAGCAGGATAGCGCACAACGAAACCCTATGTTCGCGGTTGAGCTATCCGGCGTGTTCGCGGTGCGTGCGCCGACGCGGTAGCGGTTGCAGTAGGACTTGTGACACAGGAATGAGCCGCCCTTCATGAGGCGTCCCTTGCCGGTGGCGGGCCCCCTCGGATTCGTCTGATCTGCCGTGCGATGGAACGCTGCATCGAACCAGTCGGCGCACCACTCCCACGCGTTGCCAGTGATGGAATATAGACCGAACCCGTTCGGCGGGAACGCTTCCACGGGGCAGGTGCCGGCATAACCGTCGTCGCCAGTGTCCTTCTTGGGAAATTCGCCCTGCCAAATGTTGCAGCGATGTTCGCCGCCCGGCCTCAACTTGTCACCCCAAGGGTAAAGCTTCTGCTCCAGCCCGCCTCGCGCCGCGTACTCCCATTCTGCTTCTGTCGGCAAACGCTGGCCCGACCACGCGCAGAACGCCTGCGCATCGTTCCAGCTGACATGCACCACGGGATAGTCCTCGCGTTTCTTCACGTCGGATCCAGGACCCTCAGGCGCATCCCATTGCGCGCCGGGCACCTTGCACCACCACGGCGCCGCAGCCACTGTATCCTCCACCAGCGCCGCATAGCGTCGCTTCGGGATGTGGCTCCAGAACACGAATGACCATCCAAATCGCTCGGCCTCCGTCTCGTAGTCCGTCGCCGCAACAAACTTCCCAAACAGCGCATTCGTCACCGGGTAGCGATCCATCAAAAAGGGATCGAGCGTCACCGCCCGTACAGGTCCTTCGCCATCACGCGGAAACCCTTCGGGGTTGTCCGTACCCATCAGAAATGTTCCACCCGCCAACGGCACCATTCGCGCCAGCACATCCTCTCGCGGCTCCTGGACTATTCGCATTTCCGAAACGCCTGGAACTGCGCCCTTCACTATGCTTGGCGAGCAGCCGCAGCATTGTTCGCCCTTGGATATCTTTCCCGTCATCGCTCCATCCTGCCCTTCAAACAAGCAACTGAAACCGTACAAAGTCCCGCCAGCCGGACCTTCCGGCGGGCAGGATGTGAACTGTGTTGCTCTACTTCAACTGCACGGCGACACTTTTGATCGTCCCAGTAAAGCGGTTCGGTGAGTTATAGTCGGTGCTCACCGGCGATCCAAGATCGCGGCCCACATCCAGCGTCTCCGCGCCAGCGCCCATCACATTCGCAAACGTTTCCGTCTGTTCTTTGCCATTGACGCTCAGCCGGACCGAACCTTCGCGCGGACCACGAACAACGAATGGCCCGCCCGTTGTTGTATCGAAGCCAGACGGCGTGACCTCTAACTCCACATGAACCGACCCCAAAGGCAACTCCCCGGTTGACACGATGCGGCCCGTGCGGTGGCTGAAGGCGTTCGACTCATAGATCACGTGCCGATCCTTCACATACAACGTGAACCCGCCATACCGACTGCCTTGCGCGAGAATCACCCCATTTGCCCCCTGCGCTGGAACCTCGAGCTCTGCCGTAATCTCATGCGGGCGCCCCACGATCTGCGGCGCCACGCGTACCGGCAGACGTTCCACTCCTTCGCGATAGACAAACATGGTCTTCCCCGCAGCGGGCGAAGGCGGCGGTCCCTGCGGCGGCACCAGCGGATATGCATTGTTCCGCTTCGCCTCAGCATCGAACAGCGCCTCCAATTCCTTCAATTTCTCCGGATTCGAAGCTGCCAGATCGTGTGCCTGACTGTAGTCGTCGGTCAGGTTGTACAGCTCCCACGGGTGGCAATCTAAATCGTTGTGAGGACCCGCCGAAAAAGCATTTCGCGGATCCCAACTAAACGCATATCTGTTCCCTGCCCACCATCCATCTTTGTAAATTGCCCGATTGCCATTCGTTGCGAAGTACTGCACAGTGTGACGGCTGGGCGCCTTCGCATCGTCGAATGTATACGCCAGGCTCTCGCCCTCCAGCGCCGTCTGTTTCACACCGTTCACCTCGGCTGGCGGCTTGATTCCCGCCACCTCATATATCGTCGGCGCGATGTCGTTCACGTGCTGAAATTGACTGCGCAACCCACCCTTGTCATGTATACGAGCAGGCCATGAAATCACCATTGGATCCCGCGTGCCGCCCAGATGCGAGGCGTCTGTCTTTGTGCCCTGGAACGGCGTGCTTAACGCCCACGCCCAAGCCGCTGCATAGTGATTTTGGAAGACCTCGCTCCCCAGTTCATCGCTGATCTTCAGCCTTTCCTCAATAGTTCCCCGTTTGCCGTCGGCCTGCGTCAGATCTGTGCCCAACAGGCCACCCTCCGCACTGCCGCCGTTATCGCCATAGATCTCGAACACGAGCGTGTTCTCGCTCTTGCCCTCGTCTTTAATCGCCTGCAGCACGCGGCCCACTTCAAAGTCCGTATGTGCCGCAAACCCAGCGAAGACCTCAGCCTGGTGCGCCAGCAGCTTCTGTTGATCCTTCGTCAACGAATCCCATGCGGGCAGTCCCTCAGGACGCGGAGTCAGCTCCGCGTCCCGAGGGATAACCCCAAGCGCCTTCTGCCGCGCAAACGTCTCCTCGCGCAGTTTGTCCCAGCCCTGGTCAAACTTGCCCTTGTACTTTGCAATCCACTCCTTTGGCACCTGCAGCGGCGTGTGCACTGCACCCGGTGCGAAATAGAGAAAGAACGGCTTCTCCGGAGCCACCGCATCATGCTGATGCAACCAGTTGATGGCGTGATCCGCAATATCCGCAGTGAAGTGGTAGCCCTCCGCAGGCGTCTTGTTTGGCTCTACCGGCACCGTATCGCGGAAGATCCGCGGGTAGTACTGATTGTCCGCACCGGACATGAATCCATAGAAATGCTCAAATCCCAGCCCCGTGGGCCACCTGTCGTATGGACCCGTCGGGCTCACCTGCCACGTCGGCGTGTTGTGCCATTTGCCGAACGCCGCCGTGTTGTAGCCGTTCTCCTTCAAGATCTCCGCCACCGATGCGGATGCTTTCGGCCAAAGCGTGTTGTATCCCGGATAGCCAGTGGCCGCTTCCGCTACCGTGCCAAAGCCAATCTCATGGTTATTCCGCCCCGAGAGCAATGCGGACCGAGTCGGTGAGCAGAGTGAATTCACATGAAATTCGTTGTAGCGCAGGCCAGACTTCGCGAGCGCTTCAAAGTTTGGCGTGTTCGCCGGTCCGCCAAACACCGATGTTGTGCTGAACCCCGCATCGTCGATCAGGATCAGCACTACATTCGGCGCTCCCTTGGGTGCCTGGGTCTCGGCAGGCCAGAACGGCGCCGCATTGGCCGCGTTTTCCGTCGCCGGATTCAGCACCACCGGCTTAGCCGTCTGGGCATGCAGCCATACCGTGGACGTCAGGGCCACCGTTGCCAATCGTGCAGTCTGCTTCCCTGCAATGTGCTTCAAAGACATAGTCTTCCTTTCAGATCAGTTCAAATGCGATGAGTTTGGACTCTTGCTCAGCAGCCGGTGCCAGCCACAAATCGATGCACAGAGCAAAGCCCGGGCATACCGATCACGAGCCGACCGTGAATCCATGCAATGGGATCGCTCGCAGCAACAGGGAGCAGCAAAAAAGAGTGAGAAGAGGGACTGCTGTCTTAGCTACAGCAACAACAAAACTTGGCGCGACAGGGCGTCGACGCATTGGGAAGCAACAGCCGATCCACATTATTTCCGGGCAATGACATGCTATGGCAGAACACTACACCATCTCCTTTCGTGGATCAATCGAGGGGCGGGGCTTCTTGGAGATTACGGAGCGATTTTCGCTCTGTGAACCCTTTGTCCGACTGACCGCCTGATGCCCGTGCGAAGCCAACGTGTTTACCTCAGAGCCCGCAAGCAGGAATGCTCCAGAGCCAAACACCCAACTCGACCCTGCTGGAAAAACTGCGGGCGATGCGCCGCCCGGCTGCACCGAACCCAGTCGCCCGTCCGCATAGATCTGCCGTACCAGTCCGCCCAGCCGCGCTCCACCACCGGCCGGAATACCTCGGCGTCCAGCACCCCGTTATTCAATGCCCACGCCATGGCATACACATAAAATGACGATCCCGAGACCTCTGGTGTCGGGTAGTCCGTCGCATCCAGCAACCCTGACCGCCACAAACCATCCGCGCCTTGCAGTCTCGCTAATGCTGTGGCCATGGCCCGTAGCTTCTCCACATAAAACGCCCGCCGGCGATCTCCCGGAGGCAGCACCCGCAACACGTTCACCAGCCCACCCATGACCCATCCATTGCCGCGCGACCACAGCACCTTGCGACCATTCTTCTCACGCTTGCCCAGATAAGTCGCGTCTCGTACAAACAGGTGCTCCTGCGTATCCCAAAGGTGATCCGCAGTCACGTGCCACTCACGATCCATGTACGCGAGATATCGCTCGTCTCCCGTTTGCGCCGCCAGCCCCGCCCATGCTGGGGGAGCCATGAACAATGCGTCGCAGTACCACCACACTGACTTCGCCACATCGTCCGGCGTTCCCATCAACTCGTCGAACTCCTCGCGCATCGGCCGCAAGTGTGCTGCATCAGGCGCTGCCTCATTTAGCCGCAAGTAAACCTGCCCAATCGTTTGATCGTCCGGGTTCGTCTTGCGCGGTCCCAACTCCCAGTGAAAGGCTTCGGCCGCCTGGAAAACTACCTCCCTATACCGCGACTCGCGCAGTGTCTCGCCCGCCGCAAGCAGCCCCATGTACAGCGCTGCAAACCACTCACTCTGCCCCGGTGTCGACGAAATCCGCGGCACCTGCCACTCCGCCACCTTCCGCATCGCGGTCTGCACTGCTAGCGGCGTCAGTTCCGTCGATAGCCCCACCGCCAAATACCCAGGATCCTCCGCTGTGTCGCCGGCCACCGATTTCTGCTCCTTTGGCGTTGGTGGTCGAGCCTGAGCAACCTGACCACTACCAGACGCAACCGTGAAGAAGCATGCCAGCGCCCACACGGAAGTCCGCCATGGGCCGCGCATCCTAAGGTTCCCTCGTCTTCCGCCCATCAGCACGTTCACTCTGGCATCTCCATCATCACTTTTTTCGTTGAGGGTGCACTTTCTCGCTCCCGCACATACCGCTCGTTCTGCGCGGCCCACGTTGCACTCATCGCCTTCACACGCTCCGGATACTGCGTCACCAAGTTCTTTAGCTCGCAGCGATCGGTACGCATGTCATATAACTCCCACGGACCATCCTTGCCCTTCGCCACCAGCTTCCAGTCCGCCGTCCGAGATGCCCGGTTGTTGTTGTGGTTGAAGTAGATCGACTCGCGTGGCTGGTGCTGCGCACTCCGGATCGCCGGTGCAAGACTCTTCCCAGGATGATGCGGTCCACCCTGTGCTAGTGACTCGACGTTTCCGCCCGCCAGGTCCACAAACGTCGGCAGAATATCCACGAAATGGCACGGATCCCTGCGCAGCGTGTCAGTTTTGCGAATCCCGTTAGGCCAACTCACCACCATCGGCGAAGCGATGCCGCCCTCGTGCACCCAGGATTTATGCAGTCTAAAGGGCGTGTCGGCTGCCGTTGCCCAGCCCGGTCCTAGCCCGAGAAACGATTTGGCCGACCCCATCGGCGCCGCCATATCGTTCCCGTCTCCGCGAATCATCTCCTCCGCGCTCGCGCCATTGTCGGAAAGAAAGATCACCACCGTATTCTCGAATACGTCCATGACCCTCAATTGGTTCATCACTTTGCCGGTCTCAGTATCCAGCCGGGTAATCATCGCCGCATGAATCGCCATCTTCGCCTGCTGAAACTGCTTCTGTTCTACCGTCAACGTCTCCCACGGAACCGCACGCCCCAGTTCACCCGGACCCACTCGACTTGCCAGATCTGCTTCGGATAAGTTCCACGGCGGAAACACCTCCGGCTCAAGCGGGGACAGGTCGCAGTTCACCAGACCCATCTCCAACATCCGTGCATACCGCCGCTGCCGCACCACATCCCACCCTTCACCAAACCGGTCACGGTAGCGGTCGATATCGGCCTGCGGAGCCTGCAACGGAAAGTGCGGTGCATGAAACGCTAGATATAGAAAGAACGGATCGCTCTTGTGATTTGCTGCATGATCCTTCAGAAATTCAACCGCATAATCCGCAATTGCAGTCGTCGAGTAGTACCCGCCCTTCGGCTTCGGCAACTGAACTCCGTCCAGCGCATGCTTCGTCTGGGTGAAGAAGCGATTCTCATCCAGCATCGTGTATGTGCGATCGAAGCCCACCCCATGATCGCGCGGCGTCAGCTTCATGTGCCACTTGCCCGAGTGGTAGGAGCGATACCCCCGAGCCTTCAGGTGCTCTGGCAAAAACCGCACGTAGTCGGGAATATTTCCGGGCGTCATCACATCCGCCGCCGTCTGCTGCGCATACATTCCTGTCAACAAGCAGTCTCGCGAAGGCCCACATCGCGCTGTCGAGTACATGTTTGTAAATCGAGCTCCGCCCCTAGCCAGCCCGTCAATGACGGGCGTGTCGATCTCGCCGCCAAAGCACCCAGCGTCTGAGAAACCCATATCGTCCGCGAGCACCACGACGAAATTGGGCCGGCTCGGCGCAGCCTTAGCCAACCGCTGCAAAGGCCTCAAAGCCGAGCCAGCGGTGACCGCCCCAACACTTTGTAAAAAGTTTCTACGATCCATCGTTATCCTTACCCCTGGCAGATGTCGTTTACAGCGCGACCAACTTACGCTCTTGGAGGGCGATTCAACTCCGCTG
>WNGR01002554.1_pt1 | contig 27017 bp, 31 predicted proteins | sample 5407581 | NCBI WGS metagenome assembly WNGR01 (sample SAMN13153383, study PRJNA577476) | soil metagenome | isolation source: 80 cm soil or saprolite under Garry oak tree replicate 2 | place: USA:California | collected 2016-06-15
CCGCCAGGAAAATGCCACGCTGGAGGATGGTACGACGGCGTCCAGGCATCGGGCGCCATTGTCGAGCCATCCGTAACCGCAACGCAACCCGCGAACCTTGACACTATCCCTCTCCCCATGGGGAGAGGGCCGCAGTTCGAGCCGAGACGCCCGCCTCTGGCGACGAGGCGAGGGCGGAATGGGTTAGGGGTTTCCCTGCGGCTAGTTTACGAACGTCCCCGCCACGCGACGGGACCACAGGAAATACGGCACCCAGATCGCGGCCACGACGATCGCGATGATCGGCCCCCCGAACACGTTGACCTGCAGCGAGTTAGCCACCATGGGAATTCTGAGCGCGACCGAGATGTCGGCGACCTGCACGAGGGCGCGGACGATCAAGAACGCGATCATGAGCCTGGGGAATAGCCGCTTCTTGGCGAAGAAGAGGTAGAGAAGAGCGAGCGCCCACAGGAGCAGCGCGGAATACGCGACGAGCTGTCCCACGATCCACGGGCCAAAGAGCGGGTGGTAGGCGCGCGCGCCCGGCGTGGTGAGGGCATGCCAGAGCGCCGGGTTGAGGGGACGCACGGTCGCGAGGATCTCCGCCGCGATCCGGATCGGCGTCAGGCACAGTCCCACCGCCACCAGGATGAGCCACCCCCCGATGCCCACGGGCGGCGGGGGGGAGCTTTCGGTCGTGTCCACGTCACAAAGGTATCGCGAAGTCTTCGCAATTTGCGCACATTGACAAGACCGAGGGTAGCGGGCGAGGATGGCGCCCGTGCGCGTCGTGGATCTTTCTTTTCCCCTGAAGCCGCACTTCCGCTGGACGGTGAAGAGCGAGCGGCGCTCGAGCCACGAGGCGGGCAACCTCTTTCAGTCCACCATCTTCACCTCGAGCTGCCACGCCTACACGCACGTGGACGCGCCCGTACACTTCCTGCCGGGCGATCGCGACATCGCCCAGATGCCCGTGGACCAGTGGATGGGGCCCGCGGCCGTGGTGAACCTGACCCATCTGGGGGAGAACGGCGAGGTGACGGCGGGCGATCTGGAGCGCCTCGGCGGCCACGTGCAGGCCGGCGACATCGTGCTGCTGCGCACGGACTGGCCGCGCAAGTGCCCGGTGGAGAGCGAGCGATTCTGGCGCGAGGCGCCCTACACGGGGCGGAGCGCCTGCGACTGGCTGGTGGCGCGCAAGGTCAAGGCCGTGGGCTACGACTACCCGCCCGACTACGCCGTGCGCACCACCATCTTCGAGCCGGGGAAGAAGGTGACGCGCTACGAGTGCACCACCCACGACGTCTTCTTCCCCGCCGGCATCACCGTCATCGAGTACCTGACCCACCTCGACCAGATCGGTGCGCCGCGCTGCCGCTTCATCGCCCTCCCCCTCAAGCTCGACGGCGCCGACGGCTCCCCCGTCCGCGCCATCGCCCTCCTCGACTGACAGAGGGGTCAGGTCTCACAATCCAACATTGGCTCGCCAGCCGAGCTTATTGCAGCGCAGAAGGGCGAAACATGTTGGATTGTGAGACCTGACCCCTAGGTCTCGACACCTCGCAGGGTCAGCTCGGGAGCGCGGTGGCAGGCGACGGCGTGTCCCGGGACGATCTCGGTCAACACGGGCGTCTCCACGCGACAGCGCTCGACGGCGTAGGCGCAGCGGGGGTGGAAGTGACAGCCGGGGGGCGGATTCGAGGGATCGGCGACCTCGCCCTCGAGGAGGATGCGCTTCGCGCGCAGGCGCGGATCGGGCTTGGGCACGGCGGCCAGCAGCGCCTCCGTGTACGGATGCCGGGGCGTGGCGAAGAGCGCCTCCGTGGGCGCCAGCTCCACGATGCGCCCCACGTACATCACGGCCACGCGGTCGCTCACGAGCTTGACCACGGAGAGGTCGTGGGCGACGAAGAGATACGTGAGGCCGAGCTTGTCCTGGAGATCCTGGAGGAGGTTGAGGATCTGCGCCTGCACCGAGACGTCGAGGGCGGAGACGGGCTCGTCGGCCACGACGAGGCTGGGGCTGACGGCGAGCGCCCGCGCGATGCCGACCCGCTGGCGCTGGCCGCCGCTGAAGGCGTGGGGATAGCGGCGCATGTATTCCGGTCTCAGTCCCACCAGCCGCAGGAGCTCGACCACGCGATCGAGCCGCTCCCGACGCGTCCCGATGCCATTGGCCACGAGCGGCTCGGCCACGATGTCGAGCAGGGTACGCCGCGGGTTCAGCGAGGAGAACGGGTCCTGGAAGATCATCTGCATCTGCCGGCGCAGCGGGCGGAGCTCGCGCCGGCCGAGGGCGGCGACGTCGAGCACCTGGCCGCCCGCGGCGCGGAAGAGGATCTGCCCTTCCGTGGGGGTGAGGGCCCGCAGGATGCAGCGCGAGGTCGTGGTCTTGCCGCAGCCGCTCTCGCCCACCAGGGCCAGCGTCTCGCCACGATCCACGTGGAAGGAGACATCGTCCACCGCCCGCACCTGGGCGACGACGCGGCGGAGCAGACCCCGGCGAATGGGAAAGTGCTTGCGGAGCCCCTTGACCTCGAGCAGGCGCTCGGTCATCGGGTTTGCGTGGTGTTGGAGGACCACGGGTTTCGATCGGGCCTCTTCGCGCAAGCGCTCATCGCAGCGCCGGCGCTGCCTCGGGATAGAGGAGACAGGCCGCCTCCTGCGCCGTCCCCACGGGGCGGGGCGCGGGCTCCTCCTGATCGCAGCGGCCGGGCATGAAGTCGGGGCACCGCGGATGGAACGCGCATCCCTCGGGGCGATTGTAGGGATGCGGGATGGAGCCCTCGATGACGGGAAGCCGCGAGCGGACGCGCGCCTTGATGCTCGGCATGGAGCGGAGGAGGGCGCGCGTATATGGATGCTTGGGCTCGTGGAAGATGGCGTCCACGGGCCCCTGCTCGACGACCCGACCCAGGTACATGACGGCGACCTCGTCGCACATCTCCGCGACCACGCCCAGGTTGTGCGTGATCAGGATGATGGCCATGCCCTCGCGCTGCTGGAGCGTCGCGAGAAGATCCAGGATCTGGGCCTGGGTGGTGACGTCGAGGGCCGTGGTCGGCTCGTCGGCGATCAGGATGCGCGGGTGGCAGGAGAGGGCGAGGGCGATCATGGCGCGCTGGCGCAGGCCGCCCGACAGCTCGAAGGCATACTGGTCCACGCGCTGCTCGGGGCTCGACACGCCGACCTGGCGAAGCATGTCCACTGCCCGCGCGCGCGCCTCCAGCTTGCCCACGTCCTGGTGGAGCCGGATGTTCTCGATCATCTGGTTGCCCACGGTGTGCACGGGGCTGAACGAGGTCATGGGCTCCTGGAAGATGAGGGCAACGTCTTCCCCGCGTATCCGGCGCATCTCCCGCCCATCGGGATCGAGCCGCGTGAGATCGATGCCCTCCCCTTCACCCTCGCGGCGCAACAGGATGGAGCCGCTCACGATGCGGCCGGGGCGCTCGATTATTCGAAGGATTGATCGGGCCGTCACACTTTTGCCGCAGCCACTCTCGCCCACGATGCCGAGCGTCTTCCGAGGATAGACGTCGAAGTGCGCGCCGTCCACCGCCTTGACCGTGCCCTCCTCCGGGAAGAAGTACGTGCGGAGGTCACGCACCTCCAGGATCGGACGCGGGGCCGCAGGCATCAGTGGCCGTAAGGATCGGCGGCGTCACGCAGCCCGTCACCCATGAAGTTGAGGGCGAGGATCACGATGATGACGGGCACGGAGGCGGCGAGGAGCCACGGCGAGATGGCAAGCGCCTGGATGTTCTGGGCCTGCTGGAGGAGCACGCCCCAGCTGATGGCGGGCGGGCGGAGACCCAGCCCCAGGAAGGACAGCGAGGTCTCGCTGATGATCATGGCGGGGATGGCGAGGGTGGTGGCCGCGATGATGTGGCTCAGGAAGGAGGGGATCAAGTGGCTGACTATGATGCGCGCGCGCGAGCACCCCGCCAGCTCCGCCGCCATCACGAAATCCTCCTCGCGGAGCGAGAGAAAGCGGCCGCGCACCACGCGGGCCAGCTCCGTCCAGCCGACGAGCGAGATGATGAGGGTGATGGCGAAGTAGACCTGCATCACTGTCCAGTCGTTCGGGAGGGCGGCGGCCAGCCCCATCCAGAGAGGAATGGTGGGAATGGAGCGAAGGATCTCGATCACGCGCTGGATCACGGTGTCCACCACGCCGCCGTAGAGGCCGGAGATCCCGCCGAGCACGACCCCGAGCACGAGGCTCATGCCGACGCCCAGGAGACCGATGGTGAGCGAGGTGCGCGTGCCATACATGAGGCGGGACCAGAGGTCGCGTCCCTGCTCGTCGGTGCCGATCACGAAGAGGGCATCCTCCGCCCGCGCCCCCTCGAGGCCGAGCAGGTGGCGGTCGGTCTGGAAGAGGCCGAGGAAGCGGTACTCGAAGCCGTGGGCGAAGAACTGGACGGCGATCTTCTTCTCGGGGTCGGGCGTGTAGACGCGCTTGAAGGTCATCGGATCCCGCTTGCCCGTGAGCCCGTACACGTAGGGGGCGAAGCGGCCGTCCTGGAAGAAATTGATGCGCTGGGGCGGCAGCAGCGAGCGCTGGGCTTCCGACGCGCCCGGATCCGAATAGGCCAGGAAGTCGGCAAAGACGACGGCGGCGTAGAACACCAGGACCACGGCGGTGCCGACCATGGCCATCCGGTGGCGTCGGAAGCGCCACCACATGAGCTGCCACTGGGTGGCGACCGAGATCCGTTCTTCCTCCCGCTCGGCTATTTCCTGCCCTCCAGGCGGATCCGCGGGTCGATCACCATGAGGAGAAGATCCGACAGCAGGGTGCCGATGACGGTCATCACGCCCAGCAAGAGCACGATGGTGCCGGCGAGGAACATGTCCTGGGCGATGAGGGCGCGGAGCAGGAGCGGTCCCACTGTGGGCAGCGAGAGCACGAGCGAGACGATGATGCTGCCCGAGACCACGTAGGGGAGCAGATAGCCGACCGTGCTCGCGAAGGGGTTGAGGGCGACCCGCACCGGGTACTTGAGGATGAGCCGCCACTCGCCCAGGCCCCGCGCGCGTGCCGTCACCACGTAGGGCCGGCGCAGCTCGTCGAGGAGGTTGGCGCGCATGATCCGGATGAGCTGGGCCGTGCCCGCCAGGCCGAGGATGGCCGCGGGCAGGGGCAGATGCTTGATGAGGTCCCAGGCCTTGGCGAGACTCCACCGCGCCTGCGCGAACTCGTCGGAGAAAAGGCCGCCGATGTTCATGTTGAAGAGGGTGAAGCCGAAATACATCAGGACGAGGGCGAGCATGAAGGACGGCACGGCCAGCCCGGCGAAGCCGATGAACGTCGCGATGTAGTCCCCGATCGAGTACTGGCGCACGGCCGAGTAGATGCCGATGGGCAGGGCGAGGGCCCAGGTCAAGATGATGGCGGCAACGGACACGGCCATGGTCAGCCACAGGCGGTCGCCGATCACCTCGGAGACGGGGCGGCCCCATTCGAGGGCCATGCCGAACTTGCCCTGCAGCACCAGCTTCATCCAGCGGAGGTATTGAACCCACACGGGCTTGTCGAGCCCGTACTGCTGACGCAGCGCTTCCGCCTCTTGCGCCGACACGAAGCTGCCCGAGGCCGACATCTGGGCGATGTACGAGGTGATGTAGTCCCCCGGCGGCAGCTGGATGACGACGAAGGACAGGACGGAGACGGCCCAGACCGTCAGGACGGCCAGGAACAGCCGCCGCACGAGATACGCGAGCATTGCGCCTTAGCGCCCCCTCACCGTGCCAGCCCTCACCTCACCGCTCCCCTCGCCTGCGGCTCGTCGGCAGCGTCTCGGCTCGAACCGCGGCCCTCTCCCCCGATGGGGGAGAGGGATGAGAACTCGACACTAGCGGCATCAGGCCTTGTAGAAGAAGGTCGTCGGGTGCGAGGAGCAGGGCGTGCGCGCGTGCTGGGCATTGATCTGGCGCGCGGGAATGTTGCCCAGCTTGTTGCTGACGATCCTGACCCCCATGGTCGCGGGCGACTGCCCCACGGTGCCGATGCTGTACTGCTCGTCGATCAGGATCTTCCAGATCTCCTGGGCGACCTTGTAGCGCTCCTGGGTCTTCTTGCCCGCGGCCGATCGGAAAAGCTCGAGGGCCGAGATCATTCGCGGATCCTTGGGCGCCTTTCCCTGGGAGCCGTTGGAGGCGTACCAGCGCGCGATCGGCGTGCCGAGCAAGGCCTCCACGGGGTCGAGGGGCAGCGCATGGCGCGGGAAGAGATAGAGCACCTCCGAGCCGTCATTGGCCCACAGGGCGATCTGATGCTCGTTGCCGGCCACCCGGCGGAAGAAGAGGCTGCGCTCCATCTCCTTCACGTCGGCCTGGATGCCGATCCTCTTCCACTGTTCCTTGATCATCTCGGCGATCTGTGTGTGTGGCACGAAGGCGCCCGCGGACGTCTGCAGCTCGAGGCGCAGCCGGCCCTTGCCGTCGGTGCGCAGCCGATAGCCGTCACCGTCCTTCTTGGCGAGCCCGATCGAGTCGAGGAGCCCATTGGCCTGCTTCACGTCGAGCGTCGACCACTTCTTGCGCCATTCCGGCCCCGGACTGTACGGCAGGCTCTCCGAAGGCGCGGTGGATCCGGGAACACCTACTCCCACCCAGAACGTCTCGTTCAGCTGGTCGCGATCGATGCCCATGGACAGCGCGCGTCGGAAATCGCTCGTGTGAAGCCACTTGGCGATCTCCGCGTCAGCGTCGTACGACTGGTTCGTCTGCAGGGTGGCGTCTGATCCGTTCAAGGCGGGATCCAGGCGGACCTCGTAGCCGAGCTTGGCCCGGTTCTCGAGGAAGACGGGCAGCTTGCCCAGCGCCGTATGCCGCTCCTGGAGGTCGTACTGGCCGGCGACGGCGCGCAGGTTCAGGACCTCAAGGTTCTCGGCCAGCGTCATGCTGATGCGGTCGATATACGGGAGCTGATTGCCTGCGGTGTCCACGCCCATGTAGTACGGGTTCCGCTCGAGCACCCAGGTCGGTGTGTTGATCGGGTTCACTGTCTTCCACGGCGTGAGCACGGGCAGCTCTGGGTTGAGCCGCCAGTCCCAGCGATTCCGGATGTAGCTGACCCAGCCGTCGAAGCCAGCAGCCTTGGCTTTCTTCTCCACCTCCTCCTTGGAGGAGTGCTTCGGGAGGAACTGCTTGATGTAGTGGGCGGGCATGTAGCCGCCCATGCTGCGACCGCCCATGGCCTGCGTGGCCTGGCCGCCGCCGATGGCGGTGCTTCCGGCCAGGATGTCGACGAAGAGGAAATTGGGATCCTGGAACTCGAAGACCACGGTGGTGTCGTCCACCTTGCGGATGGCGCCCGACTTGCTGCCGGCCATGAAGTCCGGGTGCGGCGTGGGCACGAGATCCTTGTTGAGGTAAACCTCTTCGTGCCAGAAGACGAAGTCGTTGGCCGTGAAGGGCATCCCATCAGACCACTTCATGCCTTTGCGGAGCGAGATGGTTACGGTCTTGCCATCGTCGCTCTGCTTCCACTCCTTGGCCACACAGGGCATGACCTTGGTGCCCGTGTAGTCCCAGAAGAGGATCTTGTCCGTGGAGACGATGCGGTTGCCGTTCTCGCCGTCCCCGGGCCCGGTGAAGCCGCGGCGCCACGTGCCGCCGTAGCGGCCGATCGTGTGCAGCGGCTTGACGACCAAGGGCTCCTCGGGCACGCGCTTCTCGATGGGTGGCAGCTTACCCGCCTTGACCAGGTCGGCGAGCATGGGCGCCTCGGCGAGCTTCTTCGGCCACTTGGCGTGATCGAGGATGAGCTCGGGGCCCTCGAGCTTTCCTATGAGCTGGGCACCCAGCTTTGGCTCTGGAGCCTTGGCCCCTTGCGCGACGGCGTCCGCTGCTGGCAGCGCGCCGGCCAGGGCTGCCCCTCCCGCGGCGATCGCGGCATCGCGGAGGAACTCACGTCGGGTCCTGCCCTGTGGCTTCTTTGCCATGTCCTCTCCTCGCGATGAGCCGTTGAAGATGAGCGCAGATCGACCGAGACGGCGCGAGTTTACGGGATTCCCTCCTTGGTGACAAGGCGCGAGGCGAGATGGGGCGGTGGGCATGCGTGGAATGCGCTGCCCCTTCCAAGGCCCTGATCGCCCAATGAATCAGAAGGTTTGCCGGAAGGCCGATCGAATTGGTGGCGGGGGAACAGGTGGAGACATCCGCCTGTCCTTTAACTTAAGTTAAATACGGGCGAAGGGTTACCGCGCGGGCCCCGACCGCTTGGGGCGGTCGGATCCCGCGCGAGTAACCGGACGACGCTTCCACACCTTCGCTGGGTGACGCTGTGCCTGGCGGCGCCCGGTGGCGTGGCCCGCCTTCTGGCTCGATGCGGTCGTGCCCAACCATGTGCGGGCGTGACCGCGCCGGTAATCGCCCATGACCGGTTTCATCGGACCTCCCCGTCAGGCCGCTGGCCTGCTCGTCAGCAGGATGGCCTGAGATTGGCCTCGATGCGGTCGCCCGCCTTCATGGTCTTGAGCGCCTCCTGCGAGGCCTGGAACTCGTGGGTCTTGCCGTCGGCCTCCTGGACCGTCACCTTCCCGGCGGCCGCATCAACCTTCATGACCCGGCCTTCGACTTTCTTCGGAGCATTCGCCTTGGCCTTCTCGTGGGCCGCGCAGAGATCCGGCGGGGTCTGGCCCAGGGCGATGCCTCCTCCCAGGACCGAGACGGCAACGAAGCTTGCGGAAAGCGCGCGCAGCATCTTCATTCGGATGTCTCCTTACTTGTGGGTAAAGTCGTAGATCGCACCTGCCGCCGCGCCCACGCCCGTGCCGATCAACGCGCCCTTACCGGCTCCGTAGCCCGTACCGGCGCCGACCGCCGCGCCCGCCCCCGCGCCAACGGCAGCCCCTGTCGCCGTCCCGCAGCCTGCGGCAAGAAGGCCGGCAAGCGCTGCACCCATCGTCCAGTGCACGAAAGACTTGGTCATCTCATTCCTCCAGGTTTGGCGACAGCCGGGCGTCTGACGACGCCCGGCTGTTGCACCGAATTACCGCAGGCTGCTGCGCGAGGCGTACGTCAGATCGTTCTTGACCGACCGCACACCAGCTACGCTGCGGGCCACTTCGGACGCCTTGGCGCTGGCATCGATGCTCTTCACTTCACCGGTCAGCGACACGACGCCGTTGTTCACTTCGGCCTTGGCGGTCTTCAGCTGAGGATCACTCTTGAGCTTGTTCTGGACGTTCTTGGCGATGACCTTGTCATCCGCCGTCACTTCCGCGCGGTGCGACGGCGCCACCACCTGCAGCTCGTTCTTCACATCCTTGACCCCCTCGACACCCTTAGCCACTTCGGCGGCGGCCGCTTTGGCCTCGGCGGAGTCAACCTTCCCGCGGAGCATCACCATGCCATCCTTGGTCTCGACGTGCACCTGCCGACCCTTCACGCGGTCATCGGAGAAGAGCGCGATCTTGGCCTTGGAGGTGATCCACGAGTCGCTCATTCCCTGCTTTGCGTCCTGGGTCGTGCTCTTGATCTTTTCTCCGGCCTGGTCGGCCTTCTGCTCGACCTTCTGTTTCATGGTCGGCTTGTCCGCGCTCGTCTGCGCAAAGGCCGGCCCGGCGGCGAACACCAGCGCCGCAATGCTGAGACTGGTCACGGCAAAATTGCTTCGCATCGTCGTCTTCCTCCTTGAAGGTTTACTCATATCCGGCCCATCACCAGCAGGATGAGCACGATCAACAGCACCAACCCCAACCCACCGCTGGGGTAGTAGCCCCATCCGCCGCTGTAGGGCCAGGTGGGAAGCGCTCCCACCAACAGAAGCACGAGAACTACCAGTAGGACTGTGCTCATGGTTCCTCCATTCAATCCATTCCGCCTTCATTGCAGCCCTCACCGCACTGCCGAGTTTCACTCGCTAACGAGGCAACCCCTGTGCCAAGAGCGCTACCCGGCGCCATCTCGTTGAAAGTGTTGTGACAGTCCACGCGCGACGATTGAAGCGACACTTTTCACACCAAGCCGTGGAGGATCAAAACGGAAAATACTTCGCTGCCGGGAAGGGCTGACGTAGTCGAGTGCCCGGCGACTTGGAGCTTTCCCACTTCGTCGTACGTGAGCGGGTGAGAAGAAGCCATTCTGGAAGGCTCAGCACGCGCACGAATTTGAATTGACGGTGCCTCAAGGCGGCGGAGGCCAAACTCGACAGGTCTGGTCCTCGCACGTGCAATGTCGCCGCGAGAAAACAACGGCGATCTGGAACGTGGACGGCGACGACGCAACTGGGCGCGGAACTCGATCCGAGCGGGAAATCCTTTCCCACTCTGTAAGTAATTCTCGGCGGAGGACTGGGCGGGGCCCGCAAGTATCTGTGACCATAGCCGCTGTCCTCGGCACATTCCTTGCTCGCTCTCGGCGCCATGAACTCGAGAGCCAAGAGCCACAGCCCATCTAGGGGGTCATCCATGGAGCACGCCAAGGGCAACGTCATCCCCTTTCCCCAGGCGCGGAGCCGGCGACGTATCGACCTCGCCATGGCGCTCGCCCTGCTGAGCAAGGCAGTCCGGGTCCGCCGGCTCGCCGCCGCACGGGCGCATTCCCTGCAGCTCCTGCGGATCGCTGCCCAGCAGATGGAAAATGCGAAATCCCTGGGCGCGTGAGTACGCAAAGACTCCGGACCGTTACATCTGGGGCAAGGCGCCTTCCCGATTCGCGCGTGAGCTGACCGCCTTCGTTCCTCCCGGGGGCCGCATCCTCGATCTGGGTTGCGGCGAGGGGCGCGACAGCGTCTATTTCGCCTTCTGCGGCTACGAGGTGACGGGCCTGGACGTCTCCGCGGCCGGTCTCGAGAAGGCGGAGCGGCTCGCGGTCGAGCGGGGAGTGGCCGTCCGGTGGCTGTGCTGCTCCATGCTCGACGTGCCGGTGACGGGCCGCTTCGATCTCGTGTATTCGTGCGGCACCATTCATCATGTTCCGAAGGACGATCGCCCTCGTCTCTTCAAGCGCCTCAAAGCCTTGACGCGGGGACGGGGCATCAATGCGCACCTCGTCTTCACGGATCTCCGCGTGTACGTGGAGAAAGACGAAGAGATCGACTACTTCACGGCCGGCGAGCTGACTGACGCCTACGCAGACTGGCTCGTCATCCGTCACGAGGACGGGCTGGTGCCCTGCGCCCAAGACGGGGTGCCGCATTCCCACAGTGTGGAGCGCCTGGTGACCACGCCGGTCACGCAGCGGGTGCCCGGCCTGCGCCGCGGGCTTCCGCCGGTTCTCCTGACCGCCTGACCGTCCCCTTCTTCTATCTTCGCCGAGCCGCCGGCTCGAGGATCAGCGTCGTCGTGAACTTCTTGCCCTCGCGCTCCTCGTACTGGGCCTTCACGGTCGCCCCGGGCTTGAGCTCGCGGCGGTCGAACTCGAGCGATATGGGGACGGTGAGCGACGTACCGTCCTCGAGGAGGATGTTCGTGCCTCGGCGGTCGACGCTCTTGATGGTGCCCTCGACGAGCTGCTGATCCCCCAGGAGGCCGGGAGACTTCTGAGATTCAGCGGGTGGAGCTGAGGTCTGCGCCGTGGCCGGGGCGGCGGTCATGATCACCGCCGCCAGCGCGGTTGCTACCGCGAAAGTGCGGATCATGATTCTGTTCTCCCTCGCAGGGATGAGCAGGAACTACTTCGAGCGCGCTCCCGCGATCAGCAGGACGACGCCCCCCGCGAGCGCGGCGCCGCCCAAGATCGGCGGAAGCGGAATCGTCTTCTCGGTTTCCTTGGTGGCTTTGATGGGCCCGAGATCGATGACCTTCTCGCGCGTCGTGTACGTGATCCCCTGATAGGCGAGGGCGAGCACTCCGAGCACGATGAGCAGGATCCCCATGATATTCGTCGTCCTCATGGCTCCCTCCCTCTGCCCTGGAACCTTCCGTCGTAGAAAACGAGCTGGAGAGTCGGGGGAGACTCTGCCCCTCGGCAACCCCCGACCCCCAGCTCAATATGCGCCCGGGCCTGCATTGAATACCGGGCGCTTGTTTTCACGCCCTACCGCCGGGCGTCCGTGTGACTCGCCCGGTCCGTCTCGAACTCGCGGGCGTACTTCTCGGTGAAGCGCTTGTACTCCTCCTCGGCCTTTTCCCGAGCATAGCCGTAGCGCTGCTGGAGCAGACCGAGCAACTGGTCGGACGTGCCCTCGATCTTGTCGAGGTCATCGTCCGTGAGCTTGCCCCACTGCTCCTTGACCTTCCCCTTCATCTCGCGCCACTTCCCCTGCATGACGTCCCTGTTCATCAGGTCCTCCCCGATTGCCTGGATAAAACCTCGATGGCGTCTGAGTCCACGTGCCATGCACATCACTCAACCGCAACGCAAGGTATGTGCCGAAGGCGCGCGATCAGTCTTTCGATACCAGGAAGTCAAGATAGCGCGCAGCTTTGCGGCACGGTCCACGGGGACGGGTACCCGCGACACTCGCCGTACTCGACCGGGCTCGGTAATTTCGACCGGGAAGGACTAGGACAATTGGTAGCGGGCTCCGTCTCGAGCCGGGAGAATCGTCGCGTAACACGCTAATCGAGACCGATGGCGGAAGACGGAAGCGGCATGTCTCTTGCTCTCAAAGAGCCAAAGAGAGAGGGAGGCGGAGCCATGAAGAGAGGGAATGGGTCTGGCGGCTGGCGATCGAATTTGTCGGGACTGGGAGCGAGTGTGCGACGCCATCGACGTCTCTGGATATTCATCGGCGTGCCCCTGGCCATCGTTCTGGTGATCGCCTACGCCATCGCGTTTCTGATCGACGAGCCTCTGCGCCGGTACACCGAGGCCAAGATGAACAGGGCGCTCAAGGGCTACACGGTTCGGATCAAGAAATTGGACTTCCATCCACACGGTTTCTCGCTCGATCTGAAAGGGCTCACACTCGTGCAGGATGCCCACCCCGACCCCGCCGTGGCCGATATCCCGTATCTCCACGCCAGCGTGAACTGGAAGGCGTTGCTTCACGGCCGGGTCGTGGGCGACATGCTCATCGACCGGCCCAAGGTCTACATGAACCTGGTGCAGCTGCGGAAAGAGATCGCCGATCCTACCCCGGTCAAGGAGCGGGGGTGGCAGGAGGCGCTGGAGGCGATCTATCCGCTCAAGCTCAACGAGTTCCGAGTCCATCAGGCTGACATCACGTACCAGGACCAGGGCCCCTTCAAGCCGCTCCGTCTTCGCAGCTTCGACTTCGTCGCCACCAACATCCGGAACGTCAAATCGAAGGACCGAGTGTACCCCTCAGAATTCACGCTGGAGGCGGCCGTCTTCGAGTCGGGTCACGTCAGGGCCGACGGGCGAGCCGACTTTCTCGCCGAGCCGAACCCGACCTTCACGGGGAATGCCACCCTCGAGCGGATCGAGCTCGACTATTTCAAGCCGATCACCAATCGCTACAACGTCACCGTGGACAAAGGTTTGCTGTCTGCGACCGGTCAGTTCGAATTCGGCTCGCAGGTACGGAGTGTCGAGCTTCAAGAGGCTACCATCGACGGCATCAAGGTCGACTACATCCACACGCCGCAGACCGCGGCCGTCGAACAAGCCCGCGTCACCGGCGCGGTCAAAGCCGCCAAGGCCGCGAGCAATGCTCCGAATCTCCTCGTGAAGATCGCCCGGCTGCGGATCACCAAGGGCACCTTTGGCTATGTCAACAAGATGACCTCGCCTCCGTATCGCGCCTTCGTGACCGACGCCGATGTCATCCTGACCAACCTGAGCAACCAGCAGACGGAAGGGGTGGCCACGGTCAAGCTCCAGGGCAAGTTCATGGGCTCCGGCAGCGCCCTCGTGGACGGCAAGTTCCATACCGAGAAGTCGGGACCGGCCTTCGAGCTGTCGGTACGCATCACGGACGTGAACATGCCGGCCATGAACGACATGTTCCGCGCCTACGGCAACTTCGACGTGGCCTCGGGAGAGTTCTCCTTCTTTTCGGAGATGGCCGTGCGGGACGGGGCCATCACGGGCTATGTGAAGCCCCTCTTCAAGGACATCACCGTGTATGACGCGGAGAAGGACAAGGACAAGACCTTCACCCACAAGGTGTACGAACGCGTCGTGGGAGGGGTGGCCAAGCTCCTCAAAAATCGGCCTCGCAAAGAGGTCGCCACCAAAGCCGATATCTCAGGGCGGCTGGACAATCCCAACGTGAAACCTTCGGAAGTCCTCATCCGCCTGGTCCAGAACGCCTTCTTCAAAGCCATTCTTCCGGGCCTGGAGAGGGAAACGAAGAGAGAGAGGGCATGATCATGGGACGCAAGAGGGTGCTCGTCGAAGGAATCGTGGTGGGCCTGGCCGGCGCGGCCGCCGTCGCGATCTGGTTCCTGCTCTATGATCTGGCGGAGGGTGTCCCTTTCCGGACCCCTGCCCTCCTCGCGGCCGCGCTCTTCCATGGCCTCCGGGATGCGGGCGCCCTCACCGTCACTCCGGGTCTCGTCTTCGAGTACTCGCTGGTGCACGGTATGGCCTTCATCCTGTTCGGCCTCGGCACCGCCGGACTGTTCGCCCTCGTCGATCGCGATCGCCGCGTCCTCTTCGGGGTCTTCATGTTCTTCTGCTGCTTCGAGGTCTTCGCGCTGGCCATGATCATGACCCTGGGGGCCTGGCTCTTCCACACGCTGCCCCCGTGGACCATCATCGGCGGCAACCTGGTGGCCGGACTCATCATGATGGCTATTCTCTTTCGCGATCACAGCGTTTCCCTCGGCGAGGTCCTCACTTCAGCCGAGTGACAGCCGACGCGAATCGGAAAGTCTTACCGGGTCAGAAGGCCGGGGCCGGGCGCCGATTCGCGACGCTTGTTCCATGAGTGCGCGAGATCGTAGGTCTTCGGGGTCAAGAGTGAGTGGCACTTCTCTTGCTCCTTCGTGCATCAGCAACTCTATCTCGCGCCTACAGGAGGGATGGCAATGGTTCGATTCGTGATGGGAGCGCTGGCGGGAGGACTCGCGGTGTGGTTCTGGGGCGACGAGCTGCGGCGTCTGGTGGACGCGAAGACCCGGGATGTCCGCACCATGGCAGCCGAGAAGCTCCAGGCCGTGGAAGACAAGGCGGCGGACGTGCTGGACCGGACCAAGGAGCAGGTCAGCTCGACGCTCCAGGCGGGCCAGGACGCCATCCGGCCGCGCATGGGTTAAACCCGCGCAGGAGTCAAGTCATGGAAACCAGAAGCCGGGGATTGCGGCCGTGGTTCACGAGAGCGACGAGGACTTTCGCCTGTCTCCTGGCCGGAATGATTCTTCTCTCCGGATGTGCCGCCATCGAGACCTCGAGTCCTCCCCCGGGGCGGGCCGAGACCCCGGCTCCTCCCGCGCAGACCAAGATCGACGCCTTCCAGGCCGAGCGTCTCAAGCGCATCATGGTCCCCCTCATCAAGGTCATGGACCATCCGCGCCCGCTCGATCAGGTCAAGATCGGTGTCCTCGACGATCAGCAGATCAATGCGGCGAGTGCAGGCGGGGGCGAGTTCTACGTCACCGCCGGGCTGCTCAAGAAGGCGAATGACGAGCAGCTCATGGCCATCCTTGCCCACGAGATCGCGCACGACGACCTCGGTCACGTCGCCAAGGCGCAGGCCCTCGGCGCCGGGCTCGGCATCGGCGCCATCATCCTTGACCAGATCATCCCCGGGAGCGGCCAGATCGCCCCGATCGCCGGCGCGTTGATCAGCCGGACCTATAGCCGCAAGGAGGAATACGAGGCGGATCATCACGGGGTGATCCTGCTCAAGCGCGTCGGGCAGCCCAAGGAAGTCATGATCAACACCTTGACCTGGTTGATGCAGACAGAAGGCACGGGCGGCGGCGGGTTCTTCGCCACCCATCCCGCAACGGGGGATCGCATCGAAGCGCTCCGGAAGCTGTGAGGAGCGGCAGAAAGAGCCGGCAGAAGCTCATGACCATCGGACCGGCTCTTCGCCAAGCCGTGGCGGCCGCCCTGGTCGTGCCGATGCTGGCCGGCTGTGCGAATCACACGCCGGTGCTGCGGCTGCCCGCGCTCGAGATGGGACACCCGACCTTCGCGGCCACGGTCGCTGCCTACACCGGCTCGCCCGTGGTCGGGGGAAACCGGGTGGAAGTGCTCCTCAACGGGGACGAGATATTCCCCGCCAAGCTGCGCGCCATCCGGAGTGCCCGCCGGACCATCAACTATGCCCAGTACGTCTTCGAGGAGGGAAAGCCCGCCCAGGACGTCGCGCAGGCCATGGCGGAGCGCTGCCGCGCCGGCGTGACGGTTAACGTGCTTCTCGACGCCCTGGGCGCCCTTGCCTTGCCCACGGAGTATCGCGACATCATGACGAACGCCGGATGTCGCGTGGAGATCTTTCGTCCGCTGAATCCTTTCGCCATCGACAAGGTGAACAATCGCAACCACCGACGGATCCTGGTGGCGGACGGCCGCATGGGCATCACGGGCGGGTCTGGCACGAGCGGGAAGTGGGGAGGGGACGGCAAGACGCAGGACCACTGGCGGGACACCGACGTGTGGATCGAAGGTCCGGTGGTCGAGCAGCTCCAAGGGGCCTTCGCCGAGAACTGGCTCGAGGCCACGGGGATCGCGCTCGGCGGCCGCGACTACTTCCCCGCTCCCCTCGAGGCCAAGGGGCACGCCTCGGCCCAGGCCGTGCGCAGCTCGCCCGCCGGGGGCAGCGCGGCGATGTACACGATGTTCCTGCTCGCCATGGCGTCCGCCCGTCGCTCCATCTACATCACAAACCCCTATTTCCTTCCTGACGACAAGATGGTCGAGACACTCGTGCGCACGGCGCGGAATCGCGTCCGGGTCGTCTTGCTCCTGCCCGGCGCCATTGATCACAACATCGTCAAGCAGGCGAGCCGAGGGGAGCTCGGTCGCCTGCTCGAGGCCGGGGTCGAGGTCTACGAGTACCGGGCGGCCCTCCTCCACGCCAAGACCATGGTGGTGGACAGTCGCTGGGCCACGGTGGGCAGCACCAATCTCGACCGTCGGTCCTTCGCTCTCAACGACGAGATCAACCTGGTGGTCTACGATGAGGCTATCGCCCATCGTCTCGAGCGCATATTCGAAGCGGATCTCGCGCGATCGCGTCGCATCACGTACGAGGGGTGGCGGAATCGCAGCATGATGAGCCGCTTCCTGGAGTTCCTCGCCCTCCCCGTTCGCGATCAGATGTAGCGGGACAGGGCCCTGCCCTTGACAACGACGGTACGCTCGAATTGTGCGGATTCGCGTGCTCCGGCGTGCCTTTCTCGTCTTCCTCGTGGGAGTCGTCGTCTGCTCGTACTCGGGGGGGGACAGCGCGCGGGCTGCCGAGACATCCCCCGGCGATCCCGTCATCAAGAAGGTGGCCGCCCTCGCCGTCCCTCCTCGGAAGGGCGCGGCCTTCAAGAACCTCGATCCCGCCTACAAGCGCGCGTCCTACTTCGCGCGCCTCCATTCGTTCATCGTGGGGGGCACCTGGCTGGTGCCGGAGCGTCGGGTCTCTGCGCTGCCCGCCGCCGTTCCCGATCTCCAGGCGCTCCGGGACAACCATCACGAGGCGACGGTGACGTGGATCGGGCACTCCACCCTCCTCGTCCAGCTCGACGGCGTGAACTTCCTCACCGACCCCACCTGGGCGGGACGAAGCGGCCCGTTCAGCGGGCTCGTGGGCGTCCGGCGCTACACGCCCGCGCCGATGCGCATGGAAGATCTTCCCCCCATCGATTTCGTCCTGATCTCGCACGATCACTACGACCATCTGGACGAGCCGACCGTCAAGCGCCTGGCCCAGCTCTACAACCCCCGGTTCGTGGTACCCCTGGGCATCAAGGCCTGGCTCGCGGACCGCGGGATCACCAACGCGGTCGAGCTGGACTGGGGCCAGTCGATCGCATTCAAGGGACTGACCATCGTCTGCACTCCTGCCCAGCACGGCTCGGGCCGCACGCTGGTCGATCAGGGGCGCCGCCTCTGGTCCTCCTGGGCGGTGCTGGGCTCGCAGCGCCTCTACTTCGCGGGCGATACCGGCTACTACAAGCACTTCAAGGAAATCGGCGATGCGCTCGGGCCCTTTGACCTCGCGGCCTTGCCCATCGGCTCCTACACGCCGCGCGAGACTGCGCACCCCGTGCACATCTCTCCGGAAGAGGCGCTCCAAGCTTCGACCGACCTCCGGGCCGTGCGTTTCATCGGCATCCACTGGGGCACCTTCATGCTCGCGCGGGAGCCGTATGACGAGCCCCCCGCGCGGATCACCGCCGAGGTCGCCCGGCGGAAGCTGGATCCCGAGGTCGTCTGGATCCCCAAGCCCGGGGAGACGCTTCCCTGGTGAGGACGAATCGCGAAGGATCGCTCGCCCCGCGCTAGAATCACGCCGCGATGGTCGATGACATTGTCCTGAAGTTCCAGCGAATGGTGGATCGCGTCGCGCGCTGGGCCCGCCTCGGAGTGCCTGCTGATCCTGGCCGTCGCCGTTTTCTCATCATCCAGATCGATGGGCTGTCCGAGGCCGTTCTCGACAAGGCCTTGCATGGCCGGCGTCTCCGCCACATCCGGCGGCTGCTCAGGACGGGGCGGCTCGCCCGCAAGCCGATGTCCGTGGGGATCCCCTCCTCGACCCCGACCTTCCACGCGGCAGCCATGTACGGGATCCAACCGGACATCCCAGGCTTCCACTACTACGACAAGCGCGAGCGCCGAGAGGTCCACTTCCCGATGCCGGGAGCCGCGGACTTCGTGGAGAGCCGCCAGATGGCTGACCGCCGCGGCATCCTCGCGGGCGGCGCGTGCTATGGCTGTGTCTTCACGGGGGGCGCGCCGGACAGTCTCCTGACCTTCGCCAGGCTCTTGAAGCCCACGCGGGCAGGTCTTCCTCTCCTCCGCCTGCTCCTGTCCGCAGCTCTGCTGGGCTGGGTGGTGGTCAAGGCCCTTGGGCTCACCGCCTTCGAGCTGGCGCGTTTCGTGGTGCGCACGGCGCGGAGTCCCCGCGCCGCCCGTTCCGAGAGCTTCCGCTGGCTGGGGCTGAAGATCGTCTTTTCCGTCTGGATCCGCGAGCTCTTCACCCTGGCCGTATCGGCCGACCTCTATCGTGGCGCGCGAGCCGTGTACGTGAACTACCTGGACTATGACGTCTTCGCCCATGCCTTCGGCCCCGTCCATCGATCGGCCATGCGCGCGCTGTATCACATCGACAGCTCGATCGGGCAGCTCGCGCGCGTGATCGAGCGCCTGCCGGAGTACCACTACGACCTGTACATCCTGTCCGATCACGGCCAGACGCCGACGCGCAACTTTCGGCAGGTTTCCGGCGGGGAGTCGCTGGAGTCGGTGGTGCGGGCGGCCCTCGGCGGGGCCGCGACCGGCGGCCCGTGGTCGCCGCGACGCCCGAAGAAGGCCCTTGGGCTCACGCGTCACCTCGCACGGTACCGGCGAATCGACTGCCGCGGGCTTCTCCAGCGCTTCTTCAACCACACGGAGCGGGACCGGCCGGCCTGGGCGCGCGAAGACGGACCGCCCACGGAGTCCATCCGCATCATCACGGCCGGCCCCAATGCCTTTGTCTATTTCCTAGACTCGCCGGAGCCCCTGACCATCGAGGCGGTCACGCCTGCCGATGTCGGCGAGCATCTCTCGCGACATCCTGGCATCGGCTTGGTGCTCGCCCGATCGGCGCATGGGCCGGTCTGCTGGTGGCGGGGCCGCCCTCTGTCCCTTGACGGCAACGGGGACGGCGGCCCATTCGCCGGCCGCGCGGACCGAGGCCTCGTGCTCAAGGGACTCCGGGACCTGATGGCCATGCCGAGCGCGGGCGATCTCGTCCTGTACGGCATCGGCGCGCCCCACAGCAACGTCTCCTTCATCGACGAGCGGGGCGCCCACGCGGGCCCCTCGGAGACGGAGATGCAGACCTTCATTCTTCACCCGGCCACGGTGACGCTACCCACGCCCCTGACCCATCCTGTCCAGCTCTACCCGCACTTCGCCGCCTAGTGCCCATGGAAGACGGCGGTCACGGCATAGCGGGAGAGCGGCTCCTCGAGCCGACTCGAGCCGAGAAACGGATAGATCTCGCGTGGCTCACCCTCCACCGTCTCCTGGATCGGCGAGTAGTGCAGGATGGCGATGCGCTGGGGCGTTCGCAGCTTCGCGAGCGCCGACTCGAGCTTGAGGGCCTCGTCGATGGTCTCCCGCACGAATCGTTTGATGACTTCCTCGCCCCAGGGCTGGAGCGCACGCTCCCCGAAGCCTCCGCCCAGCCCCTTGGCGCCGGCGAAGCCCACGCCGTCGATTTCGCAGGCTTCGCCGTCCAGCAGGTGGACGCCGGCGTCAACGAGCAGACTCTTGACCTGGTCGGTCTCGTTCGATTCGTAGTCGTGGTTGCCGAGGACGGCAACGACCGGCATGCTCTTGACCGCCGCCAGCTCCTTGACGAGGATGCGCGCTTCCTCGGCGAGTCCATAGTCGGTCAGATCGCCACAGAGAACGAGCACATCGGCGGCGGCACTGGCCGCGGCGAAGAGCGACTGGAAGGCTCCCTGCGACGCTTTCTTGCAGTGCAGGTCCCCGATCGCGGCCAGGCGCATCAGGCCCGCTCCACGTTGACGTTGCCCACGTCCACCTTCTCGGCTGCCTTCTTTTCCGAATCGATGGCGGCCGTCCACTGGGCCACCTCGTCAGGCGTCATCTGCCCGTGGGGCTCGAGGCGTCCATCGGCATAGCCCCAGCGGGACACGTCCGTGAGATATTGCTCGCGGGACAGAAGCGTGCCCTGACAGAGCCGATCCCCGGCCGAGGGCTCGGCCGATTCCCACTCGAGCAGACGGCAGAGGCCGACCATCACCTCGGGCGGGATGCACGCGCGCTCGCCCGGGTAGATGAAGCCGAACAGCGTGAGGTGGCTCAAGAGCACACGCCAGTGCGGTCCGAAGCGGGCGAGCAACCGGCGCCAGTTGAGCCGCCCCTGGCAGGCGCGGATGAGGTGCGAAATATCAGCGCCGTCGTATCGCTCGCGCTCCATCACGAAGGCCTTGGACCAGATCATCTCTTCGCGCGGGCACAGATTCACGGGAACACCCAGCACGGTCGCGGGCACGCTGTGGGCGAACCACTCGTCATCCACCTCGGCCAGGCCGTTGCCGGAGCCGAAGATCACGTCGATGTGGTCGTCGCTCGCCATGTGCACCTTGCCGAGCCAGTGGGAAAAGGTCAGATCGGTCTCGAGCCCCGCCCGAGCCAATCCATCGAGCAGCGCGAGGGCGTCCTGCCGGCGGACAAACACGTCGAGATCCTTGGTGCCGCGCACGCCACCCGTATAGTGTCTGAGCGCGTACCCCCCGCCCAACAGGAATGGGCGCTCCTGGCCGTTCAAGAGTTCAAGCGCTTCACGATGGCGATCAGGGCGCGTTCGAGCATCCGGCGAGTTTGTCGTCATACGGCGGAAGGTCGCAAAGCGCGTGCCAGACGATATCACTTCACTTTTGGGCCGTTTGTCCCGGCGGGACCGCTCTGGACCCATGGCCCAGTAGATCTGACCGGGTCAAGATTACCCGCCTGCTTGACCGCCACGGCCTCACCGCCTCACGACGAGCTCGGCGTCGCCCCGTCGCGCGAGCAGCTCCACGGCCGCCGTCTGGCTGCCGCGCGAGACCGCAAAATCGAGACTGGAGTCGCGAAGACGAAGGTCGCGGACTTCGACCCAGTCGAGCCACGGCGGCAGAACCGGATTGATGAGGCTGAGGCGATTGTCGTGGGCGGCGGCGGACAGACCTAGCATCTCGCTCAGAAGGTGAAAGGGCACTCCGGCGGCCCACGCCTGGGGCGAGCACGCCACCGGATAGCGCGTGGGCCCAAAGCCCAGTACCCGCGAGAAGCCACAGAAGAGCTCGGGCATCCGCTCGCCCTCCCACTCGATGGCCGCCTCGAAGAGCGCGGTGGCGAGCTTCAGGAATGCCTCGGTCTGGCCAGAGCGCCGGAGCCCCGCCGCCGCTATGGCGGTGTCGTGTGGCCACACGGAGCCATTGTGATAGCTCATGGGGTTGTAGAGCCGCTCTCCGGCCGAGAGTGTACGCAGGCCCCAGCCCGAAAACATGTCCTCGGCCATGAGCCGGCCACCCACGGCTCGCGCGCGACTTCCGGCCGCGATACCCGTCCAGAGACAGTGCGCGGGGTTGGACGCGATGACGCGACACGGCGCTCCCTCGCCGTCCAGGGCCAGGGCGTAGAAGGCCTCGCGGTCCAGCCAGAAATCGGTGTCAAAGCGCGCGCGCAGGTGCCACGCCTTTTCTCGCAGCGGGGGCCCCGCCTCCGGCCGGCCGAGGGCTTCGAGCAGCTCGGCGCCGCCGAGGAGCGCGGCGTACTTGTATCCCTGGGCCTCGACCACCGCGATGGGCGGCCCCGCGGGCTCGCCGGAGGCATGCATGATCGCATCGTGGGAATCTTTCCATCCCTGATTCCCCAGACCTATGGGCGAGCGCCGCCCGTAGGTCAGATAGTCTCCACGCCCCTCCGGTCCGACGATCCAGGCCAGCGCGCGCTCGAGGGAGGGCAGGAGCTCGCGAGCCAGGGCGTGGTCGCCCGTCCACCGCAGATACTCGGCCAGCAGCATCACGAAGAGAGGCGTTGCGTCCACGGATCCGTAGTAGGGAACGAACGGGATCTCGCGACAGGCCGCCATCTCGCCACGGCGATACTCGTGCAGGATGCGCCCCGGCTCCTCCTCGGTGAAGGGGTCGTCGCGGGTCCCCTGGTAGCGCGCGAGGAAGCGAAGCGTCCCGCGCGCGATGGCCGGCTCGAAGGGCAGCACCTGGAGCGCGCTGATCAGGCTGTCACGACCGAAAGGGGCGACGAACCACGGAATGCCCGCGTAGGGCAAGGGGCCGTCCGGCGTTTCCGTCAGCAGCATGTGGAGGTCGCCCCGGGAGCGGCGGAGCCAGCCCGTGAACGGCTCGTGGGACGTCGCGATGCGGGCCATGAGGTGCTGACGCGCTTCATTCTCGTCGCGGCGCCGGCGCACGATCTCGACGAGGCTCAATGACCCGACGGGGGGCGCCTCGATCTCGTCCGGCGACTCCGCCGTGCTCACGGTGACCACGAGGTCCTGGCGTCCGCCCGGGGCGACGGTGAGCTGATAGCGGGCGGAGTCCGGCGTCAGCCGGCGAGGCGGCGGATCGAAGTGCAGCCACGTCGTCCGCACCGTCTTGTCGAGCCCGCGATAGGCGAGCCGGACCATGCCGGGTCCACAGACGGGCGTCAGCCGATCGCCGCGCCGCTCGCGCCGCAGGCCGCGAACCTCGAAGACGTCGGCAAAGTCGGCCTCGAACTGCCAGACGAGGTCCACGTGCACGGCCTCCACCGCGAAGCTCTCCAGGCTCAAGACCTGGCAGAGCTGGCCTTCGTACAGGGTGAGACGGCGCGCGAGGCGCAGGGTCCGCCCCGCCAGAAGGACCGTCTCGCCCTCGCGCATGTCGGCGTTGGTAAGGTCGACCGCGACCTGGAGATTGTCGTCGGACACGGCGGCGTTCAAGACGAGCGGCCGCTGGCCGTGGACGCGCAGCTCGAAGCGATCGAGGAAGCGGGTGCCCCCGACATAGAAGCCGAACTCGCTCTCGGGCACGTCGGGGAAATCCCCACGCCGGTCCGCCACGAAAAAGGCCTCGTCGTGCTTGAGGACGAGCTTGGGCAGGTCGGCCGCGAAGGTGGACGCGAGGATATAGTAATGATCGCCGACGGCGATGAGGTCTCCGGGCTCGGGCTCGCTCATGCGCTTGCCGCCGCCTGGGCGGCGAGGCCACGATAGATCGTCTCGTAACCGTCGACCATGCGCTCCACCGTGAAGCGCGCCTCCACCTCGCGGCGGCACTTGGCGCGGTCGATCCGATCGAGCCGTCTCACGCCCAGCTCCATGCCCTCCAGGGTATCCGCGATGAAGCCCGTACGCCCGGACACGATGATCTCGGGCACCGCCCCGCAGCGCCGCGCGATCACGGGCGTGCCGCAGGCGAGAGCTTCGATCATCACGAGGCCGAACGGCTCGGGCCAGTCGATGGGAAACACGAGGGCGAGGGCCGCGCCGAGAAAGCTCGCCTTCGCCTCCTCCCCGATTTCTCCCACGAACTCGATCAGGGGATGGCCGAGAAGCGGCTGGATCTCGCGCTCGAAGTAGGCGCGATCGACGGGGTCGACCTTGGCGGCGATCTTGAGGGGCAGACCCACGCGCTTGGCGAGGGCGATGGCCAGGTCGGGACGCTTCTCCGGCGAGATGCGACCGAGGAAGGCCAGGTATTCTCCGCCGCGCGGCGAGAAAGGATAGTCGGCCAGGGGCAGCCCGTGGTGGACGGTCGCCGCCCAGGTGACGCCCAACCCCTTCAGGGGCAGGCGCTGAGCATGGCTGATCGATACGAGCGGCTCGTCGCGAAAGTGGCGGAACACCGGGTAGATGCTGGGCAGATCGAGGCGGCCATGGAGGGTGTGCAGGCTGGCGCCTCGCGTGAACCGAGCGAAGGGAAAGGCGAGGTAGCCGACATGGGCGTGGATGACGTCAAAGTCCCGCGAGCGCTCGAAGACCTGGGCCATTTCCATGATGTGAGAGGCGAGCTCGTCGTTGACGGTGGAATCGAGGCGCAGGGCGTGAGGCGCGGGCGCCACCAGCGTGGCCCGCGTGCTCGAATCTCCGCTGGCAAAGAGGGTGACCTGATGTCCGCGCCGGACGAGCTCCTCGGTGAGATAGGAGACGATGCGCTCGGTGCCTCCGTAGAGCGCCGGGGGCACACGCTCGTAAAGCGGCGAGACCTGCGCGATGCGGAGCGGGCGAATCACGAACCTCCCTCAGATGCCTGTGAACAGACGCTGTGGAGAAAGTCCTCTCACGAAGAAGACGTCGAGGAGTCCGGTCCCAGCTCCGCTCGGGTGAGAATCACCGCCGTCTCGCTGGGCCAGTCGCTGAGCGCGGTGGGCGGTATGCTCGCCTTCCGCGCCAGGACAGGCCCCGTCACGCCATCGAACCCATCGGTGACGACCTGCTCCCCTATCTTTTCGCGCCGGATGGCCGGTGGGTCTTCCTGCAGCACCACGTCCACCCACCACTTCTCGTCGATATCCGAGTACTTGATTCCCCACAGTCCCATGCGTCACCGTCCCTCCGCTGGCTCACGGCTGCCAGTAGTAAGGCCACCCGTAATAGTCGTGCAGACGCGCCTCGTATTCGCGGGGGATCGCGGCATCCGGATCATACGGAGGCGCCTCCTTGATCCGCTTCTTCTCGATGTTGACCACGATCATCTTTTTCTCCGGAGCCACCGAGCTGAGCCAGGCCGTGGACAGCAGCACGTGTCGGCCGGACAGCCAGCCTCCCGTGTCGATGACGAGATAGCGAGCCTTGAGGTCCGAGTCGCTCAGCAGGATGTCCGTGACGTGGCCGATCTCGCCGTCCGTGGCGAGGATGGAGTAGTCGAGCATCTCCTTGATGCTGCGGAGCATGGCGCTATCTCCTCTCTTCCCTGGAGCGCTCGTCCTTGCCGAGCGCGTCGATGAGAATCCGCAGGTCCTCCGCGTGCTCTTCCTCCGTGGCCAGGATGCCTTCCAGCATCCGGCGAGTGGTGGGATCGTCCTCGGCGATGTAGCGGATCATCTCGCTGTAGGAGTCGATGGCGATCCGCTCGGCCACCAGGTCCTCCTTGATCATGTCGACGAGGTCGTCGCCCTCGACGTATTCGGAGTGGCTGCGCGTGAGGAGGCCTTCGGGGTTGAGGTCCGGCTCGCCCCCGAGCTGGTTGATGCGCTCGGCGATCAAGTCAGCATGGGTCTGCTCCTCGCTGGCGTGCTCGAGGAATTCCGCGGCCACGGCCTGGGCGTGGATGCCCGAGGCCATGTAGTGGTGCCGCTTGTAGCGAAGCACGCACACGAGCTCGGTAGCGAGCGCCTCGTTGAGAAGACGGAGGACGGTCTCGCGGTCGCCGCGATAGGCGGCGGTGATGGCGCCCTGCTCGATGTGGCTGCGCGCGCGCCGGCGGAGCTCCTTGATGTCGGTGAGAAATGACTTGTCCATGCGTCTGTCTCCTTCGTGTCAAGGGTCAGATGGCGGCCGTCGTTTCCGAACTGATAAGGCTGCCAGGACCATGCCAACGGAAGGGAGGCGCTGCTGATGGGATAACACGTCGGAAACACGGCGCGTGGCCCTCGGTCGTCAAGATTCCTGTCGTCCACGAGGTAAGAATCACCCGGTAAGAAGGGAATCTCTCTTCGATTCTGGCGCTTGAGCAGAGGGGGCATTCGAAGAGCCACTGAGGGCTCGCTCTGTCGTTACATGGATCCCAGCGTCGCCGCGGCAGGCGACGCGGGGAGCTTGCTGCTCCGTCTTACCTCTTTCCCGCGCGCACCCGCCTCTCGAGCGGGCGGGCTGCCTCTCCGACGCGCCGGGACACCTTGGCGAGCTCCTTGCGGCCCGTGCTCCCCTTCTTCGCTGCCTCCGGCCCGCGTCGCTTCTCCAGGCTCTTCTTGAGGGCGTCCATCAGATCGATCACCTTCCCACGCGGGGCCCGCGGCGGAGCGATGGTGACCTTCTTGCCCTGGGCCTTCTCCTTCACGAGCGCGAGGACGCGCTGGCGGTACTCGTCATCGTATTTTTCCGGATCGAAGTTCTTGCTCGCCAGCTCCGCGATGAGCCGAAGAGCGAGCTGAACTTCGCTCTCCTTGATCTTCACGGACTCTCCCCTGTCGATCTCGCCGACATCGCGGATCTCGTCGTGGAAGTACATGGTGTGAAGAATCAGGCCGCGCTGGAAGGGGCGGATGAGGACCACGCTTTCCTTCCCCCGGAGAATGAAACGGGCGACGGCAACCTCCTCTGCCTTCTCCAGGGCGCGGGCCAGGAGCTGGTAAGGCTTGGTCCCGCCCTTGTCCGGTCCCAGGAAATAGGCCTTGTCCAGGAAGATGGGGTCCACGGAGGCGAGGGGCACGAACTCCGCGATGTCGATGTCCTTCGAAGCCTCGCCCTCCAGGGCCTCCAGCTCGTCTTCGGTGACGCGAATGTACTGTTCCTTGCCGAACTCGTATCCCTTCACGAGATCCTCCCGGTCGACCACCTGATCACA
>WNGR01001400.1_pt1 | contig 26997 bp, 29 predicted proteins | sample 5407581 | NCBI WGS metagenome assembly WNGR01 (sample SAMN13153383, study PRJNA577476) | soil metagenome | isolation source: 80 cm soil or saprolite under Garry oak tree replicate 2 | place: USA:California | collected 2016-06-15
ACGCCGTGACCAGAACAGGAGACCCCGCGATGCCTGAACCAGCCGACCTGACCCTTCCTGACACCCTGCCCGGACCGGACCGCCCCCTGTCGATCGGCGGCCTGGCAGCCGACGTCGTCGACATCCTCCGCGACGCCACCGACCTGCCCCGGCCGGGCAGCATCACCATCTACGCGAACACGCAGCACATCGACCTGCACTTCGACTCGAACCCCGCCAGCTACGCGGCGATCGCGCAGTGGGCCGGGCTGTTCGGAGCCACCCTCACCAGCCGTCCCTGGCAGCACGACGGCAAGGCCGTGAACATCTGCAGCGCCAGCTTCGAGTACTACGGCATCGCCGTCGAGGCGTTCGCCGTCATCCCGGCCGCAACGGCCACTACCTGAGAGCAGTGCCGGGCCTGGGGGACTGCCATCCCCCGGCCCGGCCAGCCAGGCCCTGCAATCCGTCACGCCGTGATCAGAACAGGAGTACCAGGCATGTTCCACGCTACCAGCGTCCCGCCCGGTGGCGTCGTCCTCGACTGGACCGCAGGCCGGACCGGGCCGCCCGAACCGTGCGTGTTCGGCGACGGACTCGCCATCTGCCGGTCCCCGGCCAGGGACGTTCCCTGCCACAAGCGGTGCGCCGAGAAATGGATCACCGCCCGCGCCCGCGACGCCGCCCACCTAGCGCGGCTGATCCGCGAGCACACGCCACGCAAGGCAGCGGCGCGATGAGCGCCGCCAGCACCGGCCCGGACAGCTTCCGGGTCATCCGCCACGAACCCGTCTGCCCCGAGTGCGGCTCCTCCGATGTCATCACCGAGGACGTGGACATGGCCGACGGCACGGCCGAGACCGCGTACCTCTGCCGCACCTGCGGCGAAGCCTGGCCGCTGGCCTGCGTCACCGAGTGGAGCGTGCGGCCATGAGCATCGCCCCGACCGGAACGATTTACCTGCTGCACTTCGACCGGCCCTACCAGCACGCCAAGCACTACCTGGGATGGACCGACAACCTCGAGCACCGGCTCGCCCAACACACCAAGGGCCGCGGCGCCCGGCTGCTGGCCGTCGCCCGCGCGCACGGCATCGGCTGGACCCTCGCCCGCACCTGGACCGGCACCCGCACCCGCGAACGGTCCCTGAAGAACCAGGGCGGCGCATCACGCTACTGCCCCGAATGCGGCATCACGCCGCGCGGCAGCCGGTGGTCCTGATTCCCCGCCGAGCCAATCTCCCGACTACTACTGCAAGGCGGTGACCCATGACCAACCACGCCACGCGAGGCTCCCGCACCCGCCGGACGAGCCCTTACCTCATCGATGACCTCGTGGTCACTTTCCACCGCAGCGCCGCAGGCCTGGTCTGGCGGTGGCGCACCGAACTCATCGCGCTCGCTCTGACCACAGCCGCGCTGCTGCGGCTCCGCCACGACCTCGGCGACTGGATCTGGCCCGGCGTGCTCACCAGCACCATGGTCCTGGGCCTGCTCGCCGTCCCGGCCACCCGCCGCTACCTCACCCGCCGGTTCTGGTGCGTCCTGGCCAGGCACCGCATCCAGCGGCTGTGCTGGGAAGCCCGCCTCCACACCCGAGCCGGACGGCTCCCCCTCATCCTGTGGACCCGGCCGACCAAGGTCGGCGAACGCGCCTGGCTGCTGTGCCGGGCCGGGATCTGCGCCGAGGACTTCGAAAATCACATCGGCGAACTGCGCGCCGCGTGCTTCGCCCGCGACGCCCGTGTTACTCGCAACACCCGCTGGTCCCAGCTCGTCACCATCGACATCATCCGCCGCGACACCCTCGCCGCCGCGCACGACGTGCGCTCCCCCCTGCCCGACCTGCACACCAGGCACCTGCGCGCCATCACCAAGGCCGCACCCGAGATGGCCGCAACTGGCCCCGAGTAACCCACCACGCCCCTGATGCAGACCGGCAGTGCCGCCCCTACGGGGCCTGCCGCTCTGCCGTCCCCCTGAAGGGAGGTCACCGCGATGACCACCATCACCCCGGCCGTCCCGGCCTTCCCGCTGTCCATCTTCGACCCGGTCCACCTGGCCATCGACGAGAACGGCGAGCAGGTCTACGTCTACCTCGCCGAACGCAACATGCTGCTCGGCGGCGAACCCGGCGGCGGCAAGTCCAACGCCCTCAACCTGATCACCGCCCACGGCGCCCTGTCCTGCGACTGCAAGCTCATCCTGATCGACGGCAAGCAAGTCGAACTCGGCCCCTGGCGGCACAGCGCCGACCTGTTCATCGGCCCCTCCATCACCGACGCCCTCGCCGCCATGACCCGGCTCCAGCAGATCATGAACGACCGGTACGACAAGCTCCTCGCCGCAGGCCTGCGCAAGATCACCCCGGCGACCGGCGAACCGGTCTACCTCGTCGTGATCGACGAGTACGCCTACTTCTCCGCCACCGTCGGCGACCGCAAGCAGCAAGCCGAATTCGCCGCCCTCACCCGCGACCTGGTCGCCCGCGGACGCGCCGCAGGCGTCATCGTCATCCTCGCCACCCAGCGACCCAGCCACCAGGTCATCGACCCGTCCCTACGGGACCTGTTCGGCTACCGGTGGGCGTTCCGCTGCACCACCGACTCGAGCTCCGACACCGTGCTCGGCCACGGCTGGGCCTCGGAAGGCTACAGCGCGGCGACCATCGACCCCCTCGCACGCGGCGTGTCCTGGCTGCTGTCCGAGACCGGCACGCCCCGCCGCATCAAGGCCGCCTACCTCACCGACCAGCAGATCGCCGACCTCGCCGCGCTCGCCGCACAACTCCGCCGAAAGGAAGCCGCATGAGCCCCGCTAAGGCACCTGGCCACCGGCCTAGCCGCCAATACCGGCAGCCGTCCGCCAGCAAGAACAGCGTCAACGAGCGGTTGACACCAGAATCGGCGCGGCGCGTCGTCGAGAACGATGAGTACGCCGCCTTCGCCCGGCGCATCCTGCGCAGCTACGCCCGTCGCATAGCCATCGGCGATATCGACGCCTTAACCCACATGACCGGCCTCGCCGACGACATCGAAACCGCCATCCGCACCGCCATCATCGGCCTGCGCGACCACGGCTACTCCTGGGCCGACATCGGCAACCGGCTCGGCGTCACCCGCCAGGCCGCCCAGCAGCGCTGGGGAGCACAGCTATAGCCCCCGCCGCGACGGTCCCCCTCATCTCCGGCCTGCCACATCCGGAGATGAGAGAGTCCGCCGACGACACCGGCATCACCCTCACCTGGGCTGAAGCCGTCCGCGAACTGCGCGAGTCCGAGCGCACCGGCAACTGCCACCACCCGGTCCTGCTCAAGGGCAGCACCCGCGCCGTCGACCTGGGCACCGGCGAACTGCGCACCATGTACGCCACCGACACCGAACCCGGCGGCGTCCTGCCGGTCGCGTGCGGCAACCGCCGCGAAGCCGTCTGCCCGCCCTGCTCGGCGGTCTACAAGCGCGACGCCCGCCAGCTTGTCCGCGCCGGGCTGCTCGGCGGCAAGGGCATCCCCGAATCGGTGACCGCGCACCCGTGCGTGTTCGCCACCGTCACCGCGCCCTCCTTTGGCCCCGTGCACTCGCGCCGGATGCGCGGCAAGCGGGTACTGCCCTGCCGTCCCCGCCGGGACAGCAAGGAACGCCGCTGCCCGCACGGCCGCGACATCTCCTGCCCGCACCGGCACACCGAGACCGATCCCCGGCTCGGCCGCGCCCTGTGCCCCGACTGCTACGACTACACCGCAGCGGTGCTGTTCAATGCGCACGCCGCCGACCTGTGGCGCCGATTCACCACCTATCTGCCCCGCCACCTGGCCCGCAGCGCCGGGCTCACCGTCAGCGAACTGCGCGACGTCGCCCGCATTCGTTACGTCAAGGTCGCCGAGTACCAGGCCCGCGGCGTCGTGCACTTCCACGCCGTTATCCGCCTGGACGCCCCCGGCGACGACTACCAGCTACCCCCGGCTGGCCTTACCGCCGAGTTGCTGTGCGACGCCATCCGCGACGCCGTCCAGGCTGTCACCCTCCCTTTGTTCGCCGACCCCGACGGACCGCCGATCACGTTGACCTTCGGCACGCTGCAAGGCACCGACGTGCGCCCGATCCGCCACGGCGACGGGCTGCCCGGCACCGGGCACGCCCTGTCGGCTGAGTCGGTGGCCAACTACATCGCCAAGTACGCCACCAAGTCACTCGACGCCCCCGCTTTGCCCGTCCGGCCCCTGAAGCTTCAGGCCCAGATTGACCAGTTGCACTGCTCCGCCCACTACCGGCGGATGATGCACACCGCTTGGAACCTGGCTAGCACGGGGGCCGCCGATGACCCCCGCATCCGGCGCGCCGCCCATGCCCTCGGCTGGGGCGGCCACTTCCTCACCAAATCCCGCCGCTACTCCGTCACCTTCGGCACGTTGCGGCGGGCACGTCTCGAGTACCGCAGGACAGCGCGCCACCCGGACGGCGAGCGTGACCCTTGGGGCCGTCCTTTGGACGAGACCGTCGTCCTCGTTCTGCGCTCCTGGTCTTACCACGGGACCCGGCCCAACCATCTCGCCGGAACCGACCTCGCCCTCGCCAGTGCCGCACGCGCCCGCCACCACGACGACGACCACGACACCGACTGAGGCTCAGCTACTCCAAGGAGGTACTCACTGCTATGACCGATCGGTTGTTCACTGTCGCTCAGGCCGCCGAGCTGCTCGCGACGTCGGAGAGCTTTCCGCGGCGGCTGATCGCCGAGCGGCGCATCCGGTTCGTCCGCGTCGGCCGTCATGTCCGCATCCCTGAATCGGCGCTAGCCGAGCTGATCACGGCCGGGACCGTAGAGCCGATGACAGCCTGGTTGCACCGTCGCCGTCGGAAGGCAGCCTGACATGCCCGGCCGCAAGAGCCGCAGTTTCGGCACCATCCGCAAACTCCCCTCTGGCCGGTGGCAGGCGCGCTACCGGGGACCAGACGGGCTGCTGCGATCGGCTCCGGGCACTTTCGTTCGCAAGGGCGATGCCGCGCGGTTCCTGGTATTGACTGAAGCCGAGCTGCTGAACGGCGGCTGGACCGATCCCGAGGCAGGCCGTGTCCCATTCACCGGCTACGCCGCCGTCTGGATCACAGAGCGCGCGGGTCTGCGGCCTAAGACCATCGACCTCTACCGCTACCTGCTGCGCCGTCACCTCGCACCCGGCTTCGCCGTGCAGTCCATCGCGGCCATCAGCGAGGCTGACGTGCGCCGCTGGCGCGCCGATCTGCTTGTCTCCGGCGTTAGCCCGGTCACCGTCGCGAAGGCATACCGACTGCTCAAGTCCATCCTGGCGACCGCTGCCGACGACGGGCTGATCCGCCGCAACCCCTGCCGGGTCAAAGGCGCCGGAAACGAGAAGTCACCCGAACGGCCCGTGCTCACAATCACCGAGGTCTACGCCCTGGCCGACGCAGCCGGTGACCGCTACCGGGCACTGATACTGCTGGCCTGCTTCTGCGGCCTGCGCTGGGGCGAACTGGCCGCGCTGCGCCGCTGCGACCTCGACACCGACACCGCCACCGACACCGGAACCATCCACGTACGCCGCCAGCTCACGGAAATCAACGGTCATCTGACGTTGGGGCCGCCCAAGACCGACGCGGGCAGACGCGCCGTCGTCATCCCGCCGATGATCCTTCCCGACATCCGTGACCACCTGAACAGCCACGTACCACCCGGCGCCGATGCGCTCGTGTTCACCAGCCCGGCTGGAACCGCGCTGCGGCACGGCAACTTCCGCCGCCGGATGTGGCTGCCCGCCCTCGCCGACACCGGCCTGACCGGCATCCACTTCCACGACCTGCGCCACGCTGGGAACCAGCTCATCGCCAACGCCGGGGCCAACTTGCGCGAACTGATGGAACGCATGGGCCACAGCAGTAGCCGCGCCGCGCTCATCTACCTTCACTCCACCGATGACCGGCAACGTGCCCTCGCTCTGGCGGTAGCCGACCGCGCCCGCAGCGAACTCGACGCTGCGAACTCGCGTGGCACGAGTGTGGCACGAACGGGCACAGCCGATGCGAACGACGAATAGCGTGATCACCGGCCAGCGCCCTGACCTGGCATTTTGCCTGGTGGAGCTAAGGGGACTCGAACCCCTGACCCCCTGCTTGCAAAGCAGGTGCTCTTCCAGCTGAGCTATAGCCCCGCGGACGGAACCAGACTCCCGTCACGCACGTTCCGCGACCCAGGGGTGGTGGCTGCGGTCCAGATCGGCATTCGCTGTCCGCGCCCGACTGATCCTGGCCTGGCAAGCCTGGACTCCGGCAGTACGCCCGATGGCACTCACCTCGGCAAACAGACTATCGTGCCCGGCAGCACCCTGGCGCCGCGCAGCCGGGCCATGGCGATGCAGGGCGATGTGGATAAAGCGTCAACTCAGACGACAAGGTGTGTCCGGTCCGCGGGGTAAACCTTCGCCGGGTGCCCGGGGACCTCGACCACCAGCGCGGGAACTCCGGGCGGTATCGCCTCGGCCCAGCCGGAGAAGTCGTCCGCGTTCGCCGGCCTGGCGCTGATCCGGGCGCCCGGGTAGACCTCGACGGTGCGCAACTGGGGCGGGTGCGCGGCGATGAAGGACCCCGCGCCGCTGCGCCGGACGATCAGGCCCTCGGCCGTCAGCATCTTGAGCGCTTCGCTCGCGGTCGTCTTGGACACGCCATATGTGTCTATGATCTCCGGCTCGCTTGGGATACGCGCTCCCGGACCGCCGAGGTGACCTGCAATAATTTGAGCGCGTATAGCTGCCGCAATCTGGGCATAACGCGGCGGGGCTCCCCGCTCCTGGCGCATGGACATAACTGTACGACGGCGGGCGATGTAGATGGATCCCCGGACAGCATGCTGCCCAGCTAGCCGGGAATGCGGGGAGCTATTAGCCTCAGTCCGGTCCGGACTCGATCTGGACCCGAATCCGGAGCCAGTCAATGACCCGACTGGGACTTGCCAGAACGGAACGGCCGCGTTGGGGAACTGATTGTCATGGCATGGTTACGATATGGCGAGGAGGGCTGCTGCAGCCCGGCCCGCGTCTGGCCATCGATGCTGGTCTAAGCCCTGCGGTTCGCTCGTCTAGTCTCAGCAGGCATGCCTTGCGCGCGAACCCCCAAGTCGAGGCGCGCGGCCATAAGACTGGATACGGGAACGCCTGTCCTCACGATAGGCGCGGCCAATTCTGGTTTGCCAGCGCGCGCGGCCATCGGCCATTACCCCGCCGACCGGTAACAGAAGGTAGTTAAGAGATAGCTGGGCTAGCCTGACGTCGTTACGTGGTTCTGGCCGCCATTCCTGCCAATCGAGCGGACTGCCGGGCCGAGGGCATAACCGCCATTCCTGTTGCGTGCCACGCCCAGCGGCCGGGACATGACCGCCGCGCCAATCGCGCGCCGCACCCGCCGCACCCGCCGCACCCGCCGCACCCGCCGCACCCGCCGCACCCGCCGTCCCGCGTCGCCGACCTCGCGTCCGGCCCCGCGTTCCGCACCCGCGTTCCGCACCCCGCGCCTCAAGTCGCGCCCTGCGGACCGGGTCACTCGTCGGCGGTCGTGGCCTCTGTCCACAGGTCGAGTTCGGCGCGGTCAGCCTGCACCTTCCGCCATACGGCCGCCAGGCCGAGCGCCACGACGGCCAGCACGATCAGCTTCTTCACAGTGTGCTTCCTTTACCTTCTCACCACGGCACTCGGCTCTCACCTTGTACCTGGTTCTCACCGTGCCCACCCGAATCCCGAGCAAGCCTAGCAAGCCAGCGGTCACCGACTGCGATCCACGCGCCCGGAGTCCCAGACCGGCTCTGGTGCCTCGGACACGTCCCCCGACTCGCCGAACACGATGAACCGGTCGAACGACCTGGCGAACCACCGGTCGTGGGTGACGGCCAGGACGGTGCCCGAATACCCTTCCAGGCCTTCCTGCAACGCCTCGGCGCTGGCCAGGTCCAGGTTATCGGTCGGCTCGTCGAGCAGCAGCAGAGTCGAGCCGGCCAGCTCGAGCAGCAGGATCTGGAGCCGGGCCTGCTGCCCGCCGGACAGGCTGGCGAAACGCTGCCGTGCGCACGACTGCAGCTCATATCGGGCCAGCGCCGACATGGCCTCGCCGATGAGCAACGCGTGCTCGGTCATCAGGATCTCGAGCGGGCTGCGATCCGCCAGGTCAGGCCTGGCGTGCGTCTGCGCGAACATGCCGGGGACGACCCGGGCGCCGAGCCTGCACTCTCCGGTGCGCGGCACGTCATCGCCGCCCAGCAGCCGGAGGAAGCGCGACTTGCCCGAGCCGTTCGAGCCGAGCACCGCTACCCGCTCGCCGTACCAGACCTCGAGGTCGAACGGCCGCATCAGCCCGGTCAGCTCCAGGTTCTCGCAGATCACGGCGCGCTTGCCGGTGCGCCCGCCGCGCAGCCGCATGCGGACGTTCTGCTCACGCGGCGACTCCTCGGGCGGACCGGCCTCTTCGAACTTGCGCAGCCTGGTCTCCGCGGCCTGCAACCGCGACGCCATGCTGTCGTTGTACGACGCCTTCTGCCGGTACATCCGCACCAGCTGCTTGAGCTTCTCGTGCTCCTCGTCCCAGCGCCTGCGCAGCTCGTCGAGCCGGTCGATCCGGTCCCTGCGCGCCCGGGCGTAGCCGGCGAAGCCGCCGCCGTGCGTCCAGACGCCGCCGGCCTCGACGGTGATGATCCGCTCCGCGCAGGCCGCGAGCAGCTCACGGTCGTGGCTGACCAGGAGCACGGTCTTGGAGGTGGCCGACAGCTGCTCCTCCAGCCAGAGCTTGGCCGGCACGTCAAGGTAGTTGTCCGGCTCGTCAAGCAGCAGGACCTCGTTGCCGCTGCGCAGAAGCGACTCGAGGACCAGCCGCTTCTGCTCGCCGCCGGACAGGGTCCGCACCTCGCGCCACTGGCAGCGGTCGAACGGAATGCCGAGCGCGGCGACCGTGCAGGCGTCCCAGTGCACCTCGTAGTCATAGCCGCCCGCGTCGCCCCACTCGGCCAGGGCGGCCGCATAGCGCAGCTGGGCCGGCTCGTCGTCGCGCTCCATCATCACGAGCTCGGCGGCGTCGAGCCTGGCTGCGGCGTCCCTGAGCCGCGGGGAGGCGATCGAGAGCAGCAGGTCGCGGACGGTGCTCTCGTCCCTGATGCCGCCGATGAACTGCCGCATGGCGCCCAGACCGCCGCTGTGCGTTACCGAGCCGGCCTGCGCGGCGACGTCGCCCGCGATCAGCCGCATCAGCGTGGTCTTGCCGGCTCCGTTCGGGCCGATCAGCGCGACGATGCTGCCGTCTCCGGCCCGGAACGAGACGTCGTCGAGCAGCACGCGTCCGTCGGGAAGCGCGTGGGACAGATGTGCCACCTCGACATGGCCCACGGGACTCCCCACCTTCACTGGTACTCAGCCAGCCGAGGATAGCCGCGCAGCGACCAGAAACCCAACGGTTATTTCGCCCAGGCGGCCCGGCCTGCCCTGGCTGCTGGTGCCGGCCGGCACGCTCGCCCGGATGGCGCGAGCTCACCCGTTTACTAGCCTCAACGAGACCCACGACAGGGGGCCCGCGAGCAGACTGCGCTCGCGGGCCCCTCGCAGCACCTGAGAGTGGTCGGCCGCGTGGATCAGGCCGGGATGACCACGGTCCGCATAATCTTGTCCGCCAGGGTCTGCCGCTTGGCGTCCCAGAGCGGGAACAGGTAGCCGACGAAGCAGATGATGAAGTCGACGAAGTGGCAGAGGTCGCGCAGGAAGGCGTTCAGCGTGCCGATGGGCTGACCGGTCTCCTCGCTGACGAGCCTCATCCCGACGACCCTCTTGCCGAGGCTCTGGCCCTGACCGCCCAGGATCCACCTGTTGTAGAACCAGTAACCGAGTCCGATGAGCAGGAACAGGTAGTAGACCGCCCTGCTGCCCGTGAGTACGCCGATGAAAACAACGATCGCATACGGGAGCCAGTCGAGCAGCAGGCCGCCGACCCGGTGGATCCAGTCGGAGTACTGCGAGGCAGGAACTCCTCCGTACTGGGGTCCTCCCTGGTACGGAGGTCCTTGGTACGGGGGGGTGCCCGGCGGGTTGCCTTGGTATGCCATGAGGGGTGCCTTTCCTGTCTCGCCTGCCGGTCCGCCAGCGGCCAGCAGTACTGTAACCGGTTGTTCGGGGAGATTCTTGAGATTCGCGAGTTTCGTGCTTCTTATGCAAATCCGTACCGATGCAGCTCGAACACCCAGTTCAGCGCCGCGATCACGTACATGACCCGGGTGATGCGCCGTCGCGCGTGATCGGACGCCGGGCGCGGCAGCGACACCATTCCGGCAGCTCTCGCAGCCAGCACCGGCGCCGTCCCCGTCACCATGAGGGCGACGAGGCAGACCAGGGGACTGGTCGCGGCCGCCACCGACCACTGACCGTGCGCGAGCGCGACGGTCGCGGTCGTGAGGCCGCAGAACGGACATGGCACGCCGGTCAGCGCGCGCAGCGGGCAGGGGATGCCCTGACCGCCGGTGTGCGCCATGATCGCGGGGTAGACCGCCCCGACCGCGACCGCACCGGCACTGAACATGGTGATGTGCTCGGGTACCGAGTACACCCTCCGGACAATCACTGCACTCCTGACCAGACGAAACATCAGCAAGCGGATGCTGCGCATCGTACGGGTTCACTGGGTCCGGCCGAGAACTATTTGCCCATCTCGTTCGCCCGTTGTCCGCCGACAGATCACGATCGCACCATGATCATGCCAATATCCATGCTAAATCCGGAACTCCGGAAATCGGGCTTATCCGCCGGACCCGGTCACGCGGGTACGATCGGCCGGTAAGCCGGCTGCCACATCAGGCTCCGCACCTGCCCGGCCAGGTCGCCTTCCAGGAAGGTCCTGGCAACGCCGTCCTGCCAGGCGGCTCGTGCGACGGCGGCGCCGACCGCGACCGAGGTGTCCCGCAATGCCTCGACAGGCGGCAGCAGCGGTGCTCCGCGAGCCGAGGTATCCGTGCGGCTCGCAACCGCGTGCGCGGCGGCCGCCAGCATTCCGTCGGTCACTCTCGACGCGCGCGACGCGATCACCCCGAGGCCGATGCCGGGGAACACGAGCGCGTTGTTCGCCTGCCCGATCGCGTAGCGGGTTCCGGCGTACTCGACCGGTTCGAACGGGCTTCCCGTCGCCACCAGGCCCTGACCGTCGGTCCATTTGATCAGGTCGGCGGGATCGGCCTCGGACAGCTCTGTCGGGTTGGACATAGGCAGGATCACGGGTCGGCGCACGTGCGCCGCCATCTCGCGGACGATCTGCTCGGTGAACGCTCCTGACCTGGTCGAGGTGCCGATCAGGATCGTGGGGTGCACCCGGCAGACGACCTCGGCCAGGTCGATCCCGCCGAGCGCGTCGTCCCGCCGCCAGCCGGCCGCCTCGGCCGGGTCCCGCGCGCACCGGCGCTGGGCGTCGCTGAGCCCCGGCATGTCGGCGGTGACCAGGCCCTGCCGGTCCAGCGCCCAGAACCTGGCCGCGGCCTCCGGCTCCGACAGGCCGTCGGCGAGCATCTGCGCGCAGAGCTGGTCGGCGATGCCGGTCCCCGCCGTCCCCGCGCCGTAGACGATCACCCGGTGATCGCGCAGATCGGTGCCGGTGGCCCTGACCGCGGCGAGTGCGGCGGCCAGGTTGACCGCGCCGGTGCCCTGGATGTCGTCATTGAAGGTCAGCAGCTTGTCGCGATACCGGTCGAGCAGCCGCCGCGCGTTGCTCTGGCCGATGTCCTCCCAGTGCAGCATGGCCTGCGGGAACAGCGTGCTCACGGCGTCGACGAACGCGTCGAGGAACCGGTCGTACTCCTCGGCTGAGACCCGCGGATGCCGGTTGCCGATGTAGAGCGGGTCGTCGAGCAGGCTCTGCCTGTCGGTCCCCACGTCCAGCATGACGGCCACCGACCGGTCAGGGTCGATGCCGCCCGCGGCGGTGTAGACGGCCAGCTTGCCGACCGCGATCCGCATGCCGCCGACGCCCCAGTCCCCGATGCCCAGGATCGCGCCGGCGTCGGTGGCCACGATCAGGTCGAGGTCGTGGCTCTCCAGCCCGGTGGCGCGCAGCGACTCCGCGATCAGGTCGGGGTGGTCGACCGACAGGTACACGCCGCGGGGCCGGCGGTACTCATGGCTGTAGCTCTTGATCGCCTGGCTGATCGTCGGGGTGTAGACGATCGGCAGCATCTCGGGCAGGTAATGGATCAGCAGCCGGTAGAACAGTACCTCGTTCCTGTCGTGGATCTCGGTCAGCAGTACGTTCCGCGCGAGGTCGTCGGGCTGGCGCTGGTACTGCGCGTAGACGCGGGCCACCTGCTGGTCGAGAGTGACGTGGGCGGGTGGTACAAGCCCGGTGATCCCCAGCGCGCGCCGATCGGCGTAGCTGAAGGCGGTGCCCCGGTTGAGCCTGGGATCGGACAGCACTTGCCGGCCGCGCAGCTTGGTGTGCCATCTGCCGTCGTCATCCAGCCAGAGCGTGCGCATGCACAGATCATGGCATGCGGGCTAGTCCGTCTCGGATTGTGAGTGCGGCCACAGCGAGCGGACCGTGTCGATGGTGTCCGCCTCATCGGCCTTCTTGTCTTCGCGGTAACGGAGCACGCGGGCGAACCTGAGCGTCACGCCGCCGGGGTAGCGGCGGCTCTCCTGGACTCCGTCGAAGGCGATCTCCGCCACGAGTTCCGGGCGCACGCGCACGACGCCGAACGGCCGGGCCGGGGTTGTCTCTGGCGCGTCGGCCAGTGCCAGCAGCCGCTGGGTCTGCCACGTGAGCATCGCGTCGGTGAGCCCCTTGAACGTCTTGCCGAGCATGACGAAACCGCCGGTCCGCGGATCCCTGGCGCCCAGATGCAGGTTGGAGAGCCAGCCGGTGCGGCGGCCATGGCCCCACTCGGCCGCCAGGATGACCAGGTCGAGCGTGGTGCGGGGCTTGACCTTGATCCAGTCGCTGCCGCGGCGGCCGGCCCCGTACGGCGAGTCGACGGCCTTCACGACGACGCCCTCGTGTCCTCTCGTGATCGCGTCGGTGAAGAACTCGGCGGCCCGCGCGTGGTCCGAGGTGACGATGTGCGGGACCAGCGCCTCGGGCGGCGCGATGCCGGCCAGCCGGGCGAAACGCTCGCTCGCCGGCTCGTCGATCAGGTCGTGCCCGTCGACGTGCAGCAGGTCGAACAGGTACGCGGTCAGCGGCACGGGCGGCCGCGGCGCGCCCCGTGCCGCCCCGCCCGACGGTGCCGCCGGCTGGCTCGCGACCCGCGCCGAGGTGACCTGGAAGGGGTGCGGCCGACCGTCCGGGCGCAGCGCGACCGCCTCGCCGTCGATGACCGCCGAGCCGACGTTCAGCATCGACCCCATCGCGACGATCTCGGGGACCCGATCCGTGATGTCATCGAGCGTCCTGGTGAAAACGCGAACCTGCCGGCCGTCCCGGTGGATCTGGATCCTGATCCCGTCGATCTTCCACTCGAGCGCGGCCGGCGAGATCCGGGCGAGCGCAGCGTCGAGGCTGGGAGCAGATGCCGCCAGCATCGGCCGCACCGGCTGGCCGACTCGCAAGGTGAACGCGCGCAGCACGGCGGTCACCGCCTCCGCGCTCTTGTCGCTGGTGGCGCCGGTCTCGCCGTCCCTGGCAGCAGACAATGCGGCCTGCGCGACCTCGGGCAACGCGCCGCGTAGCTGATGGGCCCGGCGAACCTCGGCTGCCGGGGCGCCGGTCGCCCTGGCGACGGCATCGACCATGACGCCCTCGAGCGCCCCCTGGCGCAGGTCACCGGCGAGCAGCCGGAACAGGAATTGCCGCTCGCTCTCGGTCGCGCGGCCAACCAGGCTGGCGAGCAGTTCCCTGCGGCGCCCCTGCGACCCGGGGCCGGTCAGGGTGCCGATCTCCTCGAACGCGGCGTCTGTCTCGGTAAGTGTGAGGGACGGCTGGGCAGCCGGGGCAGTCCGGCTCTCCTCAGCCGCAACGGCCTCGGGCAGGCCGGTCAGGGCGGCGTATCCGACCCCGATCTGGCGCTGGGTCAGGTCACCGGACAGGAAGGCGACGGCGATCGGAACCTCGTCAACCGGAACCCGGACAAGCAGCCCGGCGATCTCGTCGATCTTCGCGCGCCGGCCCGGCGTGCGGGTGACCGCCGCCGAGGTAGAGACGATCTCAGAGAGCAGCACCGCTCGATTCTCCCAATCGGAGTTCAGGCCGGGTAGGGGTCGGGGATGACGGTGTAACTCCGACCGTGCGGTGTGGTCCAGGTCAGAACGCCGGGCTCGGGCTGGGACAGGTGCCAGCCGGGCGCCTGCTTCGCCCTGTGGTGCCGCCTGCACAGCGGCGCCAAATTGCACTCGCAGGTACGGCCGTCCTGGTCCCACGGGATCGTATGGTCCAGGTCGCAGGCACGCGCGGGACGGCGGCAGCCCGGGAATGAACAGGTCCGCTGCCGGGTCCTGACCAGCTCGCGGAGAAGGTTCCCTGGCCTGTATCCGCGGACCTGGCGGGGGTGGCAGCAGGAGCCGCGTTCGAGCCAATCGAAGTCCAGCCCGGCCAGCCACGCCAGACTCGGCGGCCCCGGCGGCCCCGGCGGGCTCGGCCGGGCGGTCGGTCCAGGCGGAAGTGGCGGCCCCTGCTGGCGAGGTGGTCCCGGAGATCCGCGAGCACAGGCGTGGGCGGCGGCGCGGCCGTCCTGGCCGGTGAGGGTCACATGCCAGCGGGTACCCGGCCCGGCGGCGAGCCGGTCCGCCAGGTCGCGGCAGGTCCAGGCGTCCAGCGGGCCGAGTCCCGCGGCCTCGTCCGGCGCGTCGGACAGGCCCAGCCACGTCGAGACGGGCATGGTCAGGTGCACAGACCCGGTCAGCGCCGCCAGCCCGCCGGGCGCTGCAGCGGCTCCCGGGACGGGTCCGGGCGCCGGAGCGGGGCCGGGTCGGCCGTCTGTGCCGTCGGCGGGTCTGTCGCCGGGTTCCGCGGGCACCGGGCCGGGGCCGTCGTGGGCGGACGGCACGGGGAGCAGGGAGTCCAGGTCGCGGCCGGCGAGCAGCGCGGTGAACACGGAGGCCCGGAGATGGTCCAGGGTCTCGGTGGCGCCCGCGTCCTTCAGCGCGCGGGCGATCGCGGTGATCCGCTGGTCAGCGGCGATCGCGTCCCCGGCAGGTAGCTCACGGCCTGCCAGGGCCGCGTTGCCCGAGCCTTCCTGCCACGCCTCCACCCGGGCGTCGGCGCGGCCCTTCTCGGAGCGGCGGCGGGCCGCGGCCGGGTCGATGAGCAGGGCCATCGCCCGCAGCGCCGCCCGCAGCTCGCCCGTGGTCATCGACCCGGCGATCCCGATGAACGCCATCGCCACCGCCGCGGCGGCGAGATCGCTGAGTTGGGCCAGTTCGGCGGCGAAGATCGCGGCGCGGGCCCGGTCGATCCGTCCCTCGAGCAGGGCCTTGCGCACTAGCGGCAGCCGCGCCAGGTCCCTGGCCAGGCCGAGCAGGAGATCGGCGGACCGGCCGGTCAGCACCAGCGCCGCCGCAAGCTCGCAGCTGACATCTTCGCTGGCCCGCGACGAAGTCGGCCGCGCAGCCGCCCGCATCCGGCGAGCATCGAGCTCGGCAACCGCGACGAGCTCGATGCCGTTCTGCCAGGCGGACAGCCGCCGCGAGGCCCGCAGCACGCCGACCACCTCGTCGTCGGCCAGCCGGACGAGCCCGTCCTCCAGGACGGCGCCGGAAAATCCCGCAAGCGCCGGGCCGGGCCCCAGCGTGTCCAGCAGCCCGCCCTCGGCGAACCCGGCCGAAGCGCCCGTCCCCGACCCGAACCCGGCCTGCTCGGCGGTTCCGGCCGGAGTTCCGGCCCCGGCCGGCCGGTCTGCCCCGAACTCCGCGTCCGCGGACTCCTGACCCTCGTCCTGGCCAGGACCTAGCAGCGCCTCAAGCTCGGCGGCGGCCAGGCCGTCCAGCCAGGCGTCGCCGTCCTCGGGTGGCCCGGCGAACCGATCGGGCCAGCACCCGGCCAGCTCCGCCTCACTAGGCTCGTGCCAGCCCTCGCCTCCGCAGGGCAGGTCAGCGCCAGGCGGGGAACAGGCGGGCTGGGTGGTCATCGGGCGGCTCCTGGCTGGAGTACGAGGACGAATCCGTTATCGATAACTCTAGCGAGACCCTCTGACAGTTAGCTAAGGAGTTCGATTTCGCCTGGGGTCATTACTAGGCAGACCGGTGCCCGGCCATCACGGCGGATCCCGGTCCGCTGCGACGCCGGGCACGCGGCCTGATGAAGGTCGTCGGCCTGATGAAGGTCGTCAGCGAGTGTGCGAAAGTCCGTTGACCTCGGCTTCTCTCCTCGCACGCTCTTTCTCGGCGCTCGGGTTGAGTACCGTCGCGGGCTGCTCGGCGGTGCCCCTGGCCGGTGATCTCGGCGGCATGGCCGACGGCATGATGCGCTGCCTGTTGCGCATGGCCATGGCGGCGGCTGCCGCGGCGCCCGCGGCGAGCAGTGCGGTGCCGGCGAGCACCTTAGGAAACCGCCTGGACCGCGGCTTGGGCGGGTCCAGCCGCCGTGCGGTCGCGGCGAGCATGGCCGAGAGCCTGGGAGCGACGGTCTCCTGCACCGAGACGCTGCCGCGCGCGGCCCTGACCGCCATCCACGCACGGACCCGGCCCACTCGCGGCCTAGCCCAGTCGGCGGCCGTCCCGGCGCGCTGCCTGGCGTTCCTGGCCGCGCTCTTCGTCATCGGGCCGGCCTGGTCGGCCAGCTTCGACGCCTGCATGGCGATCTTCCGCGCGCGCCACTGCATGTCGGCCGCCGGCACGGCGGTCCGCTTTCCGGACGTAACTGACACTCTGTCCTCCCCGGTGAGTAGTCCCCACCGAGAAGTTCCCCGCCGAAGCCCGGTCAATCGCTCGATGCCGCGCTCATGACCCAGGATGGCGCAGATGCCGGCGGAGACCGCGGAGACCGCGGAGACCGCGGAGACCGCGGAGACCGCGGAGACCGCGGCCGGGGGGCTCACTCCGGGGCATGCGTGCCCGGGCACTGGGTTGGACGTGGCAGGATTTCGGTATGACCAATGCCCTTACCGCGACGCTGCGGACCAACCGCGGGACGGTCGTCGTCCGGCTCTTCCCCGACCATGCGCCGAAGACGGTGCGTAACTTCGTCGAACTGGCGGAGGGCGGACGGGAGTGGACCGACCCGAGAACCCGCAAGACCGGACCTGCGAAGCTCTACGACAGGACCGTCTTCCACCGGGTAATCCCGAACTTCATGATCCAGGGTGGCGACCCGCTGGGAACGGGGACCGGAGGTCCTGGTTACAAGTTCGCCGACGAGATCCATCCTGATTTGGTCTTCGACCGGCCCTACCTGCTCGCGATGGCGAACGCCGGTCCGGGCACGAACGGGTCGCAGTTCTTCATCACCACCGTGCCGACTCCGCACCTCAACCGCATGCACACGATCTTCGGCGAGGTAGTCTCGGGCAGCGAGGTGGTTGACGCGATCAGCAAGGTACAGACCGGCAGGAACGACCGACCGGTCGACGACGTGGTACTTGAGTCCGTAGTGATCGAGCGCGACGGCGGCCCGGCGGGGTCTGGCAGCTAGCGCCATGGCCATGCCCCCTGGCCCGAGCGCATCCTCAGATGTGTCCTCGTCAGCCCCGACCTGCTTCAGGCATCCGGACCGCGAAACGTACGTCTCGTGCGTCAGGTGCGGGCGTCCGGCGTGCCCCGACTGCCTGAGATCGGCGGCCGTCGGCCAGCAGTGCGTCGAGTGCATCAGGGAGGCCAACCAGGGAACCAGGCAGGCCAGCGCGCCCTTCGGCGGCAAGGTGGCGGACCGGCCGTTCCTCACGTGGACGCTCGTCGCCCTCAACGTGCTCGTCTACCTGGCCGAACTGGTCAACTCGAACGCCCTGGTCAACGACGGGGCGATGGTCGGCAAGTTCAGCTCGACCATCGGGGTCGCCGACGGCCAGTGGTATCGCCTGATTACCAGCGCGTTCCTGCACGAGCCGCCGAACGGCGGCTTCGGCATCTTCCATATCGCGTTCAACATGTGGGCGCTGATTGTGGTCGGGCCCGCGCTGGAACGCCTGCTCGGCCGGGTCAGGTTCCTGACCGTCTACCTCGTCAGCGCGCTCGGCGGCTCGGTGTTCTTCTACCTGATCGCCGCACCGACGGCCGTGGGGCTCGGCGCCTCCGGCGCGATCTTCGGCCTGTTCGGAGCCTGGTTCGTGCTCGCCAAGCGGCTCCGCCTCGATGCCAGGGCGGTGATCGGGCTGATTGTCCTGAACCTGGTGATCAGCTTCACCGTGCACGGCATCGCCTGGCAGGCGCATGTCGGCGGGCTGATCGCCGGGAGCGCGCTGACCGCGGCCTACGCCTACGCGCCGCGCAACAACCGGGCGCTCACGCAGGTTGCCGCCACGGTGGCCATGGTCGGGCTGCTGGTCGCCGGGGTCGTGATCAGGGACCACCAGCTAGCGCACGCGGCGATCGGCGCGTTCCCCTGACTAGCTAGCGCCTCTTCGTCCGGACCGCCGGACGGTCCGGACCGCCGGCTAGCGCCACCTGGTCGCGAGCATGACGCCGGCCACGATCAGCGCGAAGCCGACGACCAGGTTCCACTGGTTGATCGACTCGACCGGCAGCTTCTGGCCGCTGACGTAGAACGTCGAGATCCAGGCCAGCCCGAGTATCAGGCAGCCGAGCATCACCGGCACCAGCCAAGGCGGACTCACCTGGGCTTTCGTCGACCGCGGCGGCGGGGTGTAGACCGCCTTCTTCCTGACACGGGACTTGGGCACGGTGATCTCCTGGTCTCAATCCTGCGGCGCGGCTAGCGCAACCTTGATCGTAAGCGTAGCCGGTCCTGGCCGTGCCGGGTCCGGCGTGCGCGAGCCTTCTCCCGCCGCCTAGGACGGCGAGGGCGACGGGCTCGCGCTCGGCGAAGGGGTCATGCTCGGACTCGGCGAAGGAGTGGTCGACGGGGGCGGCGTCGTGCTCGATACTGGCGACACGTAGATCGTCACCGAGCCGTGGGGCAGGACGACCTTGCCCTCCGTCGGCGCGGACTGCCACACCATGCCGGGCGGCGTTCCCAGCGGCCCTGGCTCGTGGATGACGTGATAGGCAAGCCCCGCCCGGTTCAGATTTGACTCGGCGGCGCTCTCCGACAGCCCGACCAGCCCCGGGACCCGGACGCCACCGCCGGAGACCCTGAGCACGATCGGCTGGCTCAGCGGCCAGGTCTTGCCGGGCGACGGGTTGGTGCTCGCGACCTCGCCGCTCCCGTAGTTCAGGCTGGCCACCTCCGTGCTGGCGGTGGTGACGTTCTTCCAGCCCGCCTTGTTGAGCTTGGCGGTAGCATCTTGCACGCTCAGGCCGCGGACATCGGGCACCGTCTGGGCGCCGGGACGCACGTTGTAGTCGAGTTTGACCAGCCCGCCCTTGGCCTCGTTCGTGCCGGGCTTCGGGCTGGTGCCCGTCACGACGTTGTAGGGTCCGGTCGTCGACTTGTGCCGCACCGCCTGGGGCGTCAGCCCGGCCTTCCGCACCGCCTGCTCGGCCTTGGCCAGCTTCATGCCGACCAGGCCCCTCGGGACCGGAACGGACCCGCTACCCGTGCCGCTCACCAGCTGGTAGGCGGCGATCGCCCCGCCGATCACGGCTAGCGCGAGCACGGCGGCCACCCACGGCCAGACCTTTCGCTTGCGCCGGTCGCCGCGCACGCCGGCGTCCTGCTGGCCGTACTGGTACGGCGGCAGCCCGCCGGTCTGGCCCTGGAGCTGCGTCTGGCCGGTCATCGGGTCCATCCGCCTGGTGCCCGGGCCGGGCCCGGCATAGGACGCGGTCATCGGCAGCGACGCGGCGACGGAGAAACCGGACAGCGCGCGCTGGATGTCGCTGCGCATGTCGGCGGCCGACTGGTAGCGGTCGGCCGGGTCCTTCTCCATCGCCCGCAGCACGATCGCGTCCGCCCACGCTGGCAGCTCGGGATCGACCGCGGACGGCGGGATCGGGGCCTCCCGCACGTGCTGGTACGCGATAGAAACCGGCGAGTCGCCGGTGAACGGCGGTCGGCCGGTCAGCAGCTCGTAGAGCAGGCAGCCGACCGAGTACAGATCGGAGCGCGCGTCCACCCGCTCGCCCCTGGCCTGCTCGGGCGACAGGTACTGGGCGGTCCCGATCACCTGCGCGGTCTGGGTCATCGTGGCCTGCGTGTCGGCGATCGCGCGGGCGATGCCGAAGTCCATCACCTTGATCTCGCCCTGCCGGTTCAGCATCACGTTGCCCGGCTTGATGTCGCGGTGCACGATCCCGGCCCGGTGGCTGTAGTCCAGCGCCCGCAGCACGCCGTCAGTGATCTCGAGGGCCCGCTCGGGCATCAGCCGCCTGTCGTTCCGCAGCAGGTCCCTGATCGTCCGGCCGTCGACGTACTCCATGACGATGAACGGGACATGGGACATCCCCGCGTTGTCATCGCCGGTGTCGTAAACGGCGACGATCGAGGGATGGTTGAGCGAGGCAGCGGACTGGGCCTCGCGCCGGAACCTGGCCTGGAAAGTCTGGTCTCTGGCCAGGTCCTCGCGCAGCGTCTTCACCGCGACGACGCGGTCCAGGCGAAGGTCGCGGGCTCGGTAGACCTCGGCCATGCCGCCGCGGCCGACGACGCCGTCGAGTTCGTAGCGGCCGCCGAGCAGCCGGGGCTGAGTCATGTCTCGCACTTACGTTACCGTCCTGCGTCGTGGTGGCTCGCCGGCCTGGCGGGATGAGCCAATGCGAGCCGTTGAAAAATCTCTGTCATGACGTGTCCGGGCGTTCATTGCTGCCCCAGGTACGCCTGGATGATCTTGAGCGCGATCGGAGCGGCGGCGTCCGCGCCGAAACCGCCGCCCTTCACGATGACGCCGACGGCGATGTGCCGGTTGCCAGACGGAGTGAAACACGTGAATACCGCATCATCGAGGTTCGAGTTGTTCACGCCGTTCTGCGCGGTTCCCGTCTTCCCCGCGATCAGGATTCTGGTCGCGGGCGGTCCCGCGGTCTGGAACGCGGTGCCGTCCGACTGCTGGGTGACGCTCTTCATCATCTCGGTCAGGTAGCCGGCCTGCGCCGCGGTGATCGGGCTGCCGAGTGCGGCCGGCCGCGCGGAGTACACGGTCGACTGGTCAGGGGCCTTGATCTGCTTGACGAGGTACGGCCGCATCGTCGTGCCGCCGTTGGCGATCGTCGCCGCGACCATCGCCTCCTGCAACGGCGTCTCCGTGTCGTTGAACTGGCCGATCGCCGACAATGCGACCTGCGCCGGGTCCGTCAGCGCCGGGTAGGCGCTGGCCGTGACCGGGAGCGGGATCGTCAGGTGCGAGTTGTTGAACCCGTAGGCGTTGGCCATGCGGAACAGCGCGCTGCCGCCGACGGTGTCGCCGAGCTTGGCGAACGCCGTGTTGCAGGACACGGTCAGGGCGAAGATGATGGGCGGATTCCCGTTCCCGCACGGCGCGTCCGCGTCGTTGGCCAGCGTGCTGTGGCTGCCGGGCAGGCGGTAGAACTGCGGCGCGGAGATGGTGGAGTTCTGGTTGGCGACCTTGCCGGTGGCGAACGCGGCCGAGCTCGTGATCAGCTTGAACGTCGACCCGGGCGGGTACGTCTCGTTGATCGCGCGGTTCAGCAGCGGCTGTTCAGGGTCGGCGCGCAGCCGCTTGTCGACCTTGGCGAGCTTGCCGCTGTCCAGCGGGGTGTAGGCGTTCGGGTCGAACGACGGGTACGACGCCAGCGCGAGGATCGCGCCGGTGCTCGGATCGATCGCCACCGCGGCGGACGGCTTGCCCATGGCCTGCAGCGCCTCGTACGCGGCCGCCTGGGCCTTCGGGCTGATCGTCAGGTAGACGCTTGCGCCCTGCTTCGGCTTGCCGGTGAAAAGGCCCTTCAGGTTATACACGGCCAGGCTGGGAGCTGTTCCGGCCAGGAACTTGTTCTCGGCCTTCTCGATTCCGGTCAGGCCGAACGGCGAGGTCGTGCCGAGGATGGAGTCATAGCCGGTGACCGGGGCGTACTCCCGTCCTGCCGGGTAGAAGCGCTTGTAGTCGCCGCCCTTGACCAGCCTGGACCTGGCCACCCTCTTGTCGGCCCCGCCTGGCTCGTCGCCCGCGGCGATGATCTCGCCGCGCCAGTTCTTGAGCTGCTCGGAGAAGACTCTGGGGTTGTACGACTCGCTGGCGAGTGAGCTGGCCCGGAACGCCTGCAGGTAGTTGACGTTGAACATGAGCACGACGAACATCGCCAGGCTGGCGATCGACAGTCTGCGGATTGCGTGGTTCATCCGGCCCGCACCACCTGGGTTAGGCCCTCGTCCTGGATCGACTGCGGCGCGGGCCGCCTGGCCGTGTCGCTGACCCGCATCAGCAGCGCGATCACGATCCAGCTCGCCACAAGGGACGAGCCTCCCTGGGACATGAACGGTGTCGTGATGCCGGTCAGCGGGATTAGCTGGGTGACGCCGCCGACGATGATGAAGACCTGGAGCGCGAGGACGAACGCGAGTCCGGCCGCCAGCAGCTTGGCGAACGGGTCACGCACCGCGATGGCCGCGCGCAGGCCGCGCTGGACGAGCAGCCCGAAGATCAGCAGCAGCGCCATCAGGCCGGCGAGCCCGAGTTCCTCGCCGAGCCCGGTGAAGATGAAGTCGCTCTGCACGAGCGGGGTGCGGTAGGGCTGGCCAAGACCCAGGCCCGTGCCCAGGGTGCCGCCGAATGCCATCCCCTCCAGGCCCTGGACAAGCTGGTACGACGAGCCCTGGATGTTAGCCGCCGCGAACGGGTGCAGCCAGATCGTGAACCGCTCGTGCACATGCGGGATGACGACCCCGGCGAGCAGTGCGCCGACGACGAACAGCAGGATGCCGATCAGCAGCCACGACTTGCGCTGGGTGGCGATGTAGAGCGTGGCGACGAAGAGGCCGAAGAACAGCGCCGAGGTGCCGATGTCCGACTCGAAGATCAGGATCAGCATGGCGAACGCCCACAGCGCCAGGATCGGGCCTAGGTCGCGGCCCCGCGGCAGGTCGATCCCGAGGAACCGGCGCCCGGCCAGGGACAGCACGTCGCGCTTGGTGACCAGGTAGCTGGCGAAGAACACGGCCAGCGCGATCCTGGCGAACTCGCCTGGCTGGATCGAGAACCCGCCGAGTATGATCCAGACCTTCGCGCCCTGGACCTCGCTCAGGCTGGCCGGCAGCAGCGCGGGGATGGCGAGCAGGATCAGGCCGATCGTACCGAGCGTGTAGGTGTAGCGCTGCAGGATCCGCGGCTCGCGGATCACGACGAGCACGCCGAAGAACGCGACGATGCCGACCGCCGTCCACACCAGCTGGTACAGGGCGGCGTGGCTGGTCAGCGTGCTGATCGCCAGGCCGGGGTTGCCGTCGCGGCCGGACTCCTGCAGCCGGTAGATCATCACGATGCCGAGCCCGTTGAGCACGGCCGCGAGCGGCAGCATCAGCGGGTCGGCCCACGGCGCGAGCGTGCGCACGGTCAGGTGGGCGAGCGCCATCAGCACGGCGAACCCGGCGATATAGGTCACGAGCCCGGACGGGATGTGCCCGTTCAGGCCGAGTCCGGCCGCCGCGTACGCGAACGCCGTGATGGCGACGGCGAAACACAGCATGGCGACCTCGGTGCCGCGCCTGCCCCGCGGCAGCGACACCGCCCGGCGTGACGTGCCGGAGGACTGGAAGGCGGCCATGTTCGGCACGGCGCTCATTTGCGCGCCTCCGGCACGGTGCTCGCCTGGCGCGCCTCCGGCACGGTGCTCGCCTGGCGCGCCTCCGGCACGGTGCTCGCCTGGCGCGCCTCCGGCACGACGCTCATCCGGCGGCTCCCGGGGCGGCGGAGCAGAACGGCGGCAGCACCGGCTTGGGCGGATACGAGCCCGACGACCCGGCCGGCGGGTTGGCGGCATGCCCGCCGGATCGGCCCGTCTGGCCCGTCTGGCCCTTCTGCCCGGACTGGCCGGATCCGGCCTGGCCCGCCGTCGTGTGCTTGTTACCCGACGTGTTCGCGGACTTGTCGCCCGCCCGCACGGTCGGCTCGGCCGACGGCTTGCTGCTCGGGCTGGTCTTGGGCCTCGGGCTGGCCGACATCCGCCGCGCGGACGTCGGGCCGAACCGCGCCGCCGGCTGGGTGCGGGCTGCCGTCGTATTCGGCCGGTGCGCCGCCCACCGCCTGATCGCGGTCTGCACGACCGCGCACCGGTAGTCCTGCCTGATATGCGACACGATCTGGTGCGCCGCGCGCAGGCTCACCGCCGGGATGGTCGCCTGGATCTGCCCGGCCTCGCCGCTGGGCACGGCGGTGATCGGGATGTCGGTCCGCTCGACCATGCTGGACAGCTTGATCCCCGCGACCGCCTCGTTCACGCCGCGGAAGACGACGACCTTCCCGTTGGCGATGCCGACGTAGTACTCGTGCTGGGTGATCCGCCAGCCGTACAGGCCGCCGGCGGCGACCACCGCGAACAGGACGAGCAGTGCCACCGACACGACGGGCCAGCGCCGGCGGCCAGCCCTGACCCGCCCGCGCCCGTCGTCGTCCCCGTCCTCGTCGGCGGCAGTGCCGGGATGCGCGGCGACGCCGTAGTCCGCGCCGGTCCAGACGTCCGCGGTAGTCCTGGACTCCGTGCCGGTGCCCGCGTCCGTGCCGGTCCCGGCCTGCGCCGCGGTCCCGGCCTGCGGGCTGGTCGCGGTGCCTGCGGCCGCCGCGCCGGCCACGCTCATCTGACCCGTCGTCAGCAGGTGCGCCCGCGCGGCCGGGCTGTCGTTGCGCACCGGCTGGATCGGCTGGTCCGCACCGCCGGTCAGCGCCCCGACGACGATGACATCCTCGGTCGGCGCCGGCCCGGAGTCGGTGTCGATGACGTCGGCCAGCACGCAGGTGATGTTGTCAGGGCCGCCGCTGCGGATCGCGAGGTCGATCAGCTGGCCGACCGCCTCGTCCAGGTCGGTGAGTTCCGCCAGCGTCTTGTGCACTGTCTCGTCGCTCACAACGTCGGACAGGCCATCCGAGCAGAGCAGGTAGCGGTCGCCGACCTCGGCCTTCAGCATCGCGAGGTCAGGTTCGGCCGGAACGCTGCTCTGCAGCGCTCGCATGACCAGCGACCGCTGTGGATGCGAGGCTGCCGCCTCCGGGGTCAGCTTGCCCTCGTCGACCAGCGACTGGACGAGCGTGTGGTCGTGCGTGATCTGGTGGAACACCGCGTCGCGCAGCAGGTATCCGCGCGAGTCGCCGATGTGGCACAGCGCGACCTCGTCGCCAGACCACAGCAGCGCGGTCAGCGTCGTGCCCATGCCCTCGGTGGCCGGGTCGGCGAGCGTGATCTGCCGCAGTTCGGCGTTGGCGTCCGCGATCGCGTCGGCGAGCGCCTGGAGCATGTCGATGCCGCTCGTGTCGCCGTCGAGCGGCGCCAGCGTGGCGATCGCGACCGCGCTGGCCACCTCGCCCGCGGCGTGCCCGCCCATCCCGTCGGCGATGGCCAGCAGGTGCGGCCCCGCGTAGGCCGAGTCCTCGTTCCCGTCTCGGAGCAGGCCGACGTCGGACCGGACCGTGTAACGGAGTGCAATGCTCATTTGCGCAGCTCCAGAACGGTCTTGCCGATGCGGACAGGAACGCCGACCGGGACCGGCGTCGGCCGGGTGACCTTCTGCCGGTCCAGGTAAGTCCCGTTCGTCGACCCGAGATCCTCGACAACCCACTCGCCATTCTGCGGGTACAACCTGGCGTGTCTGGTCGAAGCGTAGTCGTCGGCCAGAACCAAGGTGGCATCGGCGGCCCGGCCGACGGTGATCTGCTGCTCGCCGAGGCTGATCGTCGTCCCGCTGAGGCTACCGCCCGTGACGACCAGCGTCCTGGGCGCGGCCCTGCTGTGCCTGGTCGGCCTAGCAGGCCTGACCGGGCCGGCCGGCTGGTTGTGCCTGGACTGCTGCCGCGCGGCCCTGCGCTGGCTGCGCGGCGAAGCCGGCTGGTCGAACAGGTCGGTCCGCACGACTCCGACCGCCGCGATGACGAACAGCCAGAGAACGGCGAGGAATGCCAGCTTGATGATGTCGAGAGTGAGCTGGTTCATCGGATCATGAGTCCTCGAGTGGCCGACAGCCCACATGGGCCGCAGCCGCAGCCGCGGCTGCTGTGTAAGGAACTGCTCGCTTCCTGCTGTTCGTCAGTGCGTACCGTCCCGGCGGAAGACCAAGGTCGTGCGGCCAAGGGTAACGCGAGTACCGTCCGTGAGGGATATTCTCCTGATCGGTTGGCCGTCGACAAACGTTCCGTTCGTCGAGCCGAGATCGACCAGGACCACGTCGCCGTCCTCGACCCGGATCTCCGCGTGGTGCCTGGAGACTCCCTGGTCGACCAGGCGCAGATCACAGTCGGTGCCGCGGCCCAGTATGGTCAGCGGCGAGGTCAGCGGGAACGTTCGCTGCCTCGCCGCGCCGTGACCGGGCTCGGCGGTCGAGACTAGCAGCCTGGGCGAGCCCGGGTATCCCTCCTGCGGCCGCGGCAGGTCGCTGACCGGACGCCGGATCTCGCCGTCCTCCACGGTCGTTCCCCTGATCACGCCCGAGCGGATGCGGAAGGTCCCGATCGTGAGGTCAGGCACGCCCTCGAACCGGATCCTGACCGGCCCGACGAAGGAGTACCCCTGCTCCCTGGCGTAGTCCCTGGCCAGCGTGGCCAGCTCGAGCCCGAGGTTGTCGGCGTAGACCTCGAGCCGGTCGTAGTCGGCCTGGGCGATCTCGGCCACGAAGTCGTTAGGGACCAGGGTCCTGCCTTGTGCCACTATCGCCGCGCGATCATCCATCTCGCGCTGGACGGCGCCGGCCACTTCGGTCGGCTGAAGGTCAGACTTGAAGGCGCGTGCGAAGCCACCGTCATACATCTCCTGAAGCCGGTGCTCGAAGCGCTGCAGCACTCCCACCCATGCACCTCCTGTCCCGTTCGCAATCGATGGTATCGGCGACATGGCATAGCTTGGCGCGTGCTAACCTGCCAG
>WNGR01006260.1_pt1 | contig 26994 bp, 18 predicted proteins | sample 5407581 | NCBI WGS metagenome assembly WNGR01 (sample SAMN13153383, study PRJNA577476) | soil metagenome | isolation source: 80 cm soil or saprolite under Garry oak tree replicate 2 | place: USA:California | collected 2016-06-15
AGATCCTCCCAAGCGCAATGACCGCCGCAGAAATGCCCGCCTTCGAAGCTTTGTTGCTAAGTAAGGGCCATTCCCCCGCTGGGGCTTCTTGGGTGGGCGGTATCCATTTGCTACAAATAGGCCGCTCCTACGGAGCTGCGGCCTTGATCTTCCGGTTGGCGAGTCGCCGACCGGCACGGGCGGGTCGCCCGTGCCACCCATTTTCCGGACACGCTCTATCGGGCCTGAGCAGACGGTTTCGATCTTAGCCCGACGCTGTTCACGGTGATGATCGAGTAGGTGTGTATTTCATCCGCCTTGGCGGAGGCATCGAGGTAACGCATTTCCGGCATCGGCTGACTCGGCGTGTCGTGATACGTCATGGATTGGAACAGCGGACGACCGAATTTGCCAATCGGGTTCGCCGGCACTTTCGCCAGTTCCTGTCCGTCGCGCATCACAATAAACTGTTGGATACCGCTCTCGAAATCGGCCTCGGCATTCCAAGTGATCTCGGTTCCCTGTTCACCTTTGGGCAATGCTTTGAGGTTGAATGGCGCGGGCGGCGGCGTGGTGTCGCTGGTGGCGCCGGTCTTCACATATTCCATCCAGGCCTTCGCCACGCTTCCGTTCGGCAGCCAGACCGCTTCGTCCGGATTGCCTTTGAACTCCGCCGCCGGTTTGGCTTCGTCGCCGAACAACGGCGCGAGCCAGGCCTTGCTCGTGTCCATCGGCTTGAGCTTTTGGCCCCCCTTGTCCGGCAGGCGCATGGCGAGGCAGGCATCGAGAAACGGGATCGCGAGGTAACGGCTGTCACCGCACTCGTGACCGGTGCGCGGGTCGGGCGCGAAGCCAATCAGACCGCCCTTCGCGCGGTATTCCTTGAACGTCGCGATATTGCCCAGCCACGGCCCCTTCATTTTTTCCGCCGCGGTGCGGTTGTCCGGCGCGTCGAAGTTCGGCTTCGGTTTCTCCTTCACGCCCGGGTTGGTCATCATTGGAATCGCGTAAAGCGCGGCGGGAACATCCGGGCGCGCAAACTCCGGATGGGTGAGAAACATGAGCGCCGAGCCTGAGCGCATCCACGCCGCGATGACGCGATCGGGATGGAGCGTGGTCATCACGTCCGACCAGATGCCGCCGCCGGAATGACCCCACAGCGCCCAGGGAACTTTGTCGATTTCCGGATGACCGGACTTCGCGGCGAAATCGGTGAGCGCCTGCAGAAATGTTTTCTCCGAACCGCGCCGCGGATCGAACCACAATTCGGAAGCGCCCGGGGAAATGTCGATCTTCTCATTCAATACGTGATAGCTGGAACCCCAAAGGGCGCAGTCCCACTTCCTGGCCAGCGCCTGCCAGTGCAAATCGTAAGCGGCGGTGGAACCTTCGATGGACGCGGTGGTCCCGGCCCCGTGCTGGTGCACGATGATACCGCGCAACGTCTTCGCGCCAGCCGGAATCCACAGGGTGTAAGTGACCGCCACCTGCAATTCATTGGACGAGGTGGAGGCTGGGTAATCAATTTTCAAATACTGTCCCGCGCCACGCATCGTGCCTGCGAAGCCGATGATGCCAAGCAACAATGCGGATGCGAATCTCGTTTTGTTTATGGCCAAATTGCTTTTCATGTTAAGGTTTCTTTGTTTCCGCGGTGTTGATCAGACCACCGCCGCGGCTTGGAACTCGCAAATGCCAAACGCACCGCCTTCCGTAGCGGTGAACGCCGCAATGCATCACACACTAATGGACTGCTGCACGGTCGCCTGAATTGGTGCGAAGATGTCGAGGTCTGCGCCAAGCGTTTCCAACGTCACCACAAGCGAGTAGCGGATGCGCTGGTTGTATCGCTTGTGCTGTGGGCGGAGACGCCACCATCCGTTGACGGGGAACACAATGAGGTGTTCCATCAAAGCGAGTTGCGCGGCGGCGCCTGTCCATGTGTCGGAGTGAATCGAGCCGCGTCGGCGCAGATCGTCCCCAAGCAACCAGCCCGTGGTCGTGTCATCCGGTCTCTCGTAGGCGCCACGGTCGTCATCGGAAACGGCGTCCGATACTCGTGCAATGAAATTCTTCAGTGATTTCTCTGTGGCCGTCTGCACCAGGAATTGAAGATTGCAGCCAGCGTAACGATACTTTGATGTCACCATCCGCGAGCCGGGATTTGGCTCGATGAAATAGGAGAGAGTCGCGCGCAACCGCACAGCGGTGCTGCCGTGGCTTTGGAGTAAATCCTTCGGCCAAGGCAAGCGGTAGAGCATCATGTCTCGCGTCTTCACGCCGTCTTCTTCCTTCGTGAACGGCTGGAGTGAATCCTGACAAATGAGCGTGGCACGACTGCGGGCTGACGCCAGTGCTCGGGCGAGGTCCGGAACGCCGTGGCCGAATCGGTGAAGGATGTGCGCCAGGTCGCCTTTGTTGCTGAGGTTAGCGCCACGCTTCATCTGCGCAGTCCAATTTGCGGAGTGAATCAGCAATGCTCGAACTGTTTCGGCCCAGAACGCAGGATACTCGGATTGGATTTGTGCGGCCATTCTGGCGGCAAGAGCGGTGGCTGCGCTGGTCGCCCAGAACGGCGCGAAGAGCCGCCGCTGAATGTCGGAGTTGGTGGAGAGCAGGCAGAGGCTGTCTCGTTCTTCGCGATTACCTGTGGCATCCGCTGCGATGTTTCCACCCTCGAAAACCACGTCGGGCTTGAGTGGCCAATGACGCGACTCCGGTGAAGTCCAAAGGCAACTGGTCGCGCTGTGCGGCGAGAGGCCGTCGCGAGGTGCAATGCAGACAGCATCGGGAACGATGTCGCCATTGTGGTCGATTACGATGTCCTTCGCAGTGAAGGCTCCGACGGTGATTACGTTCCAAGATTGCGCGGGGTCTTCAATCGAGGTTAGTTCGTTGCGATTCGGATACTCGTTTCGATTCCGCAGCCAGACGTTTCCGCCGCTCACGCACACAAGTCGCTTGGTGTCGTCATCCTCCATCGCCCCGGATGTCTGGCTGTCGAGAGCGGCAGACCATGCGCTTGGCTTGCCATTTTCCGCGAAGTCGGGCGCATCGGTTGCGGTCACGGCCAACGCGAAGACTCGCTGCCTCTCCGGCGAATTGATTTCCGCTTGTGACATCGCCTCCTGCGTGATGGGGCCGTAGTGCTCCGGCTCGTTATGGCCGAAACGGGGAAGGACTTTCACCGACTCCAATCGATGTGAAAGCGCGACTTGCCCGCTACTATCCAAAAGCGGCGTGAGGTCGCCGTACGCAGCCAAACCGGCCATTTGGGTGCCATGTCCGTTTGTGTAGTGGTCGTCTTTTCCCCACTCCGCGCGCACGGTGTCGTGGTCATTTTCGGCGAGCAGGTCGGACAACAGAGGATGCCCGCGATTCACACCAGTATCGAGGACGCAGACGGCGGGCGCGTTGTCTGGCGGTGGAACAAGCCGTGACTTCAGTTCCGCGGCCCACTGCTGTTGCTCGGCTGGGGTTTGTTCGATGAAAAACTCAGGGGTGAGCGCGGGGTGTCGCAGCTCGCTGACGAAATTCAGCAATGCCGTGGCCGAGGCAAGCGTCCGGCGTGTGGTCTTGATGAGAAAGACGCTGTGCTCGGGCAACACGAGCTTAGCGTCCTTGCGTTGCATACCTAGTCGTTCAGCTTCGGCTCTCACCGCATCCTCGTGGCGACCGCGCTCCGCTTCCGAGCCGACGCGCACCCACACCTCCCACCAGACAGCGATATCTATTTCCGGCAGCGGACGCTTCGAGGTCCAGAACGCCTCGATGGCAGCGATTCCGATGGACTCGATGTTTGCGACGAAATCTTCGTGGTCTGTGTGGATGACCTTGCCTGTCCTGTCCGTGCGCGTGGCCATCCGCGCGTAGTCCTCTACTCGTTTGGTGAGGTAGGTGAGCTTGCCGTGCTTCACAAAAACCGTCGCCACGACAATTACTGCTTCCTCGCCGCCAGTTAACACGACGAACTCCTGCCGGACATTTTTCAACGTGATCCCTGAGCGCGGCGAATCAAGCGGTTCGAGTTTTAGCGGGTGATTCGGAACGCCGCGTATCTCCAGGTTAATGCCAGCGTCTTCCTCGTAGCTCGCGAGTTCCTGAGAAAGGCGCAAGCGATCCGCCTCAAGTTGCGCTCGTTGAAGTTCATCGCGTAGTTTGGTCGCGTGGGCGGCGCGCTGACGAGGGAAGCGCTTGAACCTACTACCGCCTCCGCCCTTCGCAATATAGGGTTGAGGCTTAGCGCGACCCGAGTAGTCGAGATGGCGCAGGACCGTTGGCTGTTCTCCGGGCATGGGCGTTACTGGACATGGCGCTTATCCAGGAACAGCCGCCGCTCGCTGACAACACCTAGCACGTCATTTGTCGTGAGACTCTTTTTGTCGTGGAGCAGCATGTCTTTGATGGACTCCTCACAAACGCGGGTGATTTCAGCGAAGCTCAATCCTTCAGCAGCCGCTGCGAGTTTCGCGTAGCCAAGACCCTGGCTCTTTTGCCCCGCCAGCCGCTCGCGGAATGTGCGCTCAGCCAACTTGATGTTGGGCAGGCCGAGTTCGATGAGGTCGTCGAAGCGGCGATACAGCGCGCGGTCGAGCAAGTGGCCATGGTTGGTCGCAGCAATGACCACGCTGTTGGCCCTGTGGTTTTCGACGAGAACAAGAAAGCTGTTCAGCACGCGCCGCATTTCGCCAACATCATTCTCCGAGCCGCGCGCGATGCCGATGGAGTCAAACTCGTCGAACAAATAGACGGCGCGAGTTTTCTCCACGGCCTCAAAAATCAGCCGGAGTTTCGAGGCAGTTTCACCGAGGTAGCGCGTCATCAGACTTTCCAACCGCACGATGAAAAGCGGCAAGCCCAATTCTCCCGCGATGGCCGACGCCGTCAGCGTTTTTCCGCAGCCGGGCGGCCCGGTAAGCAGGAGTGTCTGGCGCGCACGAAGGCCGTGAGATTTAAGCTTATCGAGGTGGCGTTGCTCGTGAAGCACGCGGCGAACATGCGTCGCTGCGGCATCGTCGAGGATGAGGTCGGAAAGTCGCTCAACAGGTTGCCGCACGGCCAGCAAGTCCGCCACTTCGCCCTGCGGCTGCGCAATGTGCAGGATGTTTTCGTGCGCTACACGCTGCGAATCGCGCGTTCGCGTTTTCTCCACGATGTCGCGCAACTCCTTTGCAAGGTCGGCGTGGCCCTTTCGCGCCTCTTCCGCCGCCAATTGCAGACCCACAGCATAAAAGCGCGAGTCGTCGCCGTCAGCGTGACTTTGCAGCAGGGCTTTCAATTGTGCGGCGCTTGCCATCGGCGCTCCAGCTTATGGACAGTTACAGTTAACGACAAGCCAGTTTAGCTAGCACGCTTGCTGAAACCAGCGTTTATCAGCGGTTCGAAAAAGCTCACTTCACTTTCCCCACGATGAAATCCACCACGCGTGTTTGGTCAGCGGCCGCGAGCGGATAATGCGCGTCGTTCTCATTGATGATGACAACGATCTGGCCGCCAAGTTCCTTGTAGCGTTGCTCGACGACGCGCGTGTGTTCGTTGAACCACGGGTCGGTCTTATCACATAAATGGAGGAGCGGCACTCCGGCTTTGGCGAGCGGATCGAGATTTTCGAGCGGCGATCTTTTCGACATGAGGCTCCGCAGCGCGGGGTTTCGTCCGTAGATGCAAGTCACTTTATCCGGGTTTTCGACGGCCCAGGCGTAGGCTTCGCCCGCCGCCGTCCCGGTGCCCTCGAGCACCGGCTTTTTGGAAAAGCCGTGGCCGGTCATGAGCTGGTAAGCGGCGTTCCATTGGGTGCGCACCGCGCCGGATTGCGCGGTGAGCGGCGGGATGACGATGTGAAAGCCGCGCGCGAGCAGCGCCTGGTCGATGACCGCATCGAGCGTGATGGCGTCGGCGCGGAAGACCCACGGTTTTCCCGGCGCCGGCGACTTGGGCACAATGACCGCGAGGCCGGTGAGACCCCATTGGCTGGCGGTCTTTTCATCGTATCGCTCGTAGCACTCGACGAAGCCCGGCCCGCGACAATTGGCGTAAGTCTTCTCTTCCTTGAGCCAGAGGTTCGTGCTTTCGAGGCTGTAGTAGTAGGACTTGATGAACTGCTCATTCGCGAAATCAGGCCGCGCGCCCGGCGCCGGCTGCGTGTGCTCCACGATCCAGTCCGCGATGGGCTTGGGATTGCGCAGGCTGTGCGGATGATGCGCGTGGCCGTCCTTGATCATCACCGTGATGCGTCCGCCCAATTGCTGATAACGATCCTCAATCGGCAGCGTCTCCCGCTGGAGCAGAAAGTCGGCGCTCCCGCAAATATTCAGCAACGCCACGTCATTGCCCGCCAACTCGCCGAGCCGCGCGAAGGCTTCCGGACGAATCGCGGGATTGTCCGCGTAAATGCAAGAAACTTTGTCCGGATTCGCGGTGGTCCAGTCGTATTCGTTCACGCCGCCTTTGCTCATGCCGACGAAGGCCGGTTGCTTTGACAACCCGTGTTTCTCCGTGAGCCAGCCATACCACGCGTCCCACTGCTTACCGGGGTCTGGCGTGATGAAGGCGATGTGAAAACCGCGCCGGAGCAATTCGACTTCCGTCTGCGGCTCGTGGTCCCAGTAACAGCCCTGCCATGACCACGGATTGCCGGGCGCGGCCTGCTTCGGCGCCACCACGATGCAGCGCCGCTGTCCTTTCGCTGGATTGCCTACCGCAAATTGCTCCGTGTCGGGCCGCTTGAACGGCGTGATGGCAAAGCTCACTTCATCCATCACGTAATCGTAGCGGTCAAATCCCTCGTGCCAGGTTGTCTTTTCTCCTTCCAGGGGAACATAGGCGTCCGCGGCACGCGCCACCTTCGGATTCCAGAAGCCGGCGGCGAAAACAGCGAACGCCAGCAAAAAAAGCGAGGCGGAGAATTTTGATTTCACGACTTCCGGGAGAGTGTCAGCACGCTGCCCGGAGGTCAACTGGAGTTCTGTATATAGAGCGTCAAGAGTGTTTGCGCCGGGTCAGGGGACCCGGCCTACAAATTCCTGTAGGCCGCGTGCCCTCACGCGGCGGACAGCTTGCCAGGGAAAAAGGCAATCGGTCAGTAGTTAAAACGCGCGGGACCCCTTTACCCCTTTACTCTTTTTAGCGGCGGTTCGCTGCAGGGCACTTGTTAGGTCGCATGGTGGAGCCACTCACTTCCGAGCAGCAATGTGGAATAAAGCGCATAAACAGTTGTGAACGCACACTGACAGACAGCGATAATACATAAAGCCGCCGGTCGTGCAAAGATCTCTCGCCAGAATGAAAGCAGAAACGCAACAGCCACGCCGAGCGGAACAGCCTGCGATAACTGTCCGAGCCAACGCAGTAGAAGAATGTGGGCTGGCAACAACGCCGGTGAATAGCTTCCGTCTTCCAGCTTGATGGCCGGACGCGTGGCCTCAATCGCTCTTTCGGTCTGGTAATGGTGCAGCAGCGGAACGGGTAACGCGAGCGCCAGCAGCGCCAGATAAGCGATGATGACTGGTAGCCTTTTGCGCATGCCGCGTGATGCAGCGTCTAAGCTCGGGTACAGCAGCCACAGCGGGAGCTGGACTGCAAGGATGACGTTCGAGTTTCCATGATCTGTCAACTTCCCGGCGCGGCGGCTGTGGCCTGCAGCTGAGTGTTAGGCGGCTGCGTCATTTTCTTGACCGTCTGCAAAATATGGTGCGCCGCAATGATAGCAGCACTTGACATCGGTGCCGATGGCCAGATGTGTCTTCCCGCATTTGGGGCAAGTTAGCCGATTCTTGCCAATAGCCACGCCCAAGGCAGCCACGGCCAGTGATACGAGCACGAGAAGATTGTGGCGAAATGCGAGCGTCAGAATAAAAGCGCCCGGGCCTACGCACAAAAGTATGAGCGACAGCTTCAGTCGGAAGTTGGACAGTCGTCGATTTGTCATGCCCGAAGTGCCGCCTAACGGATATTCGGGGGCAATTTGCGGTTAAGCATGGCGGCCATAATGGGATTGTATTTCCGGCTTTCTTGCGTGTCAACAAGGGTTTATTGATTTATCCCCGATGAATATGGAACCAGGAAAAACCGCCCGTCCGCCGGGGAAGCTGTTTCCCAATCCCAAGGCGCGGTTGCGGGATCAATTTCAGGACGTGGCGCGTGCTGAAAGAAATGTATTGATGTTCCCATGTAGAGCAGTGTGCGGCAGGGATACACCAAAGGGTGAATAAATATAGCAGTCGGATTCCGTTGGCGAGACGCCGACGGGTGCGACCGAGACGGTCGCGCTCCCCTTTCATTGGCTAACTGCCTGTTCAGAAAGTAGCAGCCGACGTGAGGAGGCTCTCACATCGCTTCTGTTGCCGAGGGAATTTGAGCCTCGTTACCTCGGCTGCTACGGGAAGTAGCGTTTTTCAACGGGCTGCTTAGGATTCGGGTTCCAATATTCCAAAATCATTTGACTTGCCACCTCAGCACTGTGAGCGACAACGCCGGAAAGCGATAGGCAAACCGCGGGGCGTCGGCGCGGAAGCCGCCTCGGCCGATCGTGATCCGTTCCGGGTCATCGAAACTATTGGTCACGTCTGGTTCACCGGCCCGCGCGCGGTCGGCCAGGGTCCAGACTGAAAGCATTTGTCGGCTGCTGCCGAAGGCGGTGAAATCCAGCGGTCGCGTAATGTCCTCCAGCGTGTCGTTGACCGCAAACAGCGTCAGCTCATCGCCCGCGGCTGAAAGCGTGGCGCTCAGGTCGGGGCCGACGTTCGCCGGGATCGACGACTCGATTTTCAACGGCCGCGTTCCGGCGAGCGTCGCGTAAAGCTGCTGGGCATAATAGGTCGGCGTCCGGTAGAGCCGGTGGGTGTCCGTCTGGATGATGCCGGAACAGAAGCTGTTGATCAGGTTGGAGCGATTGGCGATTTCGACCAGGTCGCAGTGACGGTGCAGCAAATGGTGATAGTGGGAGCAGGCGAGGGCGTTGGCCAAAGTCCAAAGCATCGCGCGCCGCGGACCGGCGTCACCCGCCGTCGTGTTCCATTCGGTGACGCCGATCTTGATCGGGTGCGCCGGTGAATTCTCGCGGATCATCCGGCCGACGGCCTCGAGGTTGTTCTCCATGGCCGCGAGGTCGTGGCTGTAGTGATGCGGGCAAACGTAATCCAGGAACGACCCGGCCTGGCGAAGCAGGCCTGGCGTCGGGTAAGAGGAAAGCAGCTTGATCGACGGGTCGGCGGCCTTCATCGCCCGGCAGAAGGCAACCAGCCGCTCTTCATACTCGCGGCTTCCCTGTTCGTTGCCGATTTGCCAGTACCGGACTCGATACGGTTCCGGATGCCCGTTCCTGGCGCGCCACGACCCCTGCGGAGTGTCCGGCGCGCCGTTGAAATATTCCACCTCTTCGGCGGCGTCCCGCGGCGCGCGTCGGGAAAAGCGGACGCAGATCAACGGTTCGGCGCCGACCGCGCGGCAGAACTGAACGAACTCCTCCAGCCCCGGCCCGGTGGGCTGAAGTCCGCCCCAGGCGCGGAATGGCCGGCGCCGGTCGGGGTCGCCGATGGTGTCTTTCCATTCGAACTCGCCGAGGTTCGGATCATCCAGCGCGCTGCCGCCAAAGCGAATGATCCCGGGCTTGAGGAGGCGCACCGCCTCGACCACGTCGCGACGCCAGCCGCCCACGTTGTCGATCGGCATCAATGAAGCGTTGTCGAGCCAAAGCGTCGCCGGGCCGCGAACTTCGATCGTGAGCGTGGCGTTCGGACCGCGCTCCGAAGGGACAAGACGCGCGGAATATTTCTTCCATTCAGCGCCGGGCTGAAATTCACTCGCCGCCAGCACCTTTCCCTCCGCCTGGAGTTTGACCCGCACCGGGCCGTGCAAACCGCTGGCGCGCATGAAACAGTTGAAGCCGCACGGGGCGTCGCGCTCGACGAAAACGCCGTCCTGGGAAAGCCCGGCCGTGGCAGGAGCGCCGGCTTCGATCTCGATCCGTTGCGAAACGTCGCCGCTGATTTTTGTCTCGCGGTCCAGCGTGTACTTCGCCCGGTTCACCGCGCCGCTGGGATGCCAGGGCTTTTCTTTGAAATCCGTTTCCTTGAGGAAGACGAATTTGTACGGGCTCAGACCCTCGAAGCTGCCGTCATACAACTTCTCCGCCCACATCGCCGGGACGAGATCGCACAGGTACTCCACAAACTGACCGTATTGCAGCGGACTGATCTGACCCGCGCAGAGCGGCTCGCGGGTAATGCGCGCGGGCGAGTCGGCCGGATCGATTTCCGACAGCCTCAAATCGTCGAACCAGGCGGTGCCGGTCCCTTTTCCGAATCCTGCGAAAAATAAACAAATGCGCACCCGTCCATCCGGCGGCGCCTGGAAATAAGCGGGCACTTCCGTCCAATCGGTGTCGGCCGCGTGGTTCGGGCCGGCGGCAATGACGCCGCGCCCGCGCGACTGTTGGACTTGCAGCGTGCCGAAGACCGATGCGCCCCGCGGCTCCAGCGCGCGCGTCTTCACCCAGCCGCTCAAGCGATACCACTGAGCCGGCCGCAGCGTGATTTCCTGGCCGAGGGCCGTGTCGGAAGGCTCCGTGGCGGTAACGCGCAGGGACTGGTTTCCCTGCCGCGCGACCTGTGTATCCAGTTCGATCTGGGACGCCGCGCCATAGACTGTCTTTTCCCAGTCCTCCTGCACGAGCGCCGATTCGAATCCGGCGTTGCGAAGGAGCGCCGCTTCCGCGCCAAGTACTGGGAGGGCCGCAAGCAGAAATCCCGCGCTAATCTGGCATAACCGGGCTGTTTTCATGCCCGGCATTGGATTCGGTCATGCTCGGATTTTCCATCAGAAAATGCAGCTTCGCCAATCGACGAGTCCCGTTCGCTCCTTCAGGCCAAGGTCCAGCGCGGAGAAATTTCCCCATCGAAGGAGGCGGGCGCTGGGGCTTGCTGGAATTTGCGTTCCGCCAAAATGCCAATCATCGCCGCATTGTCGGTGCAGAGCGAGCGCTCGCTCAAACGCAGGACCAACCCTTCGCGCCGGCACGCGGCCGCCAGATCGCGGCGCAGGGCGCGATTGCAACTGACGCCGCCCGAGGCGGTGACGCAGCCCACGCCAAGCCGCTTCGCGGCGCGCATCGTCTTCGCAACCAGCACTTCGACGATCGCCGCCTGCACGCTGGCGCAGAGGTCGCGCACTTGCCGCGGGTCGTTCAGCAGGTCGGGATGCTTTTGCAGGAAATAGCGGACGGACGTTTTGAGGCCGGCGAAACTGAAATCGTCCGTCGCTTCGCGCAGGAGCGGGCGCGGGAACTCGTAAGCGGCGGGATTGCCCTCCGCGGCGAGCCGGTCCAGTTCCGGTCCGCCGGGATAGGGGAGGCCGAGGAGTTTGGCCACTTTGTCAAAACATTCGCCCGCCGCATCGTCGAGCGTCGAGCCGAGGACGCGATGCAAGGTAACGACGGCGTCCTGGCCGCGGGCCGTCGGATCGGCAGGCGCCGCGCGTGGGCTGCCCTCGAGATACACATGCACCAGCAGCGTGTGGCCGCCGCTGACCACGAGTGAAACGTTCGGCTGAAAGGCGGTGAAATCGGCCGCCGGCGGGTCGCCGGAAATCCAGGGCGAATAGAGATGCGCCTCATGATGGTGAATGCCGAGGAATGGCCGGCGCAAGGCGAAAGCGATCGACTGCCCGGCGGTGAAGCCGACCAAGAGGGCGTTCGGCAAGCCGGGACCTTGCGTGGCGGCGATGGCCTCGAGTTCGGGCGGGCTGGCGCCGGCTTCGCGCAGCGCGGCCTGGGCGACCGGCAAAAAGTTTCGCAGATGCGCGCGCGCGGCCAGTTCCGGCACCACCCCGCCGTATTCGGCGTGCAGGCGCCTTTGCGAAGAGACGATGTTGGAGAGCACGCGACCGCGGTGGACGACGGCCACGCTCGTGTCGTCGCAGGAAGTTTCAATCGCCAAAAGCATGAATTCAATTCACAGGGTGTGGTTGGAAGTGGGTGCGAAGCTGCCGGCTAAAGCCGGCGTTCCGGCCGCAATGGAACGCTGGCTTTAGCCGGCAGCCTCGCTCTGCGCACCCACATTTAATCACACCCCAAGTCACAGGCAAATTCGGACAAGTCCCGTTACGCGAGATCGAGTCGCATAAGGACAGAGGCTCGAAACACCGCATCAGGTTTGCCTGCGGCGCTACGAAGCGTCGATTACCGAGTGCAATCCCCCCCGCGATAAAGCGAACTCCGCCGTGGCCTAGTGACTCACCCCCCTCACGCTGCCGCCGGCCATTTATTTCGCGGCCACCTTGTCCGCTTTGGCGGCGCGTTTTTCGAGGGCCGGCACCCGTTTCGAGTAAAGCGAAATGCCTTTGAGCAAGTCCATCGCGCGGTCGAGTTGCACGTCGCGGGCGTCGCGCACCCGTTCCTGATCCTTGGGATCGAGTGATTCGAGGCCGCCCGGAGTGCGTTTGATACTCAGATCGTTCCCCTCGTCGTCGCTCATCGGGACGATGATATCGGGAGTAATGCCCCGCTCGTGAATGACCTTGTGGCTGGGGGTATAGTATTTGGCGGTCGTCAGGCGCAGGGCCGAGCCGTCCTGCAACGGCAGAATGCTTTGGACCGAACCTTTGCCAAAGGTCTGCTCGCCGAGGATGACGGCTTTGCACACGGCCAGCGCGGTGCAGTCCTGCAAACAGCCGGCCACGATCTCCGAGGCGCTGGCGCTGCCGTTGTTGACCAGCACCACGATCGGCACGTCGCGGCCCTCGGTCGAGACGATCAACTGGCCGCGCGGCAGAAACTTCCCGCAAATAGTCACCGCCTGGTCGAGCAGGCCGCCCGGGTTGGCGCGCAGGTCAAGGATCAGTGATTCCATGCCTTTGGCCTCGAGCTTTTTGAGGCCGTCTTCCAGGTCGCCGGCGGTTTGCTCGCCAAACTGCACGAGCCGCACATAGCCGACGTTGTTGTCGCTGAGCGGAAATTCGCGGTGGCCGTTGATGTCCTTGACGGTATCCACCTTGATTTGCGCCCGGGTCAGCTTGTAATCCTTCATCTGGCCGGTGGAGGGACGAAACGGGGTCATGCCCACGTCGGTGCCGGGTTCGCCGCGCAATTTTTTCACCGCGTCCGGGAGCGTGAGTTTTTCCGCGCTGCGGCCGTCGATCCGGACGATGCGGTCGCCCGACAGGATGCCGGCGCGGAAGCCGGGGGTGTCATCCATCGGGGCCACGACGGTGAGGAAATTGTCCTTCATGGAGATCACGATGCCGACGCCGCCAAACTCGCCTTGGGTGTCCTTTTTCAACTCGTCGTATTTGACCGGCTCCATGAATTCGCTGTGCGGGTCGAGCGTGCTCAGCATCCCTTTGAGGGCGCCGTGGATCAGTTCGTGGTAGGTGAGTTTCTGGCCGTCCACGTAATCGCTGCGAACGCGCTGGAGGACGGTGGAAAAGAGTTTGAGGTTGGGGTAAGCCTCGTCATTTTCGGAGCCGTGGGCGGAAGAGAAGTAAACGCGGGCGCCAACGAACAGATTCAAGGCCAGCACCCCCAGGAGCGCTCCGTAAAATAAACGTCGTTTCATAAGACTCTCAAATAGCTAGCCCACAGTAAATGCGGCGGCCCCGCTTGGCAAGGGGCGGCGGAGCGAATTCTGGCTTAATCAAGCGATTTTAGGGGGTTGGGGGCCCGCGGTGGAGCGCAGCAATAACTCGATGTAGGGCAGGTCCGCCGGCACGGTGACTTTCGGGTTTGGGAGCGCGCTCTCGACTAGCGTTACGGGCTGGCCGATCAGTTCGCAGGCCGCGGTGTCGTCGGTCACCCGCAGGCCTTTTTGGCGGACCGCCCCAAGCGCCTGGCGGATCACGCCCACGCGAAAACTCTGCGGCGTCTGCACCGCCCAAAGCCGGGACCGGTCCAGCGTCCGCGAGATGGTTTGGCCATCGGCCGATTCTTTGATGGTGTCCCGCACTCGCTGCGCGGCGACGGCCGCGCCGGTCTCCCGGGCGGCGGCGAGGGTAGCGGCGATCAGTTCGGCGGAAGTGCAGGGCCGCGCTCCATCCTGGATCGCCACCAGCTCGGCTCCGGGAGCGAGCGCTGCCAGCCCGTTCCAAACCGAGTCCTGCCGCTCGCGGCCACCGGCCACCAGCCGGAACGGCTTGCGAAAATGAAATCCGCGGGCCAGGTCTTCGAAGGCGCTTTGCATCTCCTCGCGGGTCACCAGGATGATTTCATCAATCCCGGCCGCGTCATCAAATCGTTGCCAGGTGTGGGCGACCACCGGCCGGCCGGCGACCTCCAAAAAGAGTTTGTCGATGTCCCGCCCCATGCGGGCGCCCTGGCCGGCGGCGACGATGATGGCGCTAGTCATTCCAGTTTTGAAATGGCGCGGACAAGGATCAAAGCGAGACTGGACATAGGAAACTCGCGATTAAACTGCCGGCCGCCAGTCCACGACTTTGAGTTGGACGGAGACGCTGCCGTTGAAGGCGTTGAGTTGCGGAGCGAAAGCCAGATCGAAACGGCCCACCGGCAGTGGACCGTCGCCCACGCCCCAAATCACCGCTTCGCGGGTCGTCTGCCCGTCGGTGATCCAGAGTTTGGCGTGGCGTTTATCGGCGCCCAGGCGTTGGAGCGCGCGGGCGTGGGAGACGTTGCGCAGGAGGAAATGCGCCGCCGGATTGCCCAGGCCGGTTTGCTGAAGTTGCTCGAACTCCCGCAACCGCTCGACGCTGAGTTCGGCGGCGGTGACTTCGGCATCGAGAGCCAGCGGGGGTTGAAGTTGGTCTCCCTGGAGCGAGCGGCGGGCGAGTTCATTGAGGCGCGCGCGGAAGCGGTCCAGGTTCTCCGGCCGCAGGGCCAGGCCCGCGGCCATCGCGTGGCCACCGTGGCGCGCCAGCAAATCGTCGCATTCGCGCAACGCTCCCGCGAGGTCGAAGCCTTCGATGCTGCGGCCGGAGCCGCGCCATTCGCCGCCGTCGCCGCCCAGGATGATCGTGGGCCGGTAAAATTCCCGCAACACCCGCGAGGCGACGATGCCGACGACGCCAAGGTGCCAGGGCAACCGGCCTTCGACGATAACGTAATCCCGGGCGGGATCGAAGCGGGCGCGGACGGCGCCAATGACTTCGCTGGCCAGCGCGCGCTCGATTTGCTGGCGTTCGCGATTGTGCGCGTCCAGCGCGAGCGCGAGATTTTTTGATTCATCGGGGTCGCGAGAAAGGAGCAGGCGCAGGGACTCGAGCGCGGTTTCCAGCCGGCCGGCGGCGTTGAGCCGAGGCGCGAGTTGGAAACCGACTTCGTAGCCGCCGATCGGTTTGGAAATTCGCGCCACTTCTTTCAGCGCCCGCAGGCCAGGGCGTTGGGTCTGGTTCAACCGTTCCAGCCCGCTCGCGACGAGGATCCGATTCTCACCGGTCAACGGGACCAGGTCCGCGATGGTGCCGAGCGCGACAAGCTCCAGGAACGGGCGCAGGTCGAAAGCGCCCGCCTCCGCCAGTCCGGTTTCGCGACCGCGCTTGACGAGGGCGTGGGCGAGCTTGAACGCCAGTCCCACCGAGCATAGCTCGTGGAAAGCTGGAGCGGCGGCCTGCCCCTCCGGCCCAGAAGGGACTGCGCGGCGGCTCTGAAGCTTGGGATTGACCAGGGCGGCGGCGCGCGGCGCGGGATCGGAAACCTGGTGATGATCCAGCACGATGACATCGACGCCTTGCGCTTGGAGCTGATCGATGGCCGCTACCGCCGTCGAACCGCAATCGACCGCCAACAGGAGCGTGGCGGGGAATTGTTTCAAGCAATTTTCCACGCCCGACTGGCTGAGTCCATAGCCTTCCTCCCGGCGATGGGGCAGATAGAAATTGACGGTCCAGCCCAGCGCGCGCAGCGCTTCGGTGAGCAGCGCCGTGGCGGTCACGCCGTCCACGTCGTAATCACCGAAGAGGACCAGGGCCTCGCCGCGTTCGCGCGCGCGAAACAGGCGCGCGACGGCCGCCTCCATGTTGGGCAACAGGAAGGGGTCGGCGAGTTGTTGGAGGCGCGGTTGCAAAAAGCGCTGGATCGGGTCCGGCTCGCTCAAGCCGCGGTTGAGGAGGCATTGGGCGAAGAGCGGTGAGAGGTTCAGTTTGCCGGCGAGGAACGCGGCGAGGGCGGGTTGCGGGGGCGCGATGGACCAGCGGAATTTCACGGCTCAATTGGCGGAAGGGATTTTTTCACGGGCTTGGCGTTTGGCCGCGAGGACGGAAACGAGGATGGCGATGAGAATGATGCCCGCCACGGCCGCCAGGGAAACCAACGTGGGCAAGTCGAAGGCCCAAATCTGGGCCAGCATTTTGGCTCCGATGAATATCAACACAATCGCCAGGCCAATTTTGAGATAACGGAAGTACTCAAGCGCCCCGGCCAGGACAACGTAGAGCGAACGGAGGCCGACAATGGCAAAGACGTTGGAGGTGAAAATGATAAACGCGTCCTGCGTCACCGCGAAGATGGCCGGGAGGGAATCGAGCGCGAAGACCAGGTCGGCGGTTTCCACCATCAGCAGCGCCAGCGCCAGCGGGGTCAGTGCGCGCCGGCCCTGCCAGATCGTCGTCAATTTTTGGCCGTCAAAGCCCGGCGCGACCGGGTAGAGTCGGCGCGCCAGGCGGACGACGCGGTTTTTTGCCGGGTCCACTTCGTGTTCGACCACCATCATCTTGAAGCCGCTGAACACCAGCAGGCCGCCCAAAAGGTAGAGGACCCAATGCAGCCAGGCGATGAGCGCCACCCCCCCGCCAATCAGCGCCCCGCGCATCAGCAGCGCGCCGAGAATGCCCCAGAACAGAAGCCGGTGCTGGTAAGCGGAAGGGACGCCAAAGTGGGCGAAGATCAGGGCGATGACAAACACGTTGTCCATCGAGAGCGAAAGCTCAATAAGATAACCGGTGAGGAACTGCACGGCGGGTTCGCGTCCGCGGAGCGGCACGAGCGCGCCCGCAAACAACATGGCCAGCGCGAACCAGGCGGTGGTCCAGCCGAGCGCCTCTTTGAAGCTGACCACGCGAGCGCGGCGGTGAAAGACCCCCAGGTCAAGCCCCAGAGAAATGCCGATGCCCGCGACGAAGGCGGCCCAGTGCCAGGGGGTGATTTGGATCGCCGCGAGCATCGCGCCATCGTTGTTGGCGGCAGGAAAAAGTCAAGTTTTGGGGAGCGCCGGACGAAGGTATATCGTCTGTCGGAGGGCCAATCGAGTTGACCTTGCAAGATTCGTCCGGCCGTTTTGGTTGGCTACGTCTGGTTCCCCCTCACCCTTACCCTCTCCCTCAGGGAGGGTTGGTGAAAGCGCGTCGAGCGATTCTCCCTCTCCCCAAGGGAGACATTCACTTTCCCCGCATCGCTAAGTTCAATGGCAGTGCTCTCGGATGGGTTGCGGTCAGCGCGCAACGTGGTGATGCCCAACTGGTCTCGCGGTCAGGACTGAAGCGGGGGAGAGGACAGGCCGCTTTTCGCCGGCAGACGCGTGGCGGTCGCGGCGCCGGTCTCCATCAGGACCTGGGAGGCGCTCTGCGGCCGTTCGCCTTTGTGCCACCAGAGGACCAGCGCGCTGGCGATGTAGATGCTGGAGTAGGTGCCGGTGAGGATGCCGACGAGGAAGGTGAACGCGAAATCATTGATGACGCCGCCGCCGAACACAAAGAGCGAAAGCGTGGCGAGGAACACGGTGCCGGAGGTGATGAGGGTGCGGCTCAAGGTTTGGTTGAGCGCCTGGTTCATCACTTCCTTGAAGCTGCCGCGCACGCCGAGTTTGAGGTCCTCGCGGATGCGGTCGAAGATCACGATGGTGTCGTTGATGGAGAAGCCGATGATCGTGAGGACCGCCGCCACCATGGTGGCGTTGAATTCCCGGCCGGAGAGGCAATACCAGCCGATCGTCATCAGCACGTCGTGGATCACCGCCACGACGGCGCCGACGGCAAACGAGAATTCGTAGCGGAACGCGACATAAACCAGGATGCCGAAGAGGGAGAGGAGCGACGCGACGATGGCGGACTTCTGGATTTCCTTGCCGACGGTCGCGCCGACCTGGTCGGTGCCAATGCGCTTGAATTTCGCGGCGGGGAATTCCTGCTCCAGCACGTCCTTGACCCGGTCGCTCGTGTTGATGGCGGTGGTGACGCGGAGGGTTTCCTTGCCGCCGGCCAACTCCTTCTGGTACTGGATCAACGAATCGCCCGGCACCGCTTTGCCGATGGCCACGCGCAGTTTATCGACATCGACTTTTTGCTCGAAGCTCAAGGTCGTGGTGTCGCCGCCCGCGAAATCAACGCCGAACATCCCCTTGCCGCGATAAAAGCCGTAGCCGACGCCAATGACGATGAGCAGCCAGGAGACGGTGAAGGCCGGCTTGGCGAGGCGCATGAAATCAAGCTTCGTCGCGCGGATGAGATGGAACATCGGGAGCGATTTGAGCCAGTTGCGCGCGAGCAGAAAGTCGAAGATGAGGCGTGTGACCACCAGCGCCGTGAACAGGCTGGCGAGCACGCCGATGGTGAGGGTGACGCCGAAGCCTTTGACCGAGCCGGTGCCCATGTTGCACAATATGATCGAGGAGATGAGGGTCGTGACGTGCGAGTCGAAGATGGTGCTGAAGGCGCGACTATACCCCGCGTTAATTGCGCCGCGCAGCGATTTGCCCTTGGCCAGTTCCTCGCGGATGCGCTCGTAGATCAGGACGTTCGCATCGACGGCCATGCCGATGGTCAGCACGCCGCCCGCGATGCCGGGCAGGGTGAGGGTGGTGCCGATCGAGCACATGACGCCGAGCAGGATGATGATGTTGGTGACGAGCGCGATGTTCGCCACCAGGCCGGCCAGCAGGTAATAGCCCAGCATGAAGAGGGAAACGGCGGCCGTGCCGACGATCGACGCGGTGATGCCGCTCTGGATCGCGTCCTTGCCGAGCGACGGATCGACGGTACGTTCCTCGATGATTTTAACCGGGGCCTCGAGCGGATTTTCCAGGACGTTGGCGAGTTCCAGGGCCTCCTTGACGTCAAAGTTGCCAGTGATCTGGCCACGGCCGTTTTCGATGGGCTGAATGATTCGCGGCGCGGAATACAATTCGCCATCGAGCACAATGGCCAGCAGGTAATATTTGTTTCCCTTGGGCTGGTATTCGCGCGTGATCTCCCCGAACAGCTTGCCCCCTTCGCTGTCCAGCTCGAAATCGATTTCCGGTTCGTTGCTCACCGGGTGGCGCGTGACCATCGCCCGTTTGATGTATTTGCCGGTGAAACCGCGCTCCGGTCCCTTTTTCACCAGGTAGGGGACCAGCACTTTGCCGCCTTCCTTCTCTTTTCGTTCCTGCTTCAGCAGCTCGTAGCCAGGCTCGATGATGCCGTCCCTGATCAATTCATCGCTGTTGGGATGCACCATGCGGAATTCCAAAAAGGCGGCCTTCTCGATCTGGCGCTTGGCGCTTTCCTTCTCGGACTCCGAAAGGCCGGGCAACTGGATGAGAATGCGATCTTTGCCCGCCGGCTGAATCAGCGGTTCGGCGACGCCCAGCTTATCGACGCGCTTGCGGAGCACTTCGACGGCGTTGGCGAGGGCCATGTCCTTCCCTTCGGTGCGCGAGACTTTGTTGGTGTCCAGTTTGCTGGTGTCCATCTCCACCAGGAAGGACGAGCCGCCTTGCAAATCGAGGCCCAGTTTGATCTTGCCCGCGGCGTCCCGCTGAATCCGATTCAAAATAAAACTGCCGGGGTCCTTCTGACCGCTAACGTCGATGAACGGGAAATAACGGGCGATGTCGTTGGTGCCGACCGCCTCTTTGAGGTTGCCGAAGGCCCGTTCGGGCATCTGCTTTTGCAACTCGCGCGCGCGCGCCACGAGGTTGCTGTAGGCGGTGTCTTTCTTTTGGCGCTCGGCCCGTTCCTGGAAAACGTCGATGACGTTGCGGCCGACCGGGGGGGCGATTTCGAAGAGCGCCCAAACCAGAATGAAAACGATGAGCAGGAACTTCCAAAGATGATTGCGGTTCATGGCGCGGGATCAGGGCTTGGAGTCGCCGGCGTCCCCCGACCGTTCGGTGATTTGGGAGACGGCGGATTTGAGGATCTCCAGCTTGGCGTCGGCGGAGCGGATGGAAAGACTGTTCTCCTTGACGCCGACGACAATGCCGATGATGCCGCTGCTGGTGAGAATTTTGTCACCGGCGCGGATGCCTTTGAGCAGGGCTGCCTGTTGCTTGGCCTTCTTCTGTTGCGGGAGGATGAAGACAAAGTAAAAGACAAAAATGATCCCGAGAAAGGGAACGAACTGGACGTACCATGGGGCGGTGCTTTGCTGCCCGCCGGGAGGCGCCCCCAAGGCCAGAATTGCGTCGGTCGTTTTAAGCATCGTCGTCGTCATGCGATTGAGCCGACGAATTTAGGCGCGAACCGCGATTTGGCAAGCTTTACCCGCGAAGCACGCGAACAACGCGAATGCCTTGGCTTGATTGCCGAGCCGAAGGGGGAAAACTTTTAACAGGAGGTAACAGAGATAACCGAGAGCTTTGCCTTGATTCCGAAACCGGGGGGGGGCAAACTTGAACCGCTAATCCCCGCTAATCTCCGCTGATAACCGCTAGCTTTGCGTTGGTCCCGAGACCGGGGGCCGAACTTCTGCATTCTGCATTCTGCCTTCAACTGCCGCTTTGCCTTGGGCCAAAATTACAGAAGGAAACGAAGCAAACGAAGGAGGGAGGCGGCCTTGATTCCAAACCCGGGGGGGCCAGACTCTGTTCTCTCTGTTTGCTCATGTAAAATTCGCTTTGCCTTGCTTCCAAATTCTGGGGGAAAATTCTTCGTTGCCTTCGTTACCTTCTGTAAACGCCTTGCCTTGATTCCACATTGGTCGCGCGCGTCGTGGATGACTTGCTCAAATCGCTTCCCGGATCGCCGCTCGGCATCTTCATCTCGGACGAGAATCGGGAGGTTGTGAGCGACGTGGAGAAGGCGATCCGCGTCCTGCGCGGCACCGAAGGGGTTTTGAAGCTGGGGCAGATCATTGAGAAGGGCTTCTTCATTCAATCGGAGAAGAGCCTTGTCCTGCAGCTGGCCGACTTGATCGTTTATACCGCCCGGCGCCGCGAGGAACAAAAGCTCGATCTGGCGGTGAAACCGCTGGACCAAAGCGGCATCCCATTGATTGAGCCGCTCATTCACGTCGGGGATGAGCGATTCCGCGACGTGAACGCATGGCTCGAACAACAGCAAAAAAAGGGGCGGCCAGGGAATTAATCGCGGAGTCGGAAAGGTCCGGCCCACTCTGGTCGCCGTGAGTAAAATACGCTTATCAGCGGTTTTGTAAACACGAAAATCCTGACCATGGCGCGCTCACGCTCACACGATTCAGAGCGTTACGAGCTCACCGACGCGGAGAAGCGCGATCTCATCAAGCTCATCAACGAGGGAAAGCCGCTGCCGGAAAAATATCGCTTCTTGCTCTTCGATGATAAACGGGAAGTTGAGCTTGTTTGGAATGGCAAAACCCGCGAAGTCTGCACCACTATTCTTCCGTTTCAAACGCTGGAACACATTGACGAACCACGAAAGGAGAAGCGCGAGGACGAAGAACTCGGCTTCGATATTCGCGGACGCCAGCTCAAAGGCTGGACAAACAAACTCATTTGGGGCGACAACAAGCTAATTCTCTCCTCGCTGAAATCCGGCGCGCTCCGGCGGCAGATCGAGGAAGCTGGCGGGTTGAAACCTATCTACATTGACCCGCCGTTCGATGTCGGCGCTATCGCTTTGCCTTGATTCCAAAACCGGGGGGGCAAACTCCCGCGAACCACGCTAAAAACGCGAAAGAAGCTTTGACTTGGCCCGGAAAACCGCGGACTCGAAATAACAGAAGGAAACGAAGCAAACGAAGGGGGCCGTGAGGGGGAAAGGCGGAATGAAGAAGGCGGAATGAAGAAGGCGGAATGAAGAAGGCGGAATGAAGAAGGCGGAATGAAGAAGGCGGAATGAAGAAGGCGGAATGAAGAAGGCGGAATGAAGAGGAATGAAGAAGGCGGAATGAAGAAGGCGGAATGAAGAAGGCGGAATGAAGAAGGCGGAATGAAGAAGGCGGAACGAAGAATGACGGATGAAGAGGCCACTGAGGAGGATCGAATCAGGAAATCAGGAAATCAAGAAACGGCTCTGCGTTGATTTCGAGGCCGGGGGGCAAACTATTTTGAACCGCTAATCTTCACTAATCTCCGCTTTGCCTTGGCTCCGAAGCTGGGGGCAAACTTCTGCATTCTGCATTCATCCGCGGCTTTGCGGAGGGTGGAGAGGGTGGAAGGAAACGAAGGGGCAGCAGCGGTCTTTGACTCCAAGGGGGTGAGGAACTTCTCGTTGCGCAAGCGGATGGCTTTGGGCTGGGCCGCAAGCGGGAACGCAAACCTCTGTCACGGCAACGCTGGCGGAGAGTAGCCATTATCAAGAACTGACCCCTTAAGACCCCTTAATGACCCCTTAAAGAATCGATGGCCGCATGCAAGATCAATAATGCTCTACCTTTCTTCCGATTTCATTCGGTACTTTCGGCCGGCTCCTGTTTGTTCCCGCGGCTGCGATCTAGGCGATTTCAACGCTTCGGCAAAATAACCCCATTTTGACTTTCCCAATCGGCGTACTGTTTCGGCGTCTTCCAGAATTTAGCCCAGGCTTCGTTAAGAAGGTCGTGAATCTTGTTGCCCGAATTTGGGGAGGAACATCTGCAGTTCATTGCCCGGTAGCCGAGAGCCGCCTCTTCCACGAATCGCTTCAGCACATCCTTTGGAAAGCAGAGCTCATATTCCGCGTTTTTCTTGAAATTCCTTGCGGCGATGAGTTCCTTCCAGCGACTTTCGATTTCGGAGGCGAGTGTCCCATAGTTCAAGCGGGTCAGCGATTCCAACAATATGAACATCCGGGCCTCGTCAGGCGGATGTGTTGAATCAGGGGACGTTTCGACTTCAAACGGGTCATTGCCGCTCTTTGCACAAAGGTGCAGATGCGCCCACGCGTAGGCTGGCCCTGCTCCAAGCACGCCAAACAGATCACAGAACAATTCTGTTGCCCAGGCTCGCATCCATGAAACGGTCCAGACGAGATATTTCTCCTGGTTCGTTTTCGGCCCGCGCGTGGGTTTCGACAGAAGGGCCGCAAGATGACCCGTAGCCGCATTCGTTGCTTTTGCGTGGGCATCCTGGAAGGCCTGGACTGCCGGGTTATTCTGTTCTTCGATAACAAAATGGGCGAGCTCATGATAAAGATCGGGGAGATGAAGCAGGAAATGGCCTTCCTTAAGCGGCACTCGAAGGACGTTTAATCCTGGAAATGCGTGAAAATAAGACGAGAAGTGGGATTGGCAGGAGACGACCGGCGCCGGCAAGGGGAACATAAGCTCCTCAGCGATGTCGCTCACCAAGCGAGTCATTTGCTTGTCTTCCTCATTGATACGAACGAGCGCGGCGAATCCTATGCTCTCAATAAAGTCGAGCCGGTTTACCAGATCGGTATAGGCGCGTAATCGCAGCGCCTTGAGTTTCGGTTTGCGATAGCGAGGGTTGTTTAGGAGCGCTTCAAATCCGGCAATCAATTCGTTTACCTGATTCCGACAGGTCTGAGCGAGTGCCCGGAACTCTGCGGGGTAAGGTTTGGAGATCGCCGCCAGCAAATGCCGCGCACGTTCCATCAATTGGCCGACGGACCCAACCAGGTAATCCTCGACCATTACTCACCTCGAAGACGAAGCCGCATTGTGACGCGCTCTTTGTCGAGCACCGCCGCGAGACTCTCAAGATCGCTCAGGGTCTGTTCGCTCGGGCTGCCCGATTTCAATTCCGCAATGATATTCGGCAATCGGGAGACAGCTTCCTTCGAGACCTCTCGCCATTGCAACTTAATCAATTGAACGAGCGGTGCGGCGGACTTTTCATCACTGACTGATCCGAGCAATGACAACACGGGGTTAATAGTTTCCGTGTCAGGCGTGTCTCCCGACTGAAGGTCCAGCAACAGCCGGTCCACAGAACGAGCATAATCACTCACGCGCAGATAACCACCCGCATGGATTCCAATTTGGCTCATACATTCGCCTCTTCTTCGTAAAGGTTTACTTCGTGTTCGTCGAACTCTCCAAGATCAAACCGATTTCGCAAGGCCTTCTCCACGTCAGCCCAAGCCTCGCTGGCTTCTGCGTCAGAAATACCCTCTCCGTACTCTACCGCATAAAACGCGGTGAATGAGTCGCCGGCTTCCGCGAGCTTGAACCCAGGGTCACGCACCCGATGTTGCCGACCAAAGGCCAATTGCTGTTCGAAAAGCTTTCGTGCGCTGTTGAGCATTTCGTTCAGCATCGGTCTTTTCCCCTGGCTCAGTGCGGGGACCAGCACCTGTTCCACGACCGTGTCCACAATCTGACCGCGCCAAGCGTAGAGCGATTGTAACTTCGAGAGCAGGTATGCTTCACGTCGCACCGAGTCCTTCGATTGCGCGGAAGCGCAACAGGCCTTGTAAAAACCCTGCCGCTGGCACTTACGAAAAAGACGGAACAATGAGAATGAACAGATCATAACCGGATTAGCGCTTTCGAGATCGCAGGAAGCGCAAATATTCCAGGACTGCTGCTTCTTCCTTCGCCGTGGTTTTGCCAAGCCGCGCCACAAAGCGGGAGCTTGTGGGCGCTTTTTCCGCGGATGGCAACGGATAACCGGCCATCTCCATCGCCGCAGCGTACGAACATTCGTAGAGCGAGCATAGTTTGTGGAGCACCTGTGGCGAGGGTTGCTTGATCTTTGCTCCCTCAAGCTGGCTCAAGTATGCGTTTGAGATTCCGATCTTTGACTCAACCTCTCGTAGGGTATGCCCGAGACGCGCTCGGGACTCCCGCAGCAATGAGGCAAGCGATTCCAATTCACTCTTCATATTGCAAAACATACCGCGCGTGCTTGCGATGTCAAGCAGGAGTTTTTTCCTCCCTTTCTGATCGGCCGGCAAAGTTGCTTGGCGTACTTTCTGGATTCGTCCCCATGCCCATGCTCGCCCCCTTCTCGGGCCTTGACTCAAGCGAAGGCAGTCTCCGCCGTGACCAACGCCCGGTCCTGCTGCGCTTCACGGGCTGCCAGGTCGGCCCTTGCTCCCTCTCGACCGCGCCCGTTCCTCTTTGCAAACCACTCGCCGATCACGAGCACGCATTTAGATCGAGCCGCAGGAGCGGCGGGCTCCCGTCTTCGGCTCGGCGTCTTCGTTGCGCTCTGAAGGCAACGGGTCAAACCATAGCATGGTTCGCTTTCTGCGGGATTCATAGGCCGAGTTGGAGGATTCGAGTGGTGTCAAGTGGCTTGCCCTTGCCCATCCGATTATGGAGCCGAGCGTTGGCGCTCTTGGAGGTGCCCAAATCCACACGAGCCGCGATTGTCTTGGCCGAAAGGGTGGTCTCTTTCCTCGGCCGAGCCTCAGTCGCCGCAGTTCCGGGGGGCGGATTGGGGAAAGGTAGCAGGAAGAATGCCGAATGAAGCAGCCGCAGTTGCCTCGATTTGGGCCGTGCCCATCGGTGAAATCCGTGGTTCAAAGTCGCGGTCGTGGTGGTCCTGTGCAGAGCAAGGCGTCCTTGATATTCGACGTTTGGGGGTCCCTGGCTCGCCAGGGTCGTTGCGCGAGAAGGGTTTATCAAATTTCTCACTGTGAGGTGCTGCGCACGGCCACTATTCGGGAATTCAGATTGCGCCGCTGAACGCGGCGCGGACGGCGCGGCGCACCGTCCCCACCAGGGGAGGGGAAATGCAGAAGGCAGAATGGAGAAGCCGTGGTCGCCGCAGTTCCGGGGGAGAGAGGCGGCATGGCCCATTGTAAAGAGTTAACTGAGACATAGTCGTAACTCCTTGTGGGCGTGGGGGTTATCAAATTTCTCACTGTGAGAAATTTGGTGCTGCGCACGGCCACCGGGGGGGAATGCAGAAGGCAGAAGGTAGAATGCAGAATGCAGAAGCAGGAAGGTGTTTTGCGGGCCAGGCAGGCCGACGGCCCAGCGGAGCGTTAGGACGATGAGGAATGACGTAGGCCAAACTTGCAGCGCCTGCGGCGGATCGAGCCGCGGCTGGAAGCCGCCGGCACCGAAAGGCGAGGACGCCCGCCCTACAGCGCCAGCGGCGCGGCATCGCTGTCGTTCGCCCGCCGGAAAATCGGCAAGCTCCGTAGGAGCGACATCGGCCACGAGGCCGCTCCTGACGGAGCTTTGAATTGATTGCGGTTCGCACAGCTACAAAGATTTCGCCCCGCTGGGGCTGCCGGTGGCGGATTCGGCGGGGGTTGGACTGAAATCGACTCCTCTCCCGAAGCCCTCACCCCCAGCCCCTCCCATCCGATGGGCGAGGCTGGCGCCTCAGTCGCCGCAGTTCCGGGGGGCAGGGGAAAGGTAGAAGGAAGAAGGAAGAATGCAGAAGGTTTGCTGGCCGGAGGCGTGAGGCGGTCTGGCCCATTGTAAAGAGTTAGCTGAGACAGCGTCCTAAGTCCTTGTGGGCGTGGGAGTTATCAAATTTCTCACTGTGAGAAATTTGACCCTGGGGGGGTGCTGCGCACGGGTCCTACGGACGGTCACTACCGGGGCGCTGCGCGGTCCTACGGACTGTCTCTGTGCTAGGCTGGCGCGGTCGCGGTCGCGCCTGGCGGCATTGTAAAGAGTTAACTGAGACACAGTCATAACTCCTTGTGGGCGTGGGGGTTAGCAAATTTCTCACTGTGAGAAATTTGACCTCACCCTGCGCTGGCGGCGGAGACAGAAATGGAACGGTCCACGTGTAGCCACTTTTGCCACTCATGCCAGGTCGGATCGGCAAACGGTTGGTTCGGGTTTCGGCGAGCTGAGGAAGACGATCTCAGGATGGCGAGCAGATCGATCGGTGCCGTTCCTGGCGTCGTCGCAGTGAGAACACGGCAACCGGCCGGTCGGCCGCACGACTGGAGAGGCTGGCGTTGTGGGTGCGCCGGGCTGTCGTGTGCCGGCCGTTGCGGCGATGCAACGGCTTGCAGCGCAGGCCGTTGGATCAAACGAGC
>WNGR01004805.1_pt1 | contig 26979 bp, 23 predicted proteins | sample 5407581 | NCBI WGS metagenome assembly WNGR01 (sample SAMN13153383, study PRJNA577476) | soil metagenome | isolation source: 80 cm soil or saprolite under Garry oak tree replicate 2 | place: USA:California | collected 2016-06-15
CTCCCCACGCCCAATGGTTGCAGGTCATTCCGGATCTATCCAGGTGTAATCGGCTCTCTCGGCGCATCCGGCGCGTATCCCGGGGCTCCTGGCCGGCCCGGATGGGGCGGCGGGGGACAGGCGGGACGGGCCCGCGCCCGCCCGCGGCCGGAGCGGACCGCGGGGATGGCCCCGCCCCGGCCCGCCCGCATGGCCGGCCGGCGCGGCGTTTCTCCAGGTCAGCAGGCAAGAGCCGGGACGCGTCCGGCGCCGGGAATGACGGCCGCGCGAGCGGTGTTTCACCGGTACCGCGTGCAGCATGTAACGCCTTGGTAACTCTTGTGTAGCGATCTGTGCGCTGCTGGTTAGCAGATCGTCCCTTCCGCGACACTTCCTTTAGGCATACCTATATATTTAGCTACGACTAAAGACCGCGACCCGACTCACTGGGAGCTACACATGGGCCTTCGACTTGGCGCCACCTCCGGACAGGGGGCCCTCGAGGCCCGCGTGGACGCGGAACTCTCCCAGCTAGTCACGCAGCTCACGAACGAAATCAACTGGTACATGCACGAGCGCGGCCTCACCCGCGCCGACCTCGCCAGCCGGATGGGCGTGTCCCCGGGGCGAGTCAGCCAGGTCCTGTCGGGAGGCGAGAACCTCACCCTGCGAACGCTCGCCGGCCTCGCTACGGCGCTGGACGCACGGTTCGGTATCGACCTCAGGCCGTCCGGCCAGACGGCCGAGAGCCCCAGGGAACTCACCGGCATGCCCGCCACGGCCGTGGCAGCCGACCCGTCACAGCGGGCCGCCGCTCCTGGTTATCGCGGTGCCATCGGGATGTCGCCCGGGATTGCCCCGCGCCGGTAAGGCCGCCCGTCAGCACGGCAGGGCCGGTTGCTCTCCCGCGCCGGATCGGCCCGGCCGGGCGCTGGGCAGCGCGCCCGCCGCCGATGACCTTCCCCGCCCGCGCCCGGGGTGTCGGTACCTGCGGGTAGGCTACTGCGACGAATCCCGGTCGCTGGAGCGATGCCGCCATGCTGGTGCTGCACGGGTGCTGGGCCGCCCACGAAGGGCTGTGCCTGTGGGCCGAGGACTCCGGGCTTCCGGTCGCCAGCACCAGCCACGCGCTCCGGTCGGCCCGTCCGCACCCGTTCGCGGCGCCCGCCAGCGTCCTCACCACGCTGCACGCGGGCAAGCCGGCCGAGGCGGACCTGCTGCTGCCGTCGCTGCGCACCGCCCCGCTCGATTCACCCGAGCTGATCAGGACCACGCCCCGGCCGGCCGCGCGCTCGGAGCCGGTGCTGCTGCCCTGGACAGTCCCTGTTGTCATGCTTTACGGAACCGCGGCGCTGGCCGCCGTCCCCGAGCGGGCGCCCGGCGTCCGGTATGGCGCCTCGATGGACTACCTGGCCGGCCTGGCCGCGTTCGCGGCCGAACTGGTGGCCCGTGGCCGGGTGCTGCCCACCCTGGATCACGACGGCGCCAGCGCGGTGGCCAGGTGGCGCCCGGTGATCCAGGGGCCGGATGTCACCGCCATGCACGCCCTCGCCGCGGCGATGCCCCCGGTCTGCCGGGCGGTATCCCCGGGCGGCGACGACCCGCACGAGGTGATGACCACGGCGCTGGCCGCGCTCGTGGATGCGGCCGCCCGGGCGGCGCTGCCCGCCGGGCTCCGGCTGGTGCCGCCCCGGCGGGGCCGCCTGCCCGCCCGGCTGCCCGCGACCGAGGCGTGGCTGACCGCGCTGACCGGGCCGGACGGCCGGTTCGACGCCGGCCCGGGCGAACTGTCCGCGCTCGCCCGTGCCCTGGCACCGTGGGAGGACATCGGCACCGGCAAGACCGGGCCGGCCAGGGCCACGTTCCGGCTGGCCGAGGTCCCGGCCGAGCCCGATGATGGACCGTTCGCCGGGCACGGCCTGGACGAGCCCGGCGGGCCGGCCGACGGGGTACCCGGCGCAGGCGACAACGGCGAGGCCGCCGCAGCGGCGGCGGGCCATGGCGCCTCAGCGGCGGCGGGCCATGGCGCCTCAGCGGCGGACCACGGCAACCCGGTGGCCGACGATGGCGCCCCGGCCCACGACGTGGAGCCCGAGCCGGGCTGGCGCCTGGAGTTCCTGCTCCAGTCCATCGCCGACCCGAGCCTGCTGATCCCCGCCGAGCAGGCCTGGGCCGACGACGGCACGCTGAGCCGGTGGCTGCCCCGGCCGCAGGAGCTGCTGCTCGCCGAACTCGGCCGGGCCAGCCGGATCTACCCGGAACTGGCCGGCGGCCTGCGCCAGGCCCGGCCCTGCGCGCTGGACCTGGACGCCGACGGCGCCTACCGGTTCCTGTCCGCCGCCGCCCCGGCCCTGGACGAGGCCGGGTTCGGGGTCCTGCTGCCGTCCTGGTGGAACCGCCGCGCCAGGCTCGGCCTCACCATGTCCGCGCACACCCCCGCCGACGGCGTGGTGGCCAAGCCGGGCAGGCTCGGCAGGGACCAGCTCGTGGACTTCCAGTGGCGGCTCGCGGTCGGCGACGACACGCTCAGCGAGGCGGAGATCGCCGCGCTCGCCCAGACCAAGGCCCCGCTGGTCCGGCTGCGCGGCCAATGGGTGGCGGTGGACCCCGACCAGCTCAGGCGGGGCCTGGAGTTCCTCTCGGGAAACCGGGCCGGGCGCGTCTCCGCCGGGGAGATCCTCCGCCTGGCGGCCGCCCATCCCGAGGACTCCGCCACCCCGCTGCCGGTCACCGGGATCCAGGCCGACGGCTGGGTCGGCGAGCTGCTGGGCGGTTCCGTTTCTGAGACCGTGCGGTTTCTGCCCGTGCCGGAGAATTTCCGCGCCAAGCTGCGGCCCTACCAGGAGCGGGGGCTTTCCTGGCTCGCCTTCCTGTCCTCGGCCGGCCTCGGCGCGTGCCTCGCCGACGACATGGGACTGGGCAAGACGGTGCAGCTACTGGCGCTGGAGGCGGTGCACCGCGCCGAGCGCCCGGACGACCCGCCGACGCTGCTGCTGTGCCCGATGTCGCTGGTCGGCAACTGGCAGCGGGAGGCGGCGCGGTTCGCGCCGGCGCTGCGGGTGTACGCCCATCACGGGCGGGAGCGGCTGCGTGAGGGGGAGCTGGCCGGCCGCCTGGCGGAGGCGGACCTCATGGTCACCACGTACGCCACCGCGACCAGGGACATCGGGGAGCTGGCCGGCTACGAGTGGCGGCGGGTCGTGCTGGACGAGGCCCAGGCGGTGAAGAACAGCCTGTCCCAGGCGGCCCGGGCGGTGCGGCGGCTGCGGGCCGGGCAGCGGATCGCGCTGACCGGTACCCCGGTGGAGAACCGGCTGGCCGAGCTGTGGTCGCTGATGGACTTCCTCAACCCCGGCCTGCTCGGGCCGGCCGACAAGTTCCGCACCCGGTACGCCATCCCGGTCGAGCGGCACGGCCAGGCCGAGCCCGCCGAGCGGCTGCGCGCGATCACCCGCCCCTATGTGCTGCGGCGGCTGAAGACCGACCCGGCCGTCATCACCGACCTGCCGGAGAAGATCGAGATCAAGCAGTACTGCCGGCTGACCACCGAGCAGGCGTCGCTGTACCAGTCGGTGGTCGGCGACATGCTGGAGAAGATCGAGAATTCGCAGGGCATCGAGCGCCGGGGCAACGTGCTCGCCGCGATGGCCAAGCTCAAGCAGGTGTGCGACCACCCGGCGCTGCTGCTGCACGACCGGTCCGCCGTGGGCGCCCGGTCCGGCAAGGTGATCCGGCTGGAGGAGATCTGCGAGGAGATCCTCGCCGAGGGGGACAAGGCGCTGCTGTTCACCCAGTTCACCGAGTTCGCCGCGATGCTGCTGCCGCACCTGGCCGCGCGGTTCGGCACCGACATCGCCTACCTGCACGGCGGCACCTCGAAGAAGCGCAGGGACGAGCTGGTGACCAGGTTCCAGTCCGGCGACGGCCCGCCGCTGTTCCTGCTGTCGCTGCGCGCCGGGGGCACCGGCCTGAACCTCACCGCCGCCAACCATGTGATCCACCTGGACCGGTGGTGGAACCCGGCGGTGGAGGACCAGGCCACCGACCGCGCCTTCCGCATCGGCCAGCGGCGCAACGTGCAGGTGCGCAAGTTCATCTGCACCGGGACCCTGGAAGAGAAGATCGACGCGATGATCGAGGAGAAGAAGGCCCTCGCCAGCCTGGTGATCAGCGACGGCGAGGGGTGGCTGACCGAGCTGTCCACCGGCGAGCTGCGGTCGATGTTCGAGCTGTCCGCGGAGGCCGTCGGTGACTGACGGCCCGGGCGGCCCGCGGCCGCGGCGCTGGTTCCCGGCGGAGCCGGCCCGGCCGCTGGCCGTGGACGGCGGGCTGAAGGCGCGCAGCACCCGCGGCGCGATCGGGCAGACCTGGTGGTCCGGGCGGTTCATCGCGGTCCTGGAGGCCATCATCGTGGGCGGCCGGCTGGAGCGCGGCCGCCACTACGCCCGCCGCGGCCAGGTGATCTCGATGGACGTGGCCGCGGGGATGGTCAGCGCGCTGGTCCAGGGCAGCAGGGTGCAGCCGTACCGGGTCCGGATCGGGCTCGACGCGTTCGGCGAGCCCGAGTGGGCCGCGGCCGAGCGCGCCCTGTCCGGCAGCGCCTGGTACTCGGCGAAGCTGCTGGCGGGCGAGATGCCCGAGGACATCGAGGAGGTCTTCGCGGAGCTGGGCCTGGCGCTGTTCCCGGCCTCGGCGGCCGAGCTGTCGATGTACTGCTCCTGCCCGGACTGGGAGGTGCCCTGCAAGCACATCGCGGCGGTGTTCTACCTGCTGGCGGAGGCCTTCGACGACGACCCGTTCAGCATCCTGGCGTGGCGCGGGCGCGGCAGGGACGAGTTCCTGGCCGGCCTGCACGCGGCCCGCGGCGGTGCCGCGGTGGCCCCCGGCGAGCCGGGCGGGGTGCCGCTGGCCGACTGCCTCGGCTCCTTCTTCGCGCTGGCGGCGCCGCTGCCGGTGACCAGCCCGCCCGCCGCGTCGAGCGCCCCGGTCCTGGACCAGGTGCCGCCGCTGAGCCTGGCGCTGCGCGGGAACCCGCTCGCCGACCTGCTCCGCCCGGCGTATGAGTCCTTCGGCACGGCCGAGCCCCCGCCAGGCCCGTAGCCGTCGCAACGCGGGAGCGCCGGCGCCGTGCCGTGACGGGGCGGCCCTGGTCCCGCGGAAGCGCCCGGCACGCCTGGCGATCACCTCATGAGGTGATCGAACTCCACCAGGACCGGGGCGAGCACGCCCGGGCTCACCTCATGCGTCTGGCCCGCCAGCGTCCGCAGCTGCCCCCGCGGGATCGCCTGGCTCAGCACCCGCGCCGCGTCTGGCATGAACGGAAGGCTCGCGTCGCCCGCCATCACGAGAGCGGGCACCGGGACGCGCGCGGCCAGCCCGGCCGGCACCGACCAGGGCTCGCCCAGGATGGCGGCGTGGTCGTAGGCCAGCGTCGGCGCGACGGCTTCCATGCCCGGCCAGAACGGCGCGCGGCGCATGCCCTCGACCCGCTCGGCGGGCGTGCCGACGAACCGCATGAACAGGGCCACCGCGTCGCCCCGGCGGCCGTCGGCCAGGGCCTCGCTGAGCTGCCTGAGGTACCGGCTCCAGGACTCCTGCGCGCCCGGGTCGTTGTTGTAGGGCGGCTCGTACATGGCGATCTTGCTGACCTTGCCGCCGAGCCTTATGGCCGCCCGCATGGCCAGCGGCCCGCCGGACGAGTGGCCGTAGAGGAACGCCGGGCCGCCGGCCCGGTCGATCAGCGCCTCGATGTCGTCGATCTCCCGGTCGACCGCGTAGGGCAGCGTGTCCCCGCTCTCGCCGCGGCCGCGGCGATCGAAGCCGTAGACCGTGAAATGCGGCGCGAGCAGCTTGGCCAGCTCCGACCCGGAACCGGACGAATGGACGGTCAGCGCGCCGTCGACCAGGATCAGGGCCGGTCCCTCGCCCTGCTCGTCGTAAGCGATCGCCGTGCCGTCGCGCGAGCTGAGTGTGTTCATTGTTGTCTCCTCCGGCTTGACCACGCAGGAACCAGTGTGGCCGCACCGGCGTGCGCCATCCTGCGCCTGCCGCTCCTGGTAGCGCCACTACCTGGCAGCCGGCCAGCCGGGTATGGGATCCTGGCCTGGTCATGAGTGCCGCTCCCGGCGACCAGCAGGTCGGCCCCGCCCGCGGCGCGGTGCGGGACCGGCGCCGCGAGCTGGGCGCGTTCCTGCGCTCCCGCCGCGCCCGGCTGCGCCCGGCCGAGGTGGGGCTCGCCGACTGGGGGGTGCGGCGGGTCCCTGGCCTGCGCCGGGAAGAGGTCGCCCAGCTCGCCAACGTCGGTTTGACCTGGTACACGTGGCTGGAGCAGGGCCGCCAGGCCCGGCCCTCGGCCAGCGTGCTGACGGCGATCGCGGATGCGCTCCGGCTTGATGCCCACGAGCGCGAGCACCTGTTCGCACTCGCCCGCGACCCCGAAGACCAGGAACGTGGCTGGCAGGACCACGCCGGCGCACCCGCGCCGGCCGGTGCCGGGCTGGACGCGCTCGTGCGGGGCTTCGAACCAGCCCCGGCGTACGCCATCTCGGCCCGGTTCGACGTCCTGGCCCACAACCGGCACGCCCGGCTGCTGTTCGGCGACCTCGGCCCCGGGCCCGGCGGGCCCGCGAACATGCTGCACCTTGGCTTCACAGAACCCCGCTGGCGCACCCTGATCGCCGACTGGGAACAGGAGGCCGCCAGGCACGTCGCCATGTACCGGGCCGCGATGACCGTCCACTTCGACGACCCGGCCTGGACCGCCCTGCCCGCGCGGCTGGCCCAGCTATCCCCCGACTTCGCCCGGTTCTGGGCCAGCAGCGACGTGGCCGGCCCCGAGCGCAGGCTCAAGCGGTTCCGCCACCCGAGCGCCGGGCCGCTGACCCTGCACAGCACGTCCCTGCTCATGGCCGACGACCCGATGATCCGCATCGTGATCCTCTACCCGGCCACCGTGTCGGATGCCGCCAGGCTGGACCGCCTCGCCCGGTAACCGGCACCGGCGCGACCAGGCAGCCGCCTTTTGAACCCGATTCCGCCCGGGGGCCGCGGTGCGCGGGTTACTGCTCCCGGAAGCCGCCGAGGAAGCGGCGGAACAGGCCGCCCTCGCGGGGCAGCGCGGGCGCCGGCGGCGGTGCCACCGGGCGCTCGGTGGCTATCGGCTTGTCGTAGTCGGTCCGGGCGATGGCGTCCACGGTTTGCGCCTCGTCGAAGTCCTCGGAGCCCTCGATCTGGGGCACGAACCCGACGAGGTTCCCGTCCCGCATGACCTGCGCCTCGAGCCCGGCGGTGCCGTCGGTGTCCCACTCGGCCTGGCGGCCGTCGTGCAGGTTCACCCGCACCCCGAACTGACCCACACCGGCTCTGAGCATGTGGGCGTCGATGCCGCGGTCGCGCAGTGCGTCGGCCACATGGCGGGCCCGGTTCTCTTCCACGCGCCCCAAACTAGCTGGTCCGCGGGACTGCAAGATACCCTTCGGGCCTATGGTGCAGCGCCTGGGCCCGCTGGCGGGCGACCCGCCTGGGGGCGACCCGCTGGCGAGCCAGCCGCCCGCGTTCGGCGAGGAGGCGGCCCGGCGGATCCTCCGGGACGGGTTCGGCGTGACCGGCGGCCTCACCGCCCTGGCGGGCGAGCGCGACCAGAACTTCCGGGTGGACACCGCCGGCGGGCAGCGGTTCCTGTTCAAGATCTCGAACCCGGCGGATACCCGGCCGGTGCTGGACATGCAAACCGCCGCGCTGCGGCACATCGAGCGGGTCGACCCGGGCCTGCCGGTGATGCGGGTGATCCGGGGCACGGCCGGGGAACCGTGGGCCGAGGTGCCCGGGCCGGACGGCCGGGCGTACCCGGTGCGGCTGTTCACGTTCCTGCCCGGGCGGACCATGGCGGCGGCGGACCTCACCATCCCGGCGATCCGGTCCGTCGGCCGGACCACGGCCCGCCTGGGCCGGGCGCTGCGCGGGTTCTTCCACCCGGCCGCCGACTACGAGATCCTCTGGGACATCACCCGCCTGCCCGCGCTGCGCCCGCTGCTCGGCCATGTCCCCGGCGCCGCGCGCCGCGCGCAGGTGGAACGGGTGCTCGACCGGTTCGAGGCGCGGGTCGCCCCGGCGCTGCCCGGCCTGCGCGCCCAGGTGATCCACGCCGACCTGAGCCTGAACAACGTGCTGCTCGGGGAGGACCTCCGGGTCAGCGGCATCGTCGACTTCGGGGATATGACCCACGCCCCGCTGGTCTGCGACCTGGCGGTCGCCGTCGCGGACGTGCTGCACGGGCGGGACGACGCGGTCGGCGCGGCCGAGGCCATGATCGGCGGCTACGTGGCGGTGACGCCACTGGACGACGAGGAGGCCGGCCTGCTCGCCGACCTGGTGGCGGCCCGGCTCGCCACCGACATCACGCTCACCGCGTGGCGGCTCGGGGTCTACCCGGACAACGCCGCCTACGCCGCGGACAGCGAGGCCGGTGCGCCCGCCTTCCTGGACAGCATCGAGGCCCTGGGCCTGGACGAGGTCGGTGAGCGGTTCCGGCACGCCTGCCGCGGGCTGCCCTACCGCCGGTCGGCGACCGCCCCGCTGGCCGGGCGCCGCCGCCTGGCGCTGCCCCGGTCCCCGCTGTTCTACGACCACCCGGTGCACCTGGTCCGGGGCGAAGGCGCCTGGCTGTTCGACTCCGCCGGCCGGCGGTACCTGGACTGCTACAACAACGTCCCGGTGGTCGGCCACGGCCATCCCCGGGTGGTCCGCGCCGTGGCCGAGCAGCAGCGGCTGCTCGCCACGCACAGCCGGTACCTGCACGAGGCGATCGTGGAACTCGCCGAGCGGCTGCAGGCCACCCTGCCGCCCGCGCTGGACGCCGTGATCGTGCTGAACTCCGGCAGCGAGGCCAACGACCTCGCCTGGCGGATCGCCCGCGCCGCCACCGGGCACGCGGGCGCCGTGGTGACCGGCTTCGCCTACCACGGGCTGACCGAGGCCACCCACGCGCTGTCACCCGAGGAGTGGGCCGCGGGGGAGCGGCCCGCCCACGTCGCCACCGTGCCCGCGCCGGACGGGTACCGCGGTGCCTACCGCCGCGGCACCGAGGGCTGGGCGGAACGGTACGCCGCCTGCCTGGACGAGGCCGCGGCGGAACTTGCCGGCCGCGGGATCGCGGCGATGTTCGCGGACCCGGCCTTCACCGCGGACGGCATCCTGGCACCGCCGCCCGGCTACCTGCGCGAGGCGGCCCGGCGGGTGCGGGGCCAGGGGGGCCTGCTGATCGCCGACGAGGTGCAGGCCGGCCATGGCCGGTCCGGGAGCCACCTGTGGAGCTTCCAGCCGTCCGGGATCGAGCCGGACATGGTGGTGATGGGCAAGCCCATGGGCAACGGGTTCCCGGTCGCCGCGCTGGTGGCCTCCGCTGACGTGCTCGCGGCGGTGCCGGAGGAGACCGAGCTGTTCAGCACGTTCGGCGGCAACCCGGTCGCCTGCGCCGCCGCGCTGGCGGTCCTTGCCGTCATCGAGGACGAGGGCCTGACGCAGCACGCCGCCGAGGTGGGCGGCTACGTCCGGGACGGCCTGCTGGCGCTGCAGCGGCGGCACCCGGTCATCGGGGACGTCCGGGGTGAGGGCCTGCTGCTCGGCGCGGAACTGGTCGGGGACGCCGAGACCCGGGCCCCCGCGGCCGGGCTGGCGGGCCAGGTCACCGAGGCCATGCGGGACCGGGGGATCCTGCTCGGCACCACCGGCCCGGCCGGGAACGTGCTCAAGATCCGGCCGCCGCTGGTGTTCCGGCGCGACCAGGCCGACCTGCTGCTCGAAGCCCTGGACGAGGTGCTCGCCGCCTCCGGCGGCTGAGGGCCGGCCACAAGCGCCCCGCCACCCGGGTTTCCTGGCGAGCAAGGCAACGATCCGGCTGCGGCCGCGGGAGACGGCGGCCATCGGGGACGGCGAACTCCGCGATTTCCTGCGGGCCGCGCTGGACCCGGGAGACTGACGTAGGGGTTCCCTACGATCGTGCCATGGCCCCGCGTTACGACGTGTCCATGGTGCCGCCGCAGGGCGGTTACCTGGCCAGGCACTGCCCGGTGCGGGCGCAGTGGGACGTGATCCGGCCGTGCGACCCGCTGCCGGTGCCGCCGGTGCTCGAGCGCCGGTTCGCCGCGGGCCGCCGGTTCGAGGCGGAAGTTGTCGCCGGCCTGGTGCCGCTGCACCCGGGCGCCTGTGTGGTCGCCGCCGCGGACCACGAGGACCAGGCGGGGCGCGAGGCGGCGACGGCCGCCGCGATGAAGGCAGGGGCGCCGGTCATCGTGGCCGGCCGGCTGCCAGCGGACCCGGCGGGCCGCCGGGTCGGCGAACCCGATCTGCTGGTGGCGGCCGAGGGGACCGGGTACCGGCCGGTGGACATCAAGCATCACCGCTGCCTGGACGCTGGCGCCGGGGGCCTGCCCGCGCTGTGCTCGGCGCTGGACCGGCTGGCCTGGGAGGCGGCCGAGCCGGCCGTGGATTCGTTGGCCCGCAAGCGCCGGGCGGACCTGCTGCAGCTTGCCCACTACCAGCGGATGCTGGAGGCCTGCGGCATGGCCGCCGCCGACGGGCGGCACGGCGGCATCATCGGCGTGGACGGCGTCGTCACCTGGTACGACCTGGACGCGCCGATCTGGCAGACCCCGTCGTCCACCGGGCGGGTGAAGCGCCGGTCGACGATGGCGGTGTACGACTTCGAGTTCTCGTTCCGGCTGGACATCATCGCCGCCGCCGCCGCGCACCGGGCCGGCCCGGAGGCCGGCCTGCTGGTGGTGCCGGTGCGGATCGGCGAGTGCGCCGAGTGCCCCTGGTGGTCCTGGTGCGGCCCGGTGCTGCAGGCCGGCTCGGGGGATGTGAGCCTGCTGCCCGGCCTGGGCTGGCGGGAGTGGCGCATCCACCGCGACCACGGGGTGACCAGCAGGGCCGCGCTGGCCGCGCTGGACCACCGCACCGCTGCCCTGGTCGCCACGGGGGTCGACCTGCGCCCGGTCACCGCGGCCCTGGGCACGCTGCCGGACGACACCCCGCTGCCGGACGTGATCGGCGGCCGCAGGAAGGCGCAACTGAGGCGGCTGGCCGGCGCCGGCATCGAGGTGCTCGGCGACGCCCGGGCGCTGGCGCCCGGCACCGCCGCCTACAGCGACGAGCCCATGCGGGACCTGCCCGAGCAGATCGACCTGGCCCGGGCCGCGCTCGGCGGGTCACCGGCGTACCGCCGCCGCGGGGTGACGAGGGTGCGGGTTCCCCGCGGCGACGTCGAGGTCGACATCGACATGGAGAACACCGAGGACGGCGTCTACCTGTGGGGTGCCCTGGTCTCCAGCGGGCCGGGGCGCGCCGCCGAGGGCGGCGGCTACCATCCGTTCTGCACCTGGGAGCCGCTGACTCCGGACACCGAGGCGGAGCTGTTCACCCGGTTCTGGGCGTGGCTGACCGGGCTGCGCCGCGACGCGGCCGCCGCGGGCCTGGTGTTCCGCGCCTACTGCTACAACGCGGCCGCCGAGAACACCCAGATGGGGCGGATCGCCGCGGCCGCCGGCATGGCCGACGAGGTCGCCGCGTTCACCGGGTCCGGCCAGTGGGTGGACCTGCTCCGGGTGTTCGACGCCCAGCTCATCACCGGCGGCCCGGCCGGGCTCAAGCAGGTCGCCGCGCTGACCGGCTTCACCTGGGACGTGGCGGACCCCGGCGGCGGTCAGTCGATGCTCCGGTATGACCAGGCCGCCGGGGCCGGGGAGGCCGGGCCCGGGGAATCGGGCGCGGCCCGGGACTGGCTGCTCACCTACAACCGCAACGACGTCGAGGCGACCAGGTCGCTGCGGGAATGGCTCGACCGCGATGCCAGCGGCTGCCCGCCGGTGGACGGCCTGGGGCCGTGAGGACGGCCGCCCCGGGGCCAGCCGGGCGCCGGGGCCAGGGTGGCACGGCGTGGCGTATCTCCATGTGGAACGTAAGCGCAGGCCAGCCGGCTGCCCGCGCTGGAGGGGAAGCGACAGGGCAGCCGGCTGGGTATCTCTCAGTGTGGCCTTCAGATGTCAGCGCAGAGCAGCGGCCGGAAGAAAATGGCCGGCTGGCCATTCCGCAGAATGGTGTTGCCGTTTCCTTGGTGCAGGTTGAGGTACCAGCCGCCGGCCGGTCACGAGAGTGCAGGCATGCCACTTGGCCGGGGTGCCTGCACCCCTGACCGGGTGGTTCGGCCACGCCACGCGGTGCGGCGGTCAGGACTTCCGCCGGTCGGAGTGGAACCGGTGATCGCGGACGATGAGCCGCTCGAGCCTCGCGCAGTCGGGCTCGCTGATCGCGGTCGCGGAGTCGTTGAGCAGGCTGATGACCTGGCCGGTCGTGGTGGCGATGTGCACCGTCGGCCGCAGGCAGCTGCCCAGCCGCGACCGGGGTGGGTGAGCAGCACGAAGCGCTGGATGGCCACCGCGTGGCCCCGGGAGCGGAGGAAGTCTTCGAGCTGGGCGGCGGGCTCGTTGACCTGCTGGCTGGGCGAGCGGCCGCGCTGGTCGGTCAGCTCGCCGCGGTCCACCGCGTTGCCGTACTTGTCGAACTTGGTGTACCACCAGTGGTCACCCGCGCAGTGCACGGTCGCGTTGCGGTGCGTTGCGGTAGCCGCGGATCAGCGTCCACTCGTCGTCCAGGACCCGGGCCAGCCCGGCCGCGACCAGTTGTTCCCCCTCGACCCCGGCCATCAGGATGCCCACCTGGTCCGGGTGGTTCCCAGCAGGAGGTGGCTCGGGGGCGCGCCGCCGTTCCCGGCGGGTCGCGAAGACGCCACGCAGCCATGCGGACCAGCGGTGCTCGGCGCGGGCCAGGTCCCGCTGCCAGGCGGCACGCTGGACGCGGGCATGGTGCTGCGCGAGAGCGTCCTCGTATCGGGACCGCTCACGCTGGGCGACCGCGTCCGAGCGCAGCCGTGTCTCCCGGAGCAAGGTGCCCGGATGATCAGATAACTCCACGACCCGCATGGTCAGAACTGTTCCCACACCGCGCGGAGGTAGGCTGCCCGGCTCACGAACCGGCCTTCGTGCATGGATACTGGGCACAATGGGGCGCGCGGCCTGCGGGACCCGCGCTGGTAACTGAGATCGGGGGGCCAGGGCCATGCGTATTGAGTCGTCGGTCACCAGTGTTTCGTGGATTCCGTCCGAGGCCGTCACCGGTGCGACCAGGATTCCGTTCGAGCGGGGAGTGACACACTACGACGATCCTCCTCCTGACCAGTGGGAAGACCTGGATTCTGTGCTCGGACCGCAGGGCGCTCGGTTCGCCAACGACCTGCGTGCCTGGGTCGATGTGGACAACGGCAAGATTGTCGCGTACGGGCAGGGCGGCGGCGGGCGCGTGTCCGGCACCCTTGTCCGCATCGGCGGTATGCGCGTCGTGGTAGAGGCCGTTGCCTACCCCGAGCTCACGCCCGAGCCAGTTATCGGGCCTGACTTCGTCCGGTTCACCCAGACCGCGGGGGGCCGGCCTGGCATTCCCGCCCCCCGGCTGGTCAAGGCTGCACCGTTCGTGAAGGCCGAAGGGCCAGCCGTGTGGACGACCCTGGCGCTGACCCTCTACGCGGACGGCTCGACCGGGCATGAACTCGTCGGCGCCAGTTCCTTCCCCCGGCACTGGATCTACGGCAAGGACGGGGCGCTGGCCGGGAAATCGGCTCTGATCGACTTCAAGACCTGGTACCGGACCGCCAGCCTGGCACGCTCGCCCTGGAGCGGCCACGAATCCGCGGTGCTCGCGGCGGAGGCGGAGGCTCCGGTGGAACGCCGCCTGTCGCTGGCCATCATGCGCGGGGGCGGGCCACCGCCCAAGGCAGCGAAGGTCAAGGCTGGCGATACGATCCTCGCCCAAGGGGACGCGGTGGACGGCATCGTGCTCGTGCTGGATGGCATGGTCGAGGTGGAGGCCGACGGGACCGTGCTGGCAGCCCTCGGCCCCGGCGCCGTCCTCGGCGAGCGCGCGTCACTCGGGGACGGCACGCGGACCGCGACGATCCGTGCCCTGACAGGCTGCCGCATCGTGTCCTACCCGGCGGCGGCGCTTCCGGCCGAAGACCTGGCCGAACTCGCGTCGGGCCATCACCGGGAAGACCCGCAGCCGTAGCTCGCATCGGATCTGGGCTCAGGCCTCGGCTTTGCCGAGCACGGCACCGCCCCGCTCAAGGGCGTCCCCGGATCATGGCAGCTCTACGCCTTCATCCGGGCCTGACGCAGAAGCCTCGCCGGGAGCTTACCGGTGGCCGTCCTGCATGGCGCGCTCGGCCGCCTCGGCGGTCTCCCGCGGGTTCTCGATGCGCACGACGCCCTCCGTGGGTGGCTCGCTGTGGTGCGTGGTGGTGTAGAAGCGCACCTCGTGCCCGTCTGGGTCGTGCAGGTCGGGCAGAATCCAGCCGATCGTGGCGAAGTGCACCCCGGCGTGCGGCTCGCCGAGCGAGGTGAGCCGGGCCGCGAGGTCCTCGATTGCTTCCCTGGATGGGACGCCGATGGCGAAGTAGTCGAATCCTGCCGCCGCGCCGGCGCGCGCCGGGTCGAGGCGCAGTCCGAACTCCGGGCCGCCGTTGGGGTGGCGCATCACGATGCCCATCAGCTTGCCCTGCTCGATGAACTCGATCGCGGCCCGGTAGCCGAGGCGGGATTCGTACCACGCGCGGGACCGGGCGAGATCGCGGACCGGCAGCTTGACGTGGTGGATGCCGTCCAACTGTGGCGCTGGCATGGGGTTCCCCGAAGTGTTGTTGCAGTGATGCTGAAATATTGCAGTTATACTGCATCATATGATGAAGGCCGTCAAGCCCGCCGGCCTGCGGGCCGCCCACGTCGCCGAGAACGAGGAGCGCATCGTGCGCGCCGCGCACGAGCTGTTCGTCAGGGACGGCTACCGGGCCACCACGCTCACCGCCGTCGCCGACGCGGCCGGGGTGGCGCACCGGACCGTGTATGTCCGGTTCGGCACCAAGGCGGCGCTGCTCAAGCGGGTGATAGACATGGCGCTCGTCGGCGACCTGGCGCCGGTCGACGTGGTGAGCCGCGAGTGGTACCGCACCGCCACGACGGCGCCGGCCCTGGAGGCTCGCATCGCGGCGCTAGCCCAGGGCAGCGCGCGGCTCATGGCGTCCGCGGCCGAAGTCATCGCGGTGGCCCGCGAGGCCGAGCCGACCGAGCCGCTGCTAGCCGCCGCGGCGCGGGCCGGGCGGGCCGCGACCCGCGACGCCATCCGGGCATTCTGGACGCGCGCACACGACGACGGGCTGCTCCCAGCCGGGTGCGACCTCACCTGGCTGGCCGATACCACCAGCGTGCTCGCACACGCCGAGACCTACCTGCTCATGCGCGAGACGCTGCAGATGACCCCGAACCAGTACCAGGCCTGGCTCGCCACCACATGGCAGCGCATGGCGCTCGCCGCAGCGCAAACCTGATCTCGTGCGGCCGGTGATGGCCACCCGCGGACCTGCGGCCGGCGCGATCTGGCGCGCACAGGTTCTGGGGCCGCGGCGGTGGTGGCCTTGGGTTAGCGCCCGCCGACCGCCGCGTGATACGCCTCCAGCACACCAGCAGGGATGCGCCCGCGCGCACTGACCGCCAGGCCGTGCTCCTTCGCCCAGGCCCGGATATCACCGCTGCGCTGACGGCCGGCCGCGGCCCGCCCGCCCCGGCGCGGCTGGGCCCGCCCGGCCTTGCGCGCGTGCTCCAGATAGGGCGCGAGCTGCTGGCCGAACGCGGCGGCGTTCTTGGCGTTCAGGTCGATCTCATAGTCGTTGCCGTCGAAAGCGAACCGCACCGTCTGCTTCGCCGGGCCGCCGGTCAGATCATCTTCCAGGACCACGGTTACTTTCTGGGTCATCTGTCTGCCTTCCGACTCCCTAGGATGCCTGCACCGTACCCTGGCCAGGGCCTTATGCCGGTGAGCAGCGCCGCAGATCAGGCAGGGGACCCGGGGGATCGTCAGCTGGCCGGCAGCACCTCAGCGGTGCGGCGGCTGCCGGCCAGCATAGACCGGTCACTTCGGCGGGCGTTCTCAGGCTGGGACGCTGGCGATCACGGCGAACTGTGCCCCGTCGGGGTCGAGCAGCACAGCGAACCTGCCCACGCCGGGAATGTCGCTGGCCGGGACGACCACGGTTCCCCCGTTCGCCGTCACCGCGGCTGCCGCAGCGTCGCAGTCGGCGACCTCGAAATACGGCTGCCACCGGGTGGTGGCGCCGGCCGCTGCCATCTCCGGGCTGAGCGGCATGATGCCGCCTTGGCCGCTGCTCTCATCGCCGTCGGCCGGCCTGATCACGGTGTAGGTGAACTCGCCCATCGGCTGGTCGTCGGTCTCCCAGCCGAGCACGTCCGAGTAGAACGACTTGGCGCCGGCCACGTCCGGCGTGGTCAGCTCGGTCCAGCACAACGTGCCAGGGTCGTTCACGGCGCCGAGGCCCTTGGTGTTCCCCGGCTGCCAGACCGCGAACATCGCCCCCGCCGGGTCGGTGAACTGCGCGAACCGACCCTCGGACATCACGTCCGCCGGCTCGGCCCGCACCGTGCCGCCCGCCTTCCTGACCGCCCCGGCAGTCGCGTCGGCGTCGGAGGTCCTGAAGTACAGCGTCCAGGACGGGGCCGCGCCCTGCTCGGTGAGCGGCCCCGCCGCGGCCACCGCCTTGCCGTCGTGCGTGAACATCCCGTATCCGCCCGCTTCCGGTCCGGCCGACTCGAACCGCCAGCCGAAGACCGAGCCGTAGAACTCGGCTGCCCTGGCCACGTCGGGCACGCCCAGGTCCACCCAGACCGGCGCCCCGTCCACGAAGTTAGTGCTGAGCATGGTGTTTCCTCCTCGCATTGCGCTTCCGGCACGAGCTAGCCTTCCATCGGGCTGTGACACTCAGGCCAGGAGGCCGCCATGAAGAAGATCCGACAGCACGCAAGGGCAGGTGCGCTCGCTACCACTGCCGCCGCCCTCGGCCTGGCAGTCGGCATGGTGGTCGGCATGAACTCGACGGTGGGCGCGAGCGCAGGCGGCCACACACAGCAGGCGACAGGTATCCCACGCGGCTACGCGCAGGTCGATCCGCGGAACCCGGCAGGTTCGCGGCAGGTCTTCCTGGGCCAGCCGCTGAGCGACAACGCGCCCATCTTCCCCGGCGATCCCAAGTTCAAGTGGCAGCTGTGGAACTGCGTCAACGCCCACCCCAGCATTCCGCGCTGCAGACATGGGTCGGGCTACACCCTGGAGCAGATTCAGTCGCTGGGCACCCACACCGGCACCCACATCTCCGCCCCGTGTCACTTCCACGAGGACAAGCCGTGCCTGAACCGCCTGCCCGAGAAGTTCTTCGGCCTGCGCCCGCTGCTGGTGATCAACGTCAAGCCGCTGATTCTGGCCCGTCATGGCAACGGTGACTTCTTCATCACGGCCCGCTTCATCCAGCACTGGCTCCAGGCCACCCGGTGCAAGGCGATCCCGCAGAACTCCTACGTGGTGCTCTACACCGGGCTGTCCAGCTTCTACCATCTGGGCAACCGGCGGGCGCCCGGTCCGTACAACGACTACTACGACGACGTGCCCGGGTTCAGCGCCAGCTCTACCAAGTGGCTGTGGGAGCACGGCGCCATCGGCGTCGGCGCGGACACCTTCGGCCCCGACGCCACCATGGACCAGCGCTTTGGCTCGACCACTGAAATCACCGCCCTTGGCGGCATCACACTGGAGAACATGGGCCCGGGCCTGGCCCGCATGCGCCCCTGCGGCGACTGGATGGAACTCAATGGCCCGCGGCTGACCAGCACCCCGCACGATCAGCTCGGCGGCAGGCTCGACTTCTCCGGTGCCTGGATGGGCATGGACGGCTGGACCCTCCGGAAAACCTCATAACAAGGACGGCCCGTCTGCTCAACCGGGGAATCCGGCCGCAGATCCGCACCGACGACGGCCTCCCCCCGGAGAAACCGCTGTCCTACCGTGGAGTCGTGACCGCATGGAGCAACCTGCCGCCCGCGCTGCCGCCGCACGGCACAATGCTGGCCTGGGCACGAGGCTGCCGGTGCGATGAGTGCGAACGTGAGCACAAGCGTTTCGTGTCCGAACTGGCACGGCGAGGGCCGCTGAGGCTTCCCGCTCAGCCGGAGCCCCGCAAGCTGGACGCCGACACCCTCGCCCGGCTGGAACCGGCGGTGAGCCGGTCTGAGTGCCCCGTGTGCGGCGCGCTGCGCCATTAGCGGTGCCGCAACCTAGGGTTCCCCCAGCATTTCACGCCGACTCATCCTGAGCGCGGAAGCGACCCGTGACCGAGGGCCGGAGGATCCGCCGGCCACGGGCCGCCGGATGGCCCGGGTGACCTGACCGATGTCATGCGCCGGGTCGGCATCGCGCGTCGAGGCGACCGGTCAGTCAGCCGGCTGCCAGAGGCGGAACGTCGCGCCCTGGTCATCGACGCATTCGGTGAGCAGCCCGTACGGCTTGCGCTCGGGCTCGTCCGCGCGACCGCCGGCCGCCCGGACCCGCTCGACCGCAGCGGCGATGTCATCGACACGGTACGACAGCTGCACCTCGGGCTCCGCGTCCTCCGACGACCAGATGCCCAGCGGCGGCCTGGTCTCGTCGGTGCGCCACGCGCCGGGGTGAGCGGAGGAGAACGGCACCTGCAGCACGGCCTCGTAGAAATTCTTGGCCCGGTGCGCGTCCCGCGCCGCCATCGTCACGCTCGCGACGTCGCCCTGGCGCAGCCGTGTGGCCCGCGCCGGCGGCCTCAGCAGCATCCAGCGGTGCCCGAACGGGTCGACGATCACCGAGCCGCGACCGTAGGGCTGGTCGGCCGGCTCCCGCTCGACTGAGGCGCCGCTGCGCCGGGCCCGCTCGGTGGTCCCGTCGACGTCGTCGACCTCCAGGTGGAGGGTGTGGCTGAACGTCGCGGGGGAGTCGGGCGCGCGCACAGGCACGTCGGGCCAGAGGTCGGAAGCTTCGGCGAACATCAGCACCGCGTCGCCGATGCCGACCTCGGCGTGGCCGATCGTGCCGTCCGCGTTGACGTGGAGCTCGCCGCGGCGCTGCGCGCCGAATACCTCGACGTACCAGTCCATGGCGCGCCGGGCGTCGGACACGACGATATAGGGGGTCAGTGCCGGGGGCCAGGCGGGCTCGCGCTCGACCCTGATCGCGACGGTCTGCTGGGACATGGTTCCTCCTGGGGATGCCAAGACCTCCCGGGTCAGCCGCAGCCGCAGCCGCCCGGCGAACTCGGGGTCGGGATCGACCGGCGTGACGGGCTCGCGCAGAGCCTCAAACGGATCCGTCATCGCGAGCCCTCCTCTCCCTCGTAGATCCGGCGGAACGCGGCGCGGGCCCGCACTAGCAGCGCCTCGGTGGCGTGCACGGTGCGGTCCAGGTGCCGGGCTACCTCGGGGACCGGCAGCCCGTCGAGGTAGCGCAGCGTGAGCGCGGCCCGGTGGTGCGCGCCGAGCCGGCCGAGCACCTCGCGGGCCCGGATCCGGTCGACGGCCGTCTCCCATGGGTCGTCGACGCGTGCTGGCTCGCCGTCCAGCAGGCGCAGCCCGCGCTGCTCCCGCTCGACCCGCCGCCAGTGGTCGGCAAGCTTGTGCCGGGCAACCCCGATCAGCCACGGGACCGATGGATGGGGCGCGCCCGGCTTGCGGACCGCGTGCACGGCGGCCAGGAACGACTCGGCCGTGAGATCCTCGGCCAGGCCAGTGTCGCCACAGCGGGCCAGCAGATAGCCGTAGACGTGCGGCAGCGCATCGTCGTACAGCTCCAGCAGCCCGAACGCCGGGTCGGGCCGCGCCTGCGGGTGCGTCACACCTCATCGTCGCCTGGGCGGCCGGCACTCCGACGGGCCAGCGCCGAACTTTCCCGGACCGGTCAGCAGAGCTACCACGTGCCTGACGACCGCCGGTCCTAGCCGAGTCTCCACGTCTGCCCGTCCGTTACCGTTCCGTAACGGTCGGGCGGTCATCCCCCAGCACCTACCGGGAGTCTTAATACCGGCGGGCATACAGGGATCGACGCCGTCAAACCGGTGGTGTTGCCCTGTCCTCCGCCAAGTTCGGTACCGCACAGCCCCAGTTGCTGGACGGTAACGCGGTGGGGGGGATCAATGGGTTCCGCAGCGGCATGGCGTACGACTGTGCGCGTTTCATCCGTGGCTGTCCGCATCGGAGTCAGCGTCAGCCTGGCAGTAGCGTCAGCGGTTGCTGTCCCGGCTGCCGCAGCAGCGTCAGCCGCTGATGCAGCAGCGTCGGCCCGGAAAGTAGCAGCGCCGGCCCGGAACACACCGGCGCCGGCCAGGCACGCGGGCCGGTTCTCGGTGGAAACGTCTTACTCAGCCGGTGCCCCCTCCCTGGCTGACGTCTCGTGCTGGTCCACCGACGACTGTGTGGCCGTTGGCAAGGACCGCCATGGCAGCGCTTCAATTCTGGCTACCCGCAACGGCGGCGCCACCTGGGTCCGCCAGGTGACGCCCCCGGGAGTGGCGGGACTCAACAGCCTGTCCTGCGTCTCGGCGGGCGACTGCGTCGCGGTGGGCGAGGATGCGGCAGGCCGTGCCACGGTCATCGTGACCAAGAACGGCGGTATCACCTGGGCGGCCGGGCGGCTCTCTGGCGCCGTCGGGTTCCTTTCTGGCGTGTCTTGCGCGGCGGCGGGCGACTGCGTGGCGGTCGGCCACACCAGAGCGAGCGCCTCGGGCCTGACCACCGGTGTCATTGTCGGCACCGCCAACGGGGGGTCCACCTGGGCGGTGAAGGCAATGCCTGCTGAGGTGGAGTCCCTCGGCGCGGTCTCCTGTGTCTCCGCGCGCCGCTGCGTCGTGGCGGGTAGTGCTGCCCCCAAGCAACCCGCCCTTCTGACCACGGCCAGCGGCGGCACAACCTGGGCGGCCCAGCTTGTGCCCCCGGGCATGAGATCTATTCGTTCGATCTCCTGCACGTCGGCGGACCACTGTGTGGCCGCGGGCACGACAGCTGCGAGGCAGGGCGGCGTCGTGGTGACGGGAGACGGTGGGATCAGCTGGGCGCGGGCAAAGCTGCCTGCAGGGGTGAGGTCTCTCGCGGCAGTGTCCTGCAGCTTCGCCCGGTTCTGCGTGGCAGTGGGCGATGCGGCCAGCGGTAGCGCCGCCATAGTTGTCACCACGGACAGGGGCGCCACCTGGACGGCCGCGCAGGTCCCCGCCACGATACGGCGCGCGGCGGCGGTGTCCTCCGCCGAGCCGCAGCACGCGCAGGTCCTGGGCGCCGCCCAAGGGGCGACCGTGATCCTCGGTGAGTCCTTGCCCACGTCGGCGGCCCGCCAGAACTCTGCGACTGCGCCAGGCCCGGTCACTTCCTTGAAGGCCACGAAGGTCACGAATTCGTCGATTTCGTTGTCGTGGGTGAATCCGACCAGCGCAGGCTTCGCCGGGGTGATGATCCGGCGGGCGGTCGGGACGACGCCGCCGTCGTCGCCGACGTCGGGCACCCTGGTGGCCACCGTGGCCGCTCCTGGCACCAGTTACATGAACACCGGACTGAGCGCGTCGAAGACCTACTCGTATGCGCTGTTCGCTTACGATTCCACTCCGGCGTACTCGGCCCCGGCCGACCTCACCGTGACCACCGCGCCCGCCCCCGTGACTTCGCTCATGGTCACCGGCACCACCAGTTCGTCGGTGTCGTTGTCGTGGGTGAACCCGACGGGCTCAAACTTTGCCGGGGTGATGATCCGGCGGGCGGTCGGGACGACGCCGCCGTCGTCGCCGACGTCGGGCACCCTGGTGGCCAACGTGGCCGCTCCTGGCACCAGTTACACAGATACCGGGCTGACCGCGTCCACGACCTACTCTTACGCGCTGTTCTCCTACAGTTCCACCCCTTACTACTCCGGCAAAGCCGCCATCACGGCCACCACTGCTGGTAACACCTCCGGGTGCACCACGACCTGGACGGGAACTAGCGGCTCGTCGTGGGAGAACGCCGCCAACTGGTCGGGTGGGGCCATACCAGGTGCGAGTGATTGGGTATGCATTCCCTCGAGCTCGCCCCATCTGCCGGTCCAGCTGTCCGGAAACGAAACCATTGACGGTTTCACAAATAGCGGCAGCCTCGATGTCTCAGGTTCACTCACGCTTACCGATACTGCGAAGGCTTCTGGTTCGGCTGGGCCGCTGACTCTCACCGGTTCCCTGGCGGCTGACGGTGCCTTGTCGGTTGGCGGCTCCTTCACCGCGAACGGAACCCTGAACGGGACCGGGACGGTGACGGTGGGCTCGGGGGCGACGCTGACCAGCGGGTCGCTGCAGGTGAACAGCGGTTCGCTGGTGAACAACGGGACCGCGTCGATTCCGGTGAATGACAGCCTGTATGTGGGAGCGGGCGCCACGTTCACCAGCACCGCGGCGCTGAGCTTGGGGCAGGGCAGTGCGCTGTACGGCGGATGCGCGGTGCCGCCGTCGCCGGGGAACCCGGGGCTTCCAGCTGGGGTGTTCAGCAACTCCGGCACGGTGACCGCGGCCGGGTCCAACACCTACCCGGCGACGATCGGGTACCCGAACTCCTCCTGCATGGTCACCAACGACACCGGCACGATCAACATCGCCTCCGGCACCCTGAACCTGGCAGGGGGCAACGCTGAGCTCAATTCCGGGGCACAGGTCACCGGGCCCTCGTCAGCGACGCTGGTAATCGGTAGCAGCGGCGAGGTGGACGTCAACAGTGGTGCGTCGATCAGCGGGCCGTCCACGGTTGATGTGGAGGGGGTGCTGTCGCTGGTGCCGGCGCTGTCGGTGCCAACGCTGGTGCTGAACGGCATCCTGCAGGGCGGCGGGAACGTCACGGTCACGGCCGCGCTGTCCGGGGGCGGCCAGTACAACGGGACAGCCACGGTGACGGTGGCGCCGGGGGCGACGCTGACAAGCAGGTCGCTGCAGGTGAACAGTGGTTCGCTGGTGAGCAACGGAACGGCCTCGATCCCGTTGAATGACAGTTTGTACGTGGGTGCGGGCGCCACGTTTACCAGCACCGCGGCGCTGAGCCTGGGGCAGGGCAGCGTGCTGTACGGCGAGTGCGCGGTGCCGCCGTCGCCGGGGAACCCGGGACTTCCAGCTGGGGTGTTCAGCAACTCCGGGACGGTGACCGCGGCTGGGTCTAACACCTACCCGGCGACGATCGGGTACCCGAACTCCTCCTGCATGGTCACCAACGACACCGGGACGATCAACATCGCCTCGGGGACCCTGAACCTGGGAGGGAGCGACGTCGCGCTGAACTCGGGGGCGCAGATTACCGGCGTCTCCTCGTCGACGCTGGTGGTCGGCGGCGGCGGTGAGGTCGACCTGAACAACGGCGCGTCGATCAGCGGCCCGTCCACGGTCGACGTGGAGGGGGTGCTGTCGCTGGTGCCAGCGCTGTCGGTGCCAACGCTGGTGCTGAACGGGATCGTGCAGGGCGGCGGGAACGTCTCTGTCACGGCCGCGCTGTCCGGGGGCGGCCAGTACAGCGGGACCGGGACGATGACCGTGGCGCCGGGGGCCACGCTGACGAGCAGGTCGCTGCAGGTGAACAGCGGGTCGCTGGTGAGCAACGGAACGGCCTCGATCCCGTTGAATGACAGCCTGTTATGTGGCGGCGGGGGCGACGTTTACCAGCACCGCGGCGCTGAGCCTGGGGCAGGGCAGTGCGCTGTACGGCGCCTGCGCGGTGCCGCCGACGCCGGGAAACCCGGCGATCCCGGCAGGCACGTTCAACAACTCCGGGACGGTGACCGCCGCCGGGTCCAACACCTATCCGGCGTCGATCGGCTACCCGTACAACTCCTCCTGCATGGTCACCAACGACACCGGCACGATCAACATCGCCTCGGGCACCCTGAACCTTGGCGGAGCCAACGTCGCGCTGAACCCCGGGGCGCACATCACCGGCGTCTCTTCGTCGACGCTGAACGTCGGCGGCGGGGAGGTGGACCTGAACAGCGGTGCGTCGATCAGCGGGCCGTCCACGGTCGACGTGGAGGGGGTGCTGTCGCTGGTGCCCGCGCTGTCGGTGCCGACCCTGGTGCTGAACGGGATCGTGCAGGGCGGCGGGAACGTCACGGTCACGGCCGCGCTGTCCGGGACCGGGCAGTACAGCGGGACCGGCACGGTGACGGTGACCTCAGGGGCGACCCTGACGAGCGGATCGCTGCAGGTGAACAGCGGGTCGCTGGTGAGCAACGGGACCGCTTCGATCCCGGTGAATGACAGCCTGTATGTGGGTGCAGGGGCGACGTTTACCAGCACCGCGGCGCTGAGCCTGGGGCAGAGCAGCGTGCTGTACGGCGCCTGCGCGGTGCCGCCGACGCCCGGGAACCCGGCGATCCCGGCAGGCACGTTCAACAACTCCGGGACGGTGACCGCCGCCGGGTCCAACACCTATCCGGCGTCGATCGGCTACCCGTACAACTCCTATTGCATGGTGACCAACGACAGCGGCACGATCAACATTGCCTCGGGCACCCTGAACCTGGGAGGGAGCAACGTCGCGCTGAACTCGGGGGCGCAGATCACGGGAGCTTCGTCGTCGACGCTGAACGTCGGCGGCGGGGAGGTGGACCTGAACAGTGGCGCGTCGATCAGCGGGTCGTCCACGGTCGACGTGGAGGGGGTGTTGTCGCTGGTGCCGGCGCTGTCGGTGCCGACCCTGGTGCTGAACGGGATCGTGCAGGGCAGCGGGAACGTCTCTGTCACGGCCGCGCTGTCCGGGACCGGGCAGTACAGCGGGACCGGCACGGTGACCGTGGCGCCGGGGGCGACCCTGACGAGCGGATCGCTGCAGGTGAACAGCGGGTCGCTGGTGAATAACGGGACAGGCTCGATCCCGGCGGCTGACAGCTTGTACGTGGCGGCGGGGGCGACGTTCACCAGCACCGCGGCGCTGAGCCTGGGGCAGAGCAGCGTGCTGTACGGCGCCTGCGCGGTGCCGCCGACGCCGGGAAACCCGGCGATCCCGGCAGGCACGTTCAACAACTCCGGGACCGTGACCGCGGCCGGGTCCAACACCTATCCGGCGTCGATCGGCTACCCGTACAACTCCTACTGCATGGTCACCAACGACACCGGCACGATCAACATCGCCTCGGGCACCCTCAATCTTGGCGGCGCTAACGCCGCGCTGAATTCGGGGTCACATCTCACCGGTATTTCGGCGTCGACGCTCAACATCGGCGGTGGTGAGGTCGACGTGAACAGCGGCGCGTCGATCAGCGGCCCGTCCACCATCGACGTGGAGGGCACGTTCAAGGCCGCCGAGGGTGTTTCCCTGCCGAAGGTGTCCCTCGCTGGCACTCTTGAGCTCGGGCCGGGCGTGGTCGTTCACGCGAGCTCCCTGGCCCCTTCACCTGCGGGCACCCTCCAGCTCGACGCCTCGGGCCCAGGCCAGTTCGGCCAGCTGACTGTTGGCGGGTCGGTCGATCTCTCGAGCGTGGCCCTGTCTCTCAACACCGGGTCCTACATCCCGGTATGCGGGACCGCCATGACGGCGCTCAGCGCGGGCAGTGTCGCCAGCACGTTCGAAGCCGCGTATGGCCCGGTGCCCGACACCGGCACGTGGCAGACGTCCAGCACATCCACGACCGCCGGCGCCTTCATCTACTGCCCACCGCCGCCCGTTCCTGCAGCGCAAACGTACGGTATTGGCTCCTCGTACGACTCGACCAACCCATCGGGGTATTACGCTGAACCAGTCAACACGGCGACGGGAGCCTATTCGACGACCGAGACCGACGCTACCCTCGCCGGTATCGGCGTGCCGTTCCATTTCGTCCGGTCCTACACCTCCTCCGACCCGTACTCCGGACCGCTGGGCCCCGGCTGGACCGACTCGATGAACGTCTTCTTGTCCGGCTCGCCTCAGTCACTGGTCACCTTGTATTCGGAGGACGGTCAGCAGACCGTCTTCACCGGGGTCGGCACCGGCGCCTATTCCGCGCCGTCTGGGACTCATTCGGTCCTCACTGATATCTCCGGCGGCGGATGGCTCCTGGTCCGGCAGAACCAGGAGCACCTAATATTCAATGCCTCGGGGCAGCTCACCTCGGAGACCGACCGCAACGGCGTCGGGCTCAGCTTCTCCTACAACTCCTCCGGCCAGCTCGTCTCGGTGACCGACTTCGCCGGGCGAACCGTCACGTTCAGCTACAACTCCTCGGGTCTGCTCAGCCAGATGAGCTTCCCGTCCGGGCGGTCGGTCACCTACTCCTACAACGGATCCGGACAGCTCGCTTCCGTGACCGACGCAGCGGGCGGTGTGACCAGCTACACCTACGACCCGGCGGGGCTGCTTGCCACCGTCACCGACCAGAACGGCCACCAGGTCGTCGCCAACACCTACGACTCCTCGGGCAGGGTCATCTCGCAGGTGAACGCCCTCGGGAAGACGGCCACGTTCTCCTGGGACCCATCCACCCAGACGTGTACCTACACCGACCCCAACGGCCACCAGTGGCGAGACGTCTATTCGGGTGACGTGCTGACCCAGCGGATCGACCCGCTTTTGGGGACGACCTCGTATGTCTATGACGCCAACATGGATCTGACGGCGGTCACCAACCCTGATGGCAACACCACGACGATGAGCTACGACGACAACGGCAACATGCTCACCAAGACCGCGCCGTATCCGATCTCGACGACCCAGACCTGGGCGTATGACGGCATGAATGACGTGACTTCCTACACCGACGGGAACGGCAACGCCACATCCTACGGCTACGACATCAAGGGCAACCGCATATCCAAGACGCTCCCCGATCGTAAGTATTCGGAAGTCCTGTGAAATGGCATACCGGTGGCCGGCGTGGCTGGTTCACGGGCCGCGCCGGTGCGTGCAGTGTTCGTGCGGGGTTTATCCGGCGGTGGCGGCCGCGCCTGGGCCTGGAGGTCTTCGGGGCTTGCGTTCCAGGGGAGGAAGCGCTCAAGGCCGGGGCCGGCGAGGGGCTTCCCGCCGTTGCGGCCGCATTCGTCGAGGTAGGCGGTCAGGTAGGTGAGGA
>WNGR01001440.1_pt1 | contig 26973 bp, 22 predicted proteins | sample 5407581 | NCBI WGS metagenome assembly WNGR01 (sample SAMN13153383, study PRJNA577476) | soil metagenome | isolation source: 80 cm soil or saprolite under Garry oak tree replicate 2 | place: USA:California | collected 2016-06-15
TGACCTAGTCCGCTTTCAACCGAAGTTTGCGTTCGTGAAGCACTTGAAGGGCTTCGTTCAGGTTCACTTCCTTTTTGGGCTCGGCATTGGAGGTCGCAGCGTTCGCCGCCGGTGGACTCTGCTGGACCTCCACGTGCATTTCATCGATCGTTACTGCCATGAGTATCCCTCGTATCCGCTAATCATCGCGGCTGAAAATCAATCGGTCGCTGAAGTTGAATTTGGTACCCACATCGCTGGACAAGCCGGCCGAACCAGTGTTCTTGGCTGCGCCCCCGAGACTGAAGCTAGCACCGCTAAAGGTGGCGACGTCGGTGCCAACCGTAGCCGGCACCATCTGCAGCGGATTCAGATTTGCAGTAGAGCTAATCGGCGTGCGTCCGGTCCGCAATCCAGCAAACGCGCCAGACGTAGCCGAAACTCCCGCAGAAGCCGACGCTCCAAATGCCGGCGCCACTCCGCTCATTACGCTCGCTCCCGCGGAGGCGCCACCCGAGGCTCCCACAGACACGCCAAGAGACAAGCCACCAGATGCGCTCGCCGACGCGCCGGCAGACACACCGAAGCCGAATCCCGCGCTTGCCGAGGCGGAGGGCGCGGTCACAAAGGCAGCCGGCGGATTAAGTTGAACGCCGCCACCAACCTGCATTGACGCACCGCCGGTAAAACGCAAGCTTGCCAAGCCGTTGCTCGCGCCAAGCTGGCGTGCAGCGTTCGGATCACCGCCGCGCGTAGCCATGGAGAGCGCGCTATCGCCGCTCGAGCTCGGCACCAGGCTGCCGGCACTTGTCGGGCCCGCGAGATTGGCGCCCTCATCAAACACCTGATCTTGGCGCGAAAGCCCAATACTGACCAGAGCGCGCAGCGCCACTCCATCGGCAGAGAAGAAATCGATGGTCTCTTTGAACGAGTCCATGATGCCTTGGAACTGGTAGGTTCCCCACTGAAACTTCAGCACCGGCGGAGCCTTCGGCGGCGGACCCGACGCATTGCCATTCGCGCTCGGAGGAGCCGAGTTCGAAGCCGCCGCAGATGCGTTCCCCGATGCCTGCATGAACAATGCAACCTGGTTGGTTACGGTGCGCACATCTGAGCCCGTATCGGTGGTATCGAACTGCAGGTCCATCGTCAGCTTGCCCGAAAATTGCGCGACGTACTGCACCTTCTTCGGACCGCCAGACTGCTGCGCCACCGAGTTCTCCACCGAGTAGACAAGCGAAGCAGGATTGAAGTGCACCGTGAGCGGCGAGCCATTGGGCAGCGCTGTCAGGGTGGCCTTCGCGATTTGTGGCGGCTGTTGGGGCATCGTTTCCCGCTGCTAGACTGTAGGCGTCACCGACCACAGGCCTTCGTGAACTAAATGCAGTTCTTCAATGCCAATCTCAGCGTTGCGTGCGCTGAGATCGGAAAACTTGTACTTGATTGGCATGGCGCGATCCAGTTGCCACGCCAACACCGAAGTGCCGTCGATGTCGAGCACATTGACAGTCACCTGCATCCTTGGCGCAAACATTCCGGTGCTGATCGAATTGAAAATCTGGTACAGGTTTTGATTGCTGCTGATACCGCGTTTCAAAATCACCGTTGCGAAAGTAGTGCCTCCGGCGCGCTGCGCCACACCATAATTGCGGCCGCCTTCCTTGATCGCCTTGGGCTCCATCGTCGCCTCGAGGCCCGTGCATTCGGCAAACGATCCAGAACACACTGGAAATTGCTCGTGGCTGTCGTCGCCCGAGAGCGAGTCGGTAAAGAAGTCCACGTGGAACTTGAAGACGTGGAGCGGAGTGAGAGAGTTTGTGCTCATCAACTCACCTCCGCGAAGCTGGCCGTGATCTCTTGAGCGCTCGTGGCGCTGGTTTCCATCGCCAGCTTCACCGTGATGGTCTCAATGGTCGATGCAGCTGTGAAGGTTACTTCGCAGATCAACCGCCCGTTGTCGAGATCGTTCTGAGTCATCGTGGTGCGGTCGCACCGCACGGTGAAGGCATCCTTCACGCTGGCCCCGGCCAATGCGTTCAGAGTCCACAGGCGCGTCAAGAGGTTTTGCAGGAATCGCTGCACGCGTCCCCACAGCGCCGGCCCATTTGGTTGAAACACAGCACTTTCACCCATTCTCCGTGCAGCGCGGCAAATCACAGACACCAGCCGGTTAACCGGCGCGGATCGATAGCTCTCGCCGGGATATGCCGTTACGTCGGAGAGCAATCGCAGACCACTCGGTGTAAATCCAAACAGGCTGAGTCGTTCGATCAGCGGCTTGGGCTGTGCCGTTGGCCAATGAATTCCCCACACCAGCGGCTGCTCAGAACTCCGCATCTCCCAATCAGGAAGTGCAGGCGAAACATCGTAGATTTCAGCCGGAGTAATCTTGGTCGCGCTCGTGAAAGTGCCCCGGGTCAGAGCGTTGCGTGCGAGCAGTCCCGTCAGTGCACCGTCCGGAGGTTCCAACGATTCGAGCAACGCGCCTGAACCCGACGTCTTGAGCCACGGATAAGAGAGCTGCAGAAAAGAGCTTGAGATATTTCCCGCCGGAACAATCCCCACCGGGATTACGATCTCCGGCATCTGCTTGCTGATGACCTGGTGCAGGTCTTGCGCGATCTCTGCGCTCGATGGATTTTCTGCAGCCGTTGCCGCATCGAGGTCCTGCGGGATGGGGAGAGCACCAACGAATTGAACCTCGCGCAGATGCAGTTGATGCGTGAAGATGCCATTCGACAGGTAATTCAGAATGGCCGCCAGGCTCTTACCCCATGTGTCGTAATCCGCAGCCGTCAATCTCGGCGCCGGCGAAGGGAACGTGCGGTATTGCTGGGGAGTGATATCACCCTGCGAGCACTCGACAAACACCTCCGGCCCGCTGGGCTTTGCAGGAACCTGTCCCGTCGCTGCATCCTGTTTGGAAGCGCATAGCGCAGGAAGATCGGGCGTAACGAGAAATGAAACGTCTTCGAGAGCCGCAAGACTGCTCACACCGGTCCAGCTGTCGGCCACATCCGGTCCAGAGGTGCTATTTGGAAGCAGCGAGTTCAGCTTTGCTGTTTTGTCCTGCGGGGTATCCTTGGTTCCGAGCGGATCGCCGACCCGCACTACATAGCACCGCCTTCCACCTTGAGCAAAGAAACTGCGCACGGCAGCCGCCACGTAATCGGTACCGAACCCCGTCCCTTTGCTGCCATCATCGAAGATTGAAGTGAATCCTACATAACGCTCCAGAAGAACGGGAACGTTGGTAATCTGCGCGATGCGCGCGGCGGAGTATCCACGAGAAGTGAGCCACGATACCGTCGCCGCCGGCAGCGTGGCCCCAGGCAGCACCCGCACAAGGCCGACAAAGCAAGCAATGTCGGCGCGGCCCGGGTCTACTTGCGGAGCTACTGGCTGGTCATCAAAGATAACGCGGCTCATGGCACTCTCTCGCGGATTTCATTCGTTGCACTTCAGTGTTTCTAACTGGCCTGGGAGATTTCGATGTTCTCGGGAGCAAGCACCAGTTCTTCGATGGCGATGTCGCCGGCTCCCTTCCCGCTGAGTGTCGGCCCGGTATAGCCCTTGGGAGTCACATTGAACAGCTTGAACACCTGCACGGGATTGTTCGCTTCATCACGCAGCGTGATGGTTACGTCACGTTGCGCCGAGCTGCCGTTCACTCTGGCGTCTTTGATCCAGTCCCACAGGTCTGATGTATCCACGACGCCACGTTTCAATGTAACGTCGGCCGTGGTGTGCATCCCTGAATACTTGCGCACGTAATTGGCTTTGTCATTGCCGTCGCGATATTCAGAGATGTGTAACTCTGTCTTGAGCCCGGCGATATCAGAGAAGCCGCCAAGCGGCTTCTCGGGATCGCGTGGGCCTTTAAGATCCACCAGGTAGTTATACGACGGGTAGGGCGCGGTACGATTTGCCATCGAGATTCTCCTCTTTCAGCATTGCTTTCTTAGCTCGGTGCATTCGCCGTCTTCTGGCCAATGCGGAAGATCACAAACTCAGCCGGCTTCAACAGCGCCACTCCGATGAGACAGATCAGGCGTCCATTGTCGAGATCGTTCTGCGTCATCGTAGTGCGGTCGCAACGAACAAAGTAGGCGTCGGAAGGCGACGTGCCCAGCAGGTTGCCCTCATGAAACTCATTGTTCAGGAACGAGTCGATCGAGTCCGTAACCCGTGCCCACAATGACGGTCCGTTGTTCTCAAACACCGCCCACTGCGTGCCAACGTCGATTGAGTGTTCAAGATAGATGAGATAACGGCGCACGTTGATATACATCAACTCGGTATCGGAGCTGACCGTCCGTGCACCCCACACGCGATAACCACGGTCCGGGAAGAAGCGAAGGCAATTGATTCCCATCGGATTGAGAACCGACTGCTCCGCAAAGTTGATGTGGCGTTCGAGATCTACTGCCCCCAGCACCACCTCGTTTGCAGGAGCTTTGGCGACGCTGTGCTGAGTGTCATTCCGCGCATAGATGCCGGCCATGAATCCCGACGGCGGAACCAGAATCTGCGCTGGACTTGATGTTCCGGAGACAGCGAGCGGATTGGGAGTGTAGACCCACGGGACATAAAGCGCCGCATAACTGGAGTCAATCTGCGCGCGGACATTTTCGTAGTCCGAATCGAGAAGGTGCGGCCCGGCCTCGAGGATCGCCACTCGATATGCGCGCTGCGCCTCCACATGAGGAATGAGACTGCCCATCATGATGTTCTTGCTGTCGGCGTAGACCGACGCACCCGGCGTGGCCACAATCGCGACGTCTTCCAGCGACTGCAGGAAGGAGAGAGGTGTGGTGTAATTGGCCGATACCGGTTCAGCGCCGTCATTACCACCGGTTAGTGTGAATACGGCAGGCGCAGTGGGAACAGCCGGCGCAGCCGATGGATCGTTCCATGTCGGGAAAAGAGCTTTGAACAAAGCCAGACCCGTATTCAGTGAGCTGCCGATCTCAACCCACACCTGGTTTTGCAGCGCATCAATCGGACGTGGAGGATTCACACCCAACACGCTTCCGATGTAATTAGGATGAGCCGGGTCCAATCCAAGGCCCGTGTAGACCAGTTCCTGCCCAGCCGCGCCCGGCGCTGTAACCTGCACAGTTAGCACGTAAAGCTTCGACGGGAAGTTTCCAGCGGTCAACGCAACCGGGGTGGCTGCGTTTGACATAAACGTGCTTCCCGTACCGTTGGCAAAGAACGTCGGCGAGCCGCCGCCCGATCCAGGCTCACCCAGCAGCGACCCGGACGGAAGATTGTCTACATTTTTAAAGTTGGTCGTGCGGGTCGCCGAGAGCGAGATAGTGACTTGCTGCCCGTTGAGGAATGCTCCAGGGAATCGCGCCGCGACGACAACATCGGTCGCCGTCGAAGTGCCGGATATTGCAATGCCCGGATCAATCGTGCCGGGAGATCCGCCGGCATTATTTCCAAACACGCGAGACACGTAAAGCATCGACCCGCCGTTGCTGAAGAATGCCTGCACGGCCATCGCCATATAGTTGATGTTCTTGGCTGCATTTGCTGCCGACGTCGTGAGCGACAGGTTGGCATAGCCGCCATAGATGTTTTGAAAGTCGCCAAAACTGGTGAGCAGTTGTGGAATGCCGCCTGCGGGACTGCCCGCGACGGGGTTGCCGCTGGCCGGTAATCCGCCATAGGGCATGCCGCCGACCGGGCCGGTCAATGTAGGTCCGGCAAACGCCGTGGTGGTGGTCCCCACACCTTCAATCGTCGGTGCGCTATAGCTGACTTCTTCGACGTATACCCCTGGTGCTTGATAAGTGGGCACGGCGTTCCTCCTGTTTCGATTCCTGTTCTCAAATTCCTGTCGTTCAGATCTCGCTTCCGACCTTGATGGATTTACCTGTTACATTCCTGCACTGCAATTTGTCGCCTTCAAAATGTGATCGAAAAACTCATTGACGTTTCCAGCCCCGAGCTAAGCAACACGGGCTGGCTTGCGGACTTCAGTGCCGGATTTGCGAGATTCTTCAAAACATCGTCGGGGTTCGGGATCCAGCCTGCTGGCTTGGTCAATACTGCCGGGTCAAAAAATGCGGTGATGGTAGCGGCAACTGTCGAGATAGTCACCGGGCCATGACCACTTGGATTGGCCTGTTGTTTCAACCCAATCACGGCGACCAGCGCTTCTCCATTCCCATCGGTCTGCCCTGTGGCAAGCACCGCGTGATCGCTATTCCGCACAACGCGAAGAATCGCCCATGGCAGTCCTAACGCGGGTGTCGTTCCATGGCGCATCACTGACGCGTGAATCGACGCCCAATTCGGTCCGACGACAGCCGCGGGAGATGGAAAGACTCGAACCTTCTGCGGCGCGAACACTCCGGTTGGCGTGGGGGGAATTGGCGGAATGACGGGGACCGTCTGAGGAGCTGACACCATGGCTCGGCGCGGCAGATATCTGCGGTTCGGATCTTGCAATGTAACTTCGAATGGCACGGGAGCAGGCCAGGTTCCGGTGGGAATGAACTCGCCAGTCAGTAGATCCAGGCCGGGCCCATTGAAGATCACGTAAATTCCGCTCCTGTTTGGCTTCACTGTCCAATGCGGCGCGCTCACCGGAATCGCGGGAACTACCGAACTGCCCGTGATGGCGTCCACGCATACAAACCCACCCAGGATTCTGCGGTCGACCAACTCGTTCACTCAGCGCCTCCGTTCTGCAACGCAAAGCGGGTGGCGACCACCGGCAATTCAGGAGTGAATATGCGATCGACTCTCACCGCACGTGCGACATAACCGACGGTCAGACGGTACTTGGGACCAAGCCCGTCCCAGATGTCGAGAATGTCCTGCAGGCTGAGATCTGCGGGGATAATCTGCACCGAATCTGCATTGGTCCAGCCGGGCGCTGAAGATGATAGCGAAAGGATTGAAGTGTCAAGCAATGGATGCGACTGCAGCTGCTGCATCGTCCACACGAGTATCTTCTGCTCTGCCTCAGCGCCCTCCGCCGAGGCATCCCAATAGCAGATCAGATAATGCAAATCGAGATAGAGAATGGGCTGATCGAAAGGCGAATCTTGAATCCGGGTCACGTTGCGATAGTGCTCAGCGGTCGTCATGCGGTGCAAATAGAGAGAGACAGTTTTATCAAGCGCTGTCGTGTCCTCTTTCGCGATCTCCGCACTCGAGACAAGCTTAAACGTGCAAGGGAACCCTACGACTGCCGGGTCGTAGCTGTTGGTCAGATACTTTACAAGCGCATCGCCAACTGCGAATACGGCCTGATAATCCGCCATCTGGTTCTCCTCGTTCGCCTATCTGTTCAACCGGCAGCGATCGAAAATATGTCGATCGTGCCCAACTACGTTTCGTCGTCCGTGCCCTATTCTTGTGGGTCTCCCATTCCGTGGCCTTCTCCCAAAAGCGCCTCCGCATCTCCGCGGCGCTCCGGATTAAGCCTGAAGAGGCTGTTCGTTCCCATCCTTGCTTCCTCGTTGACGTAACCCTCTGCAATCAGCCAGTCAAGCGCCGCCTGAGTACTTTCGACGCTGCGCCGAACGGCTTCCTCCATGAGCCTCCATCGAGCAATCTCGGTGAGGCTGTCCGCCGCCTCGGGATTGCGCAAAAGATAACTCAGGATTTCCTTCGCGACTGGCATCGCGGGAGCCTTCCCATCTGTCACGACAAGATCGCCCTTCATAGATGTGTATGCAGCCCACGTTCCGTTTCATTGTGGATTTCCGCAGACGAAGAATGTGCGACTTATAGCGCTCCCGCAAGAACGCGCCTCGACAGTGGGACAGTTTTATCCCGGCCCAACCAAGCCGGCATGCTGCCGAAACAAATGACTTAGATTGAAGAGAGGTTTGAATCGGAGGTGGGTTGAAAATTACCCGGCATGGGTTATGAATGACCCGTCATGCCGAGATACCCGGAATGCGATACTTACTCGCCAGCCGGCCGAACGCGCGCCGATCCTTGCCTGCTTCGCGAGCCGCGCGGGTGACATTGCCCTCGTGCTTGTCCATCATCTGCTTCACGTAGTCCCGCTCAAATCGCTGGATCGCGTGCTGCTTCGCACTGCGAAAATCCATACCGCACGTATCGCCCAATGGAATCTCAGAGCCGCCTGCAGGGCAATCCAGATCGACAGCCGAAGCTGCGATTTGCGATCCCGGCGAACACAGCACCGCACGCTGCATGACGTTGTACAGTTCGCGAACGTTTCCCGGCCAATCATAGAGTTCAAGCTTTCTCTCTGCGGCCTGAGATAGCAGTTTCTTGGGCGTGCGGAGCGTCGAACAGATCTCCTCGATAAAGTGGCGGCTCAGAATCGAAATGTCAGAGCGCCGCTCTCGCAGTGCAGGCAGGCGAATTCGCAGAACGTTGATGCGGAAGTACAAATCAGATCGGAACGACTTCTGTTCGACAAGTTCCTCAAGGTTTCGATTCGTCGCTGCGATGATTCTGACTTCGGCCCGCTTGAAGATCTCCGAGCCGAGCGGACGATATGTATGCTCCTGCAGCATGCGCAGCACCTTGCATTGCGCGGTGAGAGACAGGCTGTCGATTTCATCCAAAAATAAAGTTCCCCCCTGGGCGAGGGCCACCAGACCCTTCTGGTCCGTTCGGGCGTCGGTGTAAGCGCCCCGTGCATGCCCAAAGACTTCATTCTCGAAAAGATGATCGGGTAGTGCCCCGCAGTCGACCGGAATGAACGGGCCGCGGTGCCGCTTGCTTAAAAGGTGAGTTACTCGTGCACACAATTCCTTGCCGGTGCCCGTCTCGCCTGTGAGCAGTACAGGCGCATCGTTGGCGCCGAATAGAGCAACATGCTCGAGCACTTTAAGGAATGCCGGATTGCGGCCAACCAACTGACGAAGACCGATTTCCGCCGCCAGGGTTTCCTGAACGTCGGTCAGGTCCCGCGGTCCGTGTCCGAGGAAACGCCTGATCCGCTGGCTAAGTTCCTCTGCGCGTACCGGCCAAAGTAAAAAATCGTCTACCGTGTCCGTTGCCGCCCGCAGCAATGTATCGTCCTCAGCCGGCAGAATTGCGAACACGGGAACAGGAATCGGATTATTCCGCAGCTTGCCGAAGAACTCGATTGCCTTTTCGCATCCAGGAACCGCATTCACGATTACCAGCATTATTTTTCGATCATGCACTTCGTCCTTGGAGAAGGAATCCCATGTGGCGCGCCGAGCAGTCGACCACTCCGGCGAATCGAATGGGGACCTGCCGATGTGGTCTGCTGAGGATTGGGTGCGATCGATAATGACAACACGGTTAAACACAAGACACACACAAATCTAATACTGAGACATCGGACTGTGTCGGCATCGGCAGCTCTCCTTGCGTGTTTGCCGGGACTACCCTCAGTCGAAATTCGGAACCAAGGCACACTTATCATTCCGGCCATGAAGTCCTGACAATGGGCGGCCTTCTGATGCCGGAAAATCCGCCGGGGCACCGGCGACTTCACTATACTTCGGGCGAGTGAAACGAAACAACTGGGAGAAATCGGATATACGGGGTCCTCTCGCTTTGGTCGCGAGTTCGAGAAGACCTGAAAACGGAGGGGCTGTAAGGGTTGGGAGAAGCCCTTCGATTTCGGAATGGTGCCACTCTACCCCAAGCAGGAGCCGAAGTCAACAAGTATAGAAGCGCCACTAACTGCGAACGGTCAATCCCACTATCCGGCAGAAACCCGGTTAGCCTAACATAGGGGCCAACGAAAAATCCGCCGATAACAACCCCGCTATATCCAATGCCGGCACTTATGCTTTCTGGGCGGGAGCCTCAGCCGAAGCCATAGTCTCAGGCGTAACTACCCTATGTCGAACGTAGTTATAGGGTGGCACGATGTGTCCGCGGAGCAGGGCGATGCCTAATTGGATCAGGCGCGGTCCGTAGCTCTCGGCCCCATGCGAAATCGAACCGATAATGGCACTCGTCCCCCTCCGCATTTCCTCCAAAACTTCGGGGATGCAATCCTGACCCGCGATGGCAAAGTCCTGTTCGCGGCCGGCCTGGCGGGCAGCATCGAGAACGCCAAGAGCGCTGGAATCAGTCGAAGCAGCCACCAGGATTCGTTGTCCCTTGCGATGAGTTTTCATGAATGCCTGCATCGCCAACATGCTGGGCTGCCGCATGCCACGTCCTTCGAGTTGAAGAAAATGGTCCGAAGGAATCTGGTCCATCCGTTCGCGAATACCCTCGAATGCTCCCCTGATGCGGCTCTGGACGAAGCTGCCTGCCTCTGAGAATCCTATTCCCAATACCCAGTCGGCTTTGCATTTCCATTTGTTGCAAGCATGCAGTGCGAGCAGCGTCCCGGCCTCGTATCCGACCTCGAAATTGTCGACGCCAAAGTAAGTGGCGTTTGGGTGAGGAACGTCGATCGCCACTAAAGGAATCTCGGCCTTTTTGAAGATGTGGGCAACGTGCGGGGCAACGTGCTCTTCCACTTGGAATTCAAGTACGAGGTCCACCCGCTGGCGGACAAATTCCTCAGCGTTCTTGATGGCAACATCGGCATCGTATCGGTTGTCCAACTGAAGCAACTCAACACCGGCCGCCGCTGCGGCCCCAGTGACACTCTCGGCGACAGCAACGGAAAATGGCATCTCCGCGCTCTGCCCGGCAAACCCAAACCTCAATCGGCGTGGCCGCGAAACCAGGCGGTAGAGTCCGCTTTGCCCTTGAGCCAGATAGCCTCGATGAACCAGCGTCTTCAAAATCCTGTACACGCTGGTCTTGGAGATATTGGTCTGCTGATAAACGTCTTCCAGCGAAATGGGACTGTTTGTCTGCTCCAGAAGTTCCAGAACATCCAATGCCTTCGAAAGAATCGGAATCAGGTAAAGCCGCTTGATCTTTGTCTTGGACAACCTGTCACTCCTCGTTCGACCCCGACTGGCCGCAAGCATGCAACCAGGATTACGCCCCGACCCGCAGTTGTCGGCCGATCAACTTTGTTGCAATCCAGGCGCTGACAGCACTGTGGATCTCGCCCGCGCTATAACTGCAATCTGGGATGCGGTTCACTCTGACGCCGGGGCAATCTATTTCAGGGTATGACTCACGACAATAATAAAGGCTATCCGGCTTCCCCGCTCTAGGCGAAATCATTGAATTTCAGCGAAGGGTCCAGACTTAGTAAGAGCCGGTACAATTTGGAGGCTTGGTATCCACTCGATTTGAGACTCTTGTGGTCAGCGTAAAATCTGACGAATTTCGGGCTCTCCATCTTGGGATGAAGGAAACAGGTTAATGATTAGCTCCATAGCTCATAATGCGCGGTCTCTCCATTGCCGCTGTGCGTCTGCGCGCACAACCTTCGTCGTTACCCTAGCCCGGCTTGCCTGTCTCGTCATGCTGGGTCTTTCCGCGGCGGCAGCGGGACTTGCGCAACAGCCGCCATCCACGCCCGAAGAACCTTCGGTCGCCGCCCTTCACGAAGCCTTCGCCCACCCTCCCGACGACTGCAAAATCATGATGAGGTGGTGGTGGTTTGGCCCCGCTGCAGCCAAACCGGAGCTCAAGCGGGAATTGGAGCAGATGAAGGCTGCAGGCATAGGCGGCGTTGAGATCGCTACTCTGTACCCCTTGGCTCTCGATGATCCTGCGAACGGCTTCCATAACTACCCTTTCGTATCGGATGAGCACATCGATGCCCTTCGCTATGCTGCCGTAGAGGCTCGCCGGCTTGGGCTCCGTGTCGATGTCACGCTCGGAAGCGGTTGGCCGTTCGGCGGCGCCCACATTCCGGTTACTCAAGCTGCCGGCTCATTGCGCGTGGAAGCGATTTCAGTTTCGCGCGGGAGTCAATCGGTCGCGGTTCCGGCTTTGGAGGCCGGCGAGCAGTTCATCGGCGCATTTCTGACGTCAGCCGGCAACACGACACTGGATATGAAAACAACGCGACTTCTCCACGTCCCGACGGGCAAACGTCTCGACCTGCCTGGCAATGACCTGCCCGGCAATACTGATAACGACCGCACGGTTTTGTTCTTCATCGCAAGCCGAACCGGAATGATGGTGAAGCGGCCCGCGGAGGGAGCCGCCGGTTTCGTGCTCGACCACTACGACAGCGAGGCAATCGACAATCATCTCCACGCGGTCGGCGATCGGCTACTCTCCGCATTTGATGGCCATCCTCCCTACGCGGTCTTCAGCGACAGTCTTGAGGACTACGGCTCGAACTGGACGCCGAATCTCCTGGCGGAGTTTCAGCGTCGGCGCGGCTACGACCTTACGCCGCTTCTGCCTGCCCTCGTCCGCGATATCGGTCCGGACACCTCCGCCGTCCGGCACGATTGGGGTCAGACCCTGACTGAACTCGCCAACGACAACTTTCTTAAACCCATGCATGCGTGGGCCCAACAGCATCACACGCTGCTGCGTTCGCAGACCTATGGATTTCCGCCGGTAACGCTCTCGAGCAATCGCTACGAAGACTTACCCGAAGGCGAGGGCAAGGCCACCGTTTCGATGTGGCGAGAATTTTCCGATACCCGTTGGGCGGCCTCCGCCGGTCATCTCTTCAACCATCCCGTCATATCTTCTGAAACGTGGACGTGGCTTCATTCGCCTGCCTTCCGTGCCACTCCTCTCGATATGAAAGCCGAAGCAGATCTACATTTCCTCCAGGGCATCAATCAACTTGTCGGTCATGGTTGGCCTTATTCTCCTGAGACAGCGGGAGAACCCGGATGGCGCATGTACGCCGCTGGAGCGTTCAACGCGCACAATCCGTGGTTTGCAGTCATGCCCGATCTTTCAACATACCTGCAGCGAGTGAGTTTTGTGCTGCGCCAGGGTAAACCCGCCAACGATGTCGCGCTCCTGCTGCCAAACGACGATGTCTGGGCTTCGTTCACCACCAACCTGCAGAAGAACAAGCCGCCCACGTCGGCCGGAGGATTCGATGAGACCGGCTCGAACAACACAATCGACGAATCGATGCCGCGCTTTCTCGGAACGGAAGTTATCTCCCAAGTCCTGGATGCGGGATTTAATCTCGATTTCATCGACGCTGATGCCATCGACAGCGTGGGCATCCCCTACAAGGCTTTGATTCTTCCGGGCATCGACCGGCTTTCTCCCGGCACCTATCAAAAGGTAATGGAATTTGCGCAGAAAGGCGGAATCGTAATCGCAACAAAGCGCCTGCCTGCAACGGCGCCCGGATTGATTCATGCGGCCGATTCGACTGCGCGGATCCAATCGATTTCGCAGGCACTCTTTCACGGTCAAGTCACTACGGCACACTTCGTGCCTGAAGAGCGAAATCTTGGCGCCGCATTAGCCGAATGGCTGAAGCCCGATTTTGTCCTCACTCCGCGAACTCCGGAGATCGGATTCATTCGCCGTCATCTCGACAAAGCGGACGTGTATTTCATAGCGAACACCGGAAACGAGCCGCAAAACGTGCGCGCAAGCTTTCGCTCTTCGGCAACCCATGTTGAGAATTGGGATCCCTTTTCAGGCAAGGCCTATGGCGTATCTAATCCAAAAGAAATTGCCCTGATCCTGGAACCCTATGAGTCACGCATCCTCTTCTTTTCCGATGCTGCACTTACTCCGGCAACTACACAAACTCACACCACCGCTAAGCGCACCGACCTGACCCACAACTGGAAAGTCACCTTTAGTAACTCAGATCAAACCATGCAAATGTCTACGCTGTCTTTGTGGTCTGATAACCCGCATCTTCGTTATTACTCCGGACGGGCCACTTACCGCAAGACGATCGATATGCCGGAATCAGACACAAAGCCTGGACACGCCGTCACGCTCGATTTCGGTGAAGGAACACCTATACCAAAACCCTCCCCGCTGCCTCACTTCAACATGCGCGCCTACCTCGAAAGTCCAGTGAGAGAAGCAGCACAAGTCTTCGTGAACGATCAGCTCTCAGGATATGTATGGCATCCACCGTATCGCCTCGAGCTTTCCCCTTTCGTGAAATCCGGAAAAAATGAGCTTCGCATTGAGGTAGGAAACACGGCCATCAATCAACTTGCCGGTGAGTCCATACCTAACTACCGGCTACTCTACGATCGATTTGGTAAGTTGTTTGAGCCTCAGGATATGCAGAACCTTTCACCTTTGCCCTCGGGTATAACAGGGCGACTTACCTTGGTGGAGGATGGCCCGGTAAACTAACAACCTCTATGACTCCCAGAAGCGGATTATTCCGCATCAGGCTCCTGCTCAACGAGCGGAACCCAAAAGCGGAAAATGGCTCCGTGCTCGGGTGCGCTTGAAACTTCGATAGCCCCACCGTGAGCAGCGAGAATGGCGCGGGCAATAGGGAGGCCCATTCCTGTGCCCTTGCCGACAAACTTACCTTTTTTGCCGCGGTAGAACTTCTCAAAGATAAGCGGAAGATCTGCGGAATCGATACCGGGACCGTTGTCTTCAACGCTGAACTCCAGACGGCACTCTGTCCGCCGGCTGCGCAGCGTAATCCTGCTTCCTCGCGGAGAATATCGGGCCGCATTTTCGAGCAAGTGACGCAGCACGCGCCCGAGCAAATGCGGATCGAACCAAGCCGGTGGATCGTCTCCTTCAACGGCGATCACAATCTTGTGCCCAGCCAAAACTCCGCGCCCCTCTTCAACCGCTTGCTCCAGCAGCGTGCGCGAGTTCTGAGCAATGGCGTGGACCTGCACGACATTGGCATCGATCTCGGCCATCTCCACCGCCTCGCCAATAAGTCTGTCCAGCCGCGCACTCTCTTCATCAACAAGGGCGGCAAGATCCTGACGAGCCGCATCGTCCAAACCCTCTGCCTGAACCAGCGTACCCGCGGCGGCTCGAATCGTTGTAAGAGGAGTGCGCAATTCGTGCGTTAGAGAATCGATAAGTGCAGCACGCAGACGCTCGCCTTCGCGGGCAGCCTCCAAACGCGTATACGTCTCGATCGCCAGGGCGCGCGTGAGCGCGATCGCCACCTGGGCCCCGACAGCCGAAGCCGCTTCGCGAGAGAGTTGGTCGGGCCTCCATGCCAGTGCACCAACGGATTTCATCCCAAGCATGAGCGCCAGGCAGACGAAGCCGTCTGCACCTGCAACCGTTGCACTATTCCCAAGCGAAGAATCCCTGAGGCTCGCCAGCACACTCCCTGGTGGGTCAGAGATCGAAGTGTAGAACTGGTCATGGTCACGGATGTAGAGCACAACCATGTCCAACGCGAAGCTACGCTCGATGAGTCCGGGCAAATCGCGAATCAGGTGGGCTGCGTCCTCGTAAAGCATCATCTGTTGGCTCAGGGTATAGAGCCGCTCTACATCCTGGCGCCGTGACTCAGCCTGTCGAGCCTGGCGCCGGGCGCGCTCAGCCAACCGGCCCACCACCGCTGAACTTACTGCAAACGAAAGCATCTCGATCCACTCCTGCATTCCCGCAAGCCGGAGAGTGTGTCGCGGCTGAAGAAAAAAGTAGTCGAACGAGAGCGCTCCAAGAAAAGCAACATAGAGTGCGAGGCGAATGCCCGACCGCGCCGCAAACCAAACCACCATGGTGAGGAACACGAGGCCTGCCGCCGTCTCTTTGATTCCAGTAACAGTCAGCAACACTGTAGCCAATGCCACGCCGATGGTTGCACCCAACGAGCGCAGAACCTGTTGCCGGTAGATGCGAATTTTTATCGCCTTCATCAATGCTTTTCGTTGTTCTCGCTTACCGAGCATGATACCCCGTGCGGCCGATGGTGGTATCTTGCGAAAGAAAGAGGCAATAGATGCCAGGCAGAATTCTGGTGATCGATGACGAATCGCAGATAACTCGCGTGCTTCGCGCGGCACTCATGGCGCAAGGCTTTGATGTGCGCACGGCAAACGACCCCGAGGAGGGACTGCAGGTCTTTCGCGAGTGGACGCCCGACCTCGTGATCACCGACCTGATGATGCCGGGAATGAGCGGTGTGGAAGTCTGCCGCGCCATCCGCGTGCAGGCGCCGACTCCGGTGCTGGTGCTTTCCGTCCGCGATCACGAGCGGTCGAAGGTTGAGGCGCTCGACGCCGGCGCCGACGATTACGTCACCAAGCCTTTTAGCATCCAGGAACTGCTCGCCCGGGTGCGCGCCAACCTGCGCCGCGCCCCTGAGCGCTCCTCCGCCCCCATCGAGACCGGCGACTTTGTTGTGGACGCGTCGACCCACACCATTACGGTGCAGGGCAAGCCCATCCATCTCACGCCAAAGGAATTTGATCTACTCGTACACCTCGCCCGCAACGCAGGAAAAGTGATGACGCATCGGGCTCTTCTCACAGCGGTGTGGGGTGGGCAGTCGGCTCATCAGCCTGAGTACCTGCGCGTATTCGTAGGCCAGTTGCGGAAGAAGCTCGAAAGTGAGACTGGACGCCAATACATCCAGACCGAGCCTTGGGTCGGTTATCGCTTCATCCCTGAAGGATGGGCCGGCAACGAGGAATAGAGCTTCGGTCCCGCTGCTGCATGTTTCCATCTCACATTGGATCAACCGTATTCTGCAACCCGGTGCGCCCCTTACATAATCTTTAGAAATTCCTTCCGTGACTCAAATGTGAATCAGCCAACAATCTTTCTTGGGCAACGGTTTCGACGGCGGCAAATATATGCCTGATCGAAATCGTCGCTGCGCGCACGCTGCAACTGAGCGGCTGTGCGCCTCGATTGCGAGATCTGCGATGCAAGATTTGACCATGCTTCTCTTCACTGCGGCTTTCTTCGGCCTGGCGTTTCTCTACGTCAAGGCGTGTCAAAAATTGAGGTAGCCATGGATCCCGTCACTATAGTTGCCCTCATCGTTTCCATTCTTCTGCTGGGTTATCTGGCTTATTCCCTGCTCTACCCGGAGAAATTCTGACATGTCCACTAATGGATGGTTGCAGTTCGCCCTTTATTGCCTCGTTCTACTGGCGACTGTTCGTCCTGTAGGCACCTACCTGGCCCGTGTATTTGAGGGACAGAACACTCTCCTCGACCGCCTCCTTCGCCCGGTGGAACGCCTTATCTACAGGCTCTGCGGCGTGAACTCCTATGCGGAGATGAATTGGCGCGAGTACGCGTTTGCGCTGCTGGGATTTTCCGCCGTCAGTCTTCTTGTTACCTACGGTATCGAACGGCTTCAGGCACTTCTGCCTATCTTGAATCCGCAAAAGCTGGCCGCTGTGGGTCCCGATCTGGCCTGGAGTACGGCCGCCAGTTTCACTACCAACACCAACTGGCAGTCGTACACGCCGGAATCTACCATGAGCTATCTCACACAGATGGCAGGCCTGGCGACGCACAACTTCTTTTCGGCGGCGGTAGGCATTGTCGTAGCTGTGGCCCTGGTTCGCGGCATCAAGCGTACATCGTCCAGCACCATCGGCAACTTCTGGGTCGACACAACCCGGACGATCCTCTACGTGCTGTTACCTGGATCGTTTATCTATGCGCTGCTGCTGGTTGCACAAGGAGTCCCACAAAATCTCCACGCCTACACGACGGCGCATACGCTGGAACAACCAGGCCAGACTCAGAACATTGCCCAGGGCCCGGTCGCATCGCAGGAAGCCATCAAGATGCTGGGCACAAACGGCGGAGGATTTTTCAATGCTAACAGCGCCCATCCCTTCGAAAATCCCACGCCCTTCTCCAACTTCCTCGAGATGCTTTCCATCTTTATCATTCCTGCCGGGCTGACGTACATGCTGGGCCGAATGACCGGATCTCCCGGACACGGATGGGCTGTGCTGGCAGCGATGTTCGTGTTGTTCGCAGCCGGATTCGTCACCGTCTACTGGGCTGAGTCGCAGCCGCATCCGCTGCTTCACGGCGTAGTGCAAAACGGTACGTCAACCGCGCCTGCGGGCAACATGGAGGGCAAGGAAGTACGCTTCGGTGTTTCGCAGTCTTCCCTCTTCGCCACCATAACCACCGATGCCAGTTGCGGCGCCGTTAACGGAATGCACGACAGCTTTACACCGCTCGGCGGCATGGTTGTGCTCACTAACATCATGCTCGGCGAAGTGATCTTCGGCGGCGTCGGCTCGGGCCTTTACGGCATGTTGATCTTTGTAGTGCTCGCGGTCTTCATCGCCGGCCTGATGGTCGGCCGAACGCCGGAGTACCTGGGCAAGAAGATCGAGTCCTACGACGTGAAGATGTCGATGCTCTACGTGCTCATCTTCCCGCACATAATCCTTACGCTGACGGCCATCTTCGTCCTATCGCCCAACATCGGTCTTTCGTCGCTCAACAACAGTGGGCCGCATGGGCTGAGCGAAATTCTGTACGCTTTCACTTCTGCAACGGGCAACAACGGCTCCGCGTTTGCGGGCCTTAGCGCCAACACCTGGTGGTACAACGTCGTGCTCGGCTGGGCCATGCTGGCAGGCCGGTTTCTCATGTTGATTCCTGTAGTGGCGCTCGCTGGAAACCTGGCTGTGAAAAAAAGCGTACCGCCTTCGCCGGGAACGTTCCCCGTAAACACGAGCCTCTTTACTGTGCTGCTCACCGGAGTGGTCTTGATCCTCGGCGCATTGACGTTCTTTCCCGTGTTGAGTCTAGGACCGATCCTGGAGCAACTGCAACTCAAAGCTGGACAGGTATTTTAGGGGGTTACGAATGAGTGCTCATATCAAAACAGACGTGGCCACAGACACCGAAGATCCCATTGACGCTAGCGAAGACCTGCAGCAGGCGAACGCTACGCCAGATCACTACGTCGCTCTTGCTGCGGAAACATCTGGGCATGATGCGGGACGCGGTGCAGCAAATGCCGGGAAGAAGAGCCTCTGGAATACCGACATCCTGGGGCAAGCACTGCTTGATTCCTTACGCAAACTCGATCCGCGCTGGATGGTCAAAAACCCGGTAATGTTTGTCGTTGAAGTCGGCAGCGTCTTCACTACGGCGCTGCTGATCGACAATACCCTGAATCACCGCCCGGGATTCGGCTTCAATCTTCAGATCACTCTATGGCTGTGGTTCACGGTGCTCTTCGCCAACTTCGCTGAGGCCATGGCCGAAGGCCGCGGCAAAGCGCAGGCCGATACCTTGCGCAAAGCAAAGGGCGAGACCATCGCGCAGCGGTACACGGCGTCAGGCGGACTGGAAGAAGTTGCCAGCGGCATGCTGCGCTTAGGCGACATTGTCTTTGTCACGGCTGGCCGCTACATCGCTGGAGACGGCGAAGTGATAGAAGGTGTCGCCTCAGTTGACGAATCGGCTATCACGGGTGAGTCGGCACCTGTGATTCGCGAGGCTGGCGGCGATCGCTCGGCCGTCACGGGCGGCACCAAGGTGCTGTCCGACTGGATCAAAGTACGCATCACGTCGAACCCCGGTGAGACCTTCCTTGATCGTATGATTGCCTTGGTAGAAGGGGCGACGCGGCAGAAAACTCCAAACGAAATCGCGCTCAGCATTCTGCTCTCGGGCCTTACCATCGTGTTTCTGCTGGCCGTGGTCACACTGCAGCCGTTTGCGATGTATTCCAAAGCACCGCAAAACGCGTTTGTCCTCATCTCGCTGCTCGTCTGTCTCATTCCGACCACCATCGGCGGGCTGCTCTCGGCCATCGGCATCGCGGGCATGGACCGGCTGGTGCAATATAACGTGCTCGCCATGAGCGGGCGCGCGGTAGAAGCCGCGGGCGACGTGAACACCTTGCTGCTCGACAAGACCGGCACCATCACGCTCGGCAATCGCCAGGCGACAGAATTCTTCCCTGCTCCTGATGTCAGCGCAGCGAGACTGGCCGACGCGGCACAATTATCTTCGCTGTCTGACGAAACGCCTGAAGGCAGATCTATCGTCGTGCTGGCCAAGACCCAGTACAACCTGCGCGGGCGCGATCTCGGCGACATTCACGCGGACTTCGTTCCCTTCACAGCGCAGACCCGCATGAGCGGAGTCAATCTTCCCGGAGTTCGCATTCGCAAAGGCTCCGTGGACGCGATCTCGCGCTTTCTTGAGGAGCAGGGCTCGTCGCTTCCCAGAAAAGTGCGTGAGCAGGTAGAAGAGATTGCGCGCGCCGGCGGCACACCGTTGGTTGTCGCTGAAAATTCAACTGCCCTCGGCGTGATCTATCTCAAAGACATCGTGAAGGGCGGCTTGAAAGATCGCCTCGCACGGCTGCGCGCCATGGGCATCCGCACCATCATGATCACAGGTGACAATCCTCTCACCGCTGCGGTGATCGCGCGCGAAGCCGGCGTCGATGATTTTCTCGCTGAGGCCAAGCCCAAAGACAAGATGGACCTCATCAAGCGCGAACAGGCCAAGGGCAAACTCGTAGCCATGACCGGCGACGGCACCAACGATGCTCCTGCACTGGCGCAAGCCGATGTGGGCGTTGCCATGAACTCCGGCACCCAGGCTGCTAAAGAGGCCGGCAACATGGTGGATCTTGATTCCAATCCCACCAAGCTCATCGAGATCGTCGAGATCGGCAAGCAGTTGTTGATGACCCGCGGTGCGCTCACCACCTTCTCCATCTCCAATGACGTGGCGAAATACTTCGCCATTATTCCGGCGATGTTTGCAGGCGCGTTCCCTGTGCTCAACGCGCTCAACATCATGGTGCTGCACTCGCCGCAATCGGCGATCCTGTCGGCCGTAATCTTCAACGCGCTGATCATCGTGGCCCTGATTCCGCTGGCATTGAGAGGTATCAAGTATGAGCCCAAGCCCGCCGAGGCGTTGCTGCGCCGCAATTTGCTCGTCTATGGCGTGGGCGGCATCGTCGTGCCTTTCATCGGCATCAAGGCCATCGACATGCTCATTGTGGCACTGCATCTTGTTTGACGCGGGAGCATCGACCCTCAAGGAGATTCATCATGCATTCAGTCTGGAAGACTTCGATTCGCTTCACCATCCTCACCACACTTCTGGTTGGCGTGGGTTATCCGCTCGTGGTCACTGGCATTGCCGCCGTTGCATTCCCTCACAAGGCAGCGGGCAGCCTGATGGTGAAAGACGGCCAGGTCATAGGCTCGGAGCTGCTGGCCCAGAATTTTACTTCAGACCGATACTTTCACGCGCGTCCGTCCGCTGCGGGGAACGGCTACGATGCCACCGCTTCAGGAGGATCGAACCTTGCGCAATCCAACGCCAAACTCGTGCAGCGCATCCAGGGAGATATCGACAAACTCAGTGCGCAGAATGCCGGAAAACCTGTGCCCATCGACCTGGTGACAACTTCGGGATCGGGGCTCGATCCTGACATCACGCCCGATTCAGCAATCTTTCAAGCGCCGCGTGTGGCCAAAGCCCGCGGCATCAGCGAAGATCGCGTTCGCCAGCTCATCCGGACTCACATCACGGGCCGCCAATTGGGTCTGTTAGGCGAGCCTCGGGTCAACGTGCTCGCTCTCAATTTGGATCTTGATAAAAACGCTCTGTAGTCGGCTTCTCCATGGCCGGAAGCATAATGAACGGCGCATGCCCTCATCACTGCTTTGTATCGAGCGGATGCTGCGACTGCTCGAAGAATTGATTCTGTAATTTCAAGCTTTGATCGTCAGCCTTGATCGCTTTGATCGCCTCAGCAATTTCCCGCGACCACGTCTTCTGATCAAACGCTCCGAGTTCCTTGCTGGCTGCCGCGCCCTGGCCCGCATAATGATTGGGGAACTTGGCATACCACCAGATGCCGGTATAGACCGAGTTGGGAAGCGGATCGCGATTCTGGTCCGCACCCGATTGCTGTTCGGCGCGATCAATGTGCACCAGGTCAGGCCTTGCAGCCAGCATGTGTGACGTCTCAGCCTCTCCAGCATGCATATCCATCGGAGTCTTCATCACGGGACGCCCCCGCACTTCCAGCTTAGGCAGCCCGAAGTCATACACCACGTAATCGCGCGGAGTCGCCAGCTGAGCCTGCGCGAACAGCGGAATCAGCGATTCGTTGCCGCCGTGACCGTTCACAATGACAACCTTCTTGCAGCCATTGCGCGCCATCTCCTTTACCGTCTCCTGCAGCAAGGTAAGCTGCGTCGACAGGCTGTAAGAAACGGTTCCCGGCTGCTGCTGCGCTTCGAAGATCTGCCCGAAGTAGTACTCGGGAAACACAACCGCATACTCCTGCTTCACCGCATTCGTCACCGCAAATCGAACGTCGAGCAGGTCTGTACCCAAAGGCAAATGCGGCCCATGCTTCTCGATGATGCCGAATGGGAGCACGCACACTCCTTGCGACTGCTGAATAGCATGGACGAAATCAGGTGCGGTAAGTTCTTCCCATTTCGCTGAGAGCTGCGACTGAGACAAACCTATCTCCACGCAGATGAGAAGAACAAACGCTGTAAGCACGATGCTGTGTCTCCATTTCATCGAAGAAACTCCTGGGTTAAGATCGCTCGACCTTACTCGTGCAACAAACTCTGTAAGGTCGGCTGAGTCGTCGCGCTACGGCTTGTATTCACCACTGTCTTCAACGGCAAACGTCGCCTGCACGGGCAGGTTATCGCTCGATCCACCGGCGAGCACGCGAACCTGTTCCTTTTCCACGCGCCATGCATGACGAACAGCGTCCCAATAAGCGAGGTCGCGTGGTTTCAGATCCAGCGTCACGACCCGCTCCGCGCCGGCCTCGATCCTCACCCGCTTGAACCCCTTCAATTCCAGCTTAGGGCGCTCGACCGACGAGCCAAGATGCTGCACATACATCTGCACCACTTCATCGCCGGCGCGCTTTCCGGTGTTCTTGACCTTGACCGTAACCTGGACCGTACCCTCTGCGGCCACCTTTGGCGCACTCAGGGTCAAGCCTTGGTAAGCGAACGTCGTATAGCTGAGCCCGTAGCCAAAGGCATAGAGCGGCTTCTCTTTGCTGTAAAGATATGTCTCGCCGTGCAACAGGTTATAGTCGAGAATCGGCCGCAGCTGCGCGTCGCCTGTAGGCCAGGTCTGCGTCAGCCGGCCTGCCGGCGAGTAGTCTCCAAACAGCACATCGGCTAGGCCGTGGCCCTCCTCCTGGCTGTTATGCGTGATGTGTACGATTGCCGGCAAATTTTGCTGGCTCCAGACAATCGCATACGGAAAGCTCGCGCGCAGCACTTCGATCGTGTGGGGATTCGCGGCGAAAACCTGCTTTACCAGGTCCTCCTCCTCGAGCGCGATCGTCTTGCGATCCACGGCTTCCTTGCCGTTCGAAGGCGTAGGGCACTGCTCCCATCCCGCATTGCACTCCGGATGATTTCCTACCACCACGATGGCCACATCAGCTGCCTTCGCCAGAGCTGCTGCCTGCGCCGCATCAGCCCCATCGGAATACAACACCTTGACATCTTTGCCCGTTCCCGACGACAAGTCTTTATCGTTCGGGTGGTTACCGACTGCGTCCCTGATTCCCTGCAGCGAACTCACCGTGTATCCGGGCGTGCCGCTATACCAATCCAGCAGCACCTGGCCGCTCCACGGGCCAATCACAGCGATCGTTTTAAGCTTGCTGCGATCCAACGGAAGCGTGTTCTTCTCGTTCTTCAGCAAAACGATGGACTCGTCGGTGGCCTGCCGCACCAGCGCCTTGCTCGATTCCTTTTCCCACGGCGGCAATTCGCCCTTCGTCTCGCGTCCTATCTGCGCATAAGGATCGACGCCGGCAGGATCCATCTCGCCTAGCCGCAAATACATCCGCAGAAGATTTGTCAGCGCAGCATCCATATCGGCTTCCGTCAGCAGGCCGTCTTTCAGAGCCTTGGTCAAATCGTCTTTGTAGTTATCGAGGAAGTGATTGATACCGGCCTTTACCGCCGCCGCAGCGCCATGTTCCTTATCCGGAAAGGTCTTGTGCGCCGTGATCAACAGGCCGAGCGCTCCGCCGTCGGTGCAGATCAGGCCGTCGTTTCCCCACTGCTTGATCATCACTTCTTTGAGCACCGGATGGATCATCATCGGCGTGCCGTTCCAGCTGTTATAGGCAGCCATCACGGCGCGCGATCCTCCCTGCTCAAACCCCATGCGGAACGGCACGGAATAGTATTCGCGGAAGAGCCGCTCGTCGAAATGAGACGATGTGAACGCCCGGCCATTTTCGTTTTCGTTGGCCAGGAAATGCTTCATCAGCGACGACGAAAGCCAATGCTTCGGGTCGGGCCCTTGCAGTCCCTGCGCAAATGCCACGGTCAGCGTACCCACCAGGAAAGGGTCTTCGCCGTACGACTCTTCGGTTCGCCCCCAGCGCGGGTCGCGGCTCAGATCGGCATTGGGAGCCCGCACAACCACGCCTCCGAAATCGGAGAGTGGATTCTGATAATAATACCGGGCCTCGTAGCCCTCAAGCCCCGCAATCTTCTTCAGCAGTTCCGGATCCCACGTAGCCCCAAGACCCTTCTCCTGCGGAAACGTGGACGTTGGAATTGGCTGCTTGCCGCGCGGTCCCCAGCTGCCCGGGCCACCCAGCGCCAACCCATGCAGCCCCTCAACCTGGCCGGAAAACACGAGATTCAGACGGGCAATCCTGGGATGGTTCGACATGAGGTTAACCTTTTCGTCGAGGCTCAACCGGCCCAGCAGATCGGCAATGCGCTGGTCGTCCGGCAATTTCGGATCGCGAAAAGGAAAATCCGCCTGTGCGCTCGCCACGCGCGTAACTCCCGCCAGTAAAACCAAACCAGCAACCCAACCAACCGCCGTACAAAACCGCAGACGCATCGCCAATCCTCCATCATTCAGATCAGCGAAGACTAACACAGCGGATAGCGCAAAAGCTCGCTTGTAAATCGATTGAGTATCCCAATCCAAATAGCAAAGGAGCGAAGCGCATTGCGCCCCGCTCCTCATTTTTTCAATCTTGCTCAAACTTCAATAGAGCCGGAAATTGACCTCGATCGTGATCATCACCGGCACGGGCGTTCTGCCGTCTTTCATAGCGGGTTTGAACTTGTATTTGCGAACCGCTTCCAGCGCCTTCTCATCCAGGCCCATGCCCAGCGGCCGAACAACGCGCGGGTTTTGCGGATTTCCCTGGGCATCGACGATCAGCGAGACCAGGCAAACTCCCTGGTACTTGGCGCGGCGCGCTTCATCGGAAAATTCAGCCTCAGGCCATACCACCGGCACCGGCGCTGAAATTCCACCACCCACCCGGAAAACCCCTCCGCCGGTGTTGCCGCCCGACCCTGGGCCAAAACCATTGCCGCTCCCGGGGCCTAACCCGCCGCCGGAACCTGTACCCATACCGCCGCCCGTACCCTGACCGTTTGAGGCCAAGGTCACATTGGCGGAGTTGGTCACGCCGATCATCGGCATGTTGGGATTGTCCGGCAGCTTGATGTCCTGCTGCACCGCAATAGCGGACTGCACACTGAGCTTCGGCTTGTCGAGCAGCGGCACCTGGGGCGGGGTTACCGGAGCCTTATCGATCTTGGGCAGCTTGCCCTTGATGGGATCTACGATATCGTGGGATCCGCCGCCGCCGCCGCCGCCCGCCAGTTGGACATGCTTGGGAGCCTGGAACTCGCTTATCTCCACGTTCGTCGCTTCCAGTTTTGGCGGGATGATCTTATTGATCACTGCCCTGGCGCCGAAATAGAGCACCAGTAACAGGATCAGCCCGTTGACGGTCGTCGCTGTCCCGACAGCCCAGGGATTTGTCTTCACCGCCATCCGGTCCGGAACCGGAATCGGCGTCGAGGTTAGCTCCAGAGGCGGCAGCTTCGGCGGAAAAAACACATCGTGGATGCTTTCGTAGAGACCCGTCCAGATGGGTTTCTCCTCCAATGCCTTGCCCAGGAAAGAATCAAGTTCGTGGCCTGCCGCACCGGTCGCGGCAGCGTGGGATGGGGACTCCGGCTGTGTCAGTAGGTCATTTGCCATAGTTGCCGCTGGCTCTGCTGCCCTTCCGTCCTTGGACCCGAGCCTTTCAGCATCCCGGCCCATTATTCCATTATGCTCGAATATGCCGAGCATTGTCTTTGATCCAGCCCCGTTTCCGGAGCCATTTCCAGCCCCTACCTCAGAATCTTTTGATGCGCGAAACTGGTTTTCGCGCTCCAGATTCTCATATTCCGCAGCCAGAGGGTCTCCCATACACAATAGACGACCTTCGCCCGCAGTGGTAACCGAAAAATCTTTGCCGCGCCAGTTACACTATCGAATGAACCAGTTTGTACCAAACCAAGGGGAGTGATGATGTCTCCAGCGCCGGAATTGAAGGCGACTTTAACTTTGCCTCAAACTGCCTTCCCGATGAAGGCCAATCTGCCTCAAAATGAACCGCTTCGCCTGGCTCGCTGGGCGTCGATGCGCCTCTACGACGAACTGCGAAAGGCCGGAACCGGCCGCCCGTCCTACATTCTTCACGACGGTCCTCCGTATGCCAACGGACCCATCCATCTCGGCCATGCGCTCAACAAAGGATTGAAGGACTTCGTCGTCAAGTCCAAGACCATGGCCGGTTTCGATGCGCCCTATGTGCCCGGATACGACTGCCACGGCTTGCCCATCGAGATCAAAGTCGATGAGCAACTCGGCCGTAAGAAATTAGAGATGCCGGCCCCTGAAGTGTTGGATGCCTGTCGCGCCTACGCGCAAAAATATATCGATCTACAGACATCACAGTTTGAGCGCATCGGCTGCTTTGGCCGCTGGGAAAAGCCCTACAGGACCATGGCGCGCGATTACGAGGCCCGCACGCTGGAGGCGTTCTACGGATTTCTCGAGAAGGACTTCGTCTATCGAGGCCTGAAGGATTTCTCGAGAAGGACTTCGTCTATCGAGGCCTGAAGCCGGTCTATTGGTGCATCCACGACCGCACTGCTCTGGCAGAGGCTGAAGTCGAGTACGCGATGCACACCAGCCCCTCGGTCTACGTGCGCTACAAGCTCACGTCAGACGCCGGCGCCCTGGCTCCTGCGCTGGCCGGTCGCGAGGTCTACACCATCATCTGGACCACGACTCCATGGACCCTTCCGGCGTCTCTGGCCGTAGCATTCCATCCGGATTTCGACTACGTTGCGCTCGACACCTATTCAGAGGGTGTCGACAAGGGGGCGGGACCCGTTTACATCATCGCAGCGGAGT